>ENA-OZSK01000495-OZSK01000495.1-human-gut-metagenome-genome-assembly--contig:-NODE-495-length-9660-cov-3.365122_pt1 | contig 9660 bp, 10 predicted proteins | sample MGYA00244117_ERZ653956 | MGnify/ENA primary metagenome ERZ653956 (study PRJEB26926, sample SAMN06164473) | human gut metagenome | biome: ENVO:00009003; feature: ENVO:2100002; material: ENVO:00002003... | reverse complement strand
AGATGTGTATAAGAGACAGGTACTTACCCTCGTTACCGGGGTACTGGGCGGCTTCCTGTTGGCTATCGGTGCTTTCCTTGTATTTTCGGGTGTCAATGTACCGCTCGGTGCTGGTCTCATGGTGGCTGGTGCGGCGGCTCTCGGTACTGCGGCTGTAATTAACTGGAAGTTCCTCAACGGAGACCTGTCGAACGCTCTGTCCATTCTCACGGCAATCGTGAGCGGTGCGTTGCTGGCTATGGGTGCATTGTTCGCCTTTACTGGCGTTGATGTTCCTCTCGGTATCGCATTGATGGCGGCTGGTGCTGTCGGCATGGTCACAGCAATCGGTCTCAACTGGGATTCGATGTCCGACCCTCTCCGTAGGACAATCGGTATGCTCGAAACCATTGTCGGAGGTGCATTACTGACATTCGGTGCAATTCTCGCTCTGACTGGTGTAAACGTTCCTCTCGGTGTTGCGATGATTGCCGCTGGTGCGGTTTCTGTCGCTTCGGCAGTAGCTTTGAACTGGAACTCCTTAACAGGTGATGTTCAAGAATCCGTACTAAGCATTGTGGCTATCGTGAGCGGTGCTTTAATCGGTGTCGGTGCAATCCTCGCTCTTACAGGAGTTGCAACCGGGCTAGGTATTGCAATGATTGCTGCTGGTGCTGTTGGTCTTGCCGCAACGGTCGGTTTGAATTGGAATAGTATGCCGGACAGTATCAGAAAGGTTACTACGAAGATTCTTCTCATTGCTGGGGCGGCTTCCATTGCCATAGGTATGATTCTCGCTTTCACAGGAGTTGCAACTCCTCTCGGCGTAGGTCTTATCCTTGCTGGAGCGGCGGCTCTCGGTACGGCTGTGGTTCTTAACTGGGACACTTTGACAAACAAGCTAAAGGGCGTAACTACTAAAATACTTGCTATCGCTGGTGCGGCGGCTCTTGCAATCGGTATTATCCTGTGCTTCACCGGGGTTGGTATTCCTCTCGGTGTTGGATTGATATTATCGGGTGCAGCGGCTCTCGGTACAGCAGTAGCTATTAACTGGGAAATCATCAAAGAAAAAATCAAGGGAGTTTTTACCAAGATTAAATCAATGGCTGGTTCTCTCGGCAAACTCGCTATTGGTCTCATGCTGTGTCTGACAGGTGTTGGTATTCCTCTCGGTCTTGCTCTCATTGCCGATGGGGTTAAAGACTTCGCTACTGGAAAACCTGTTAGCTGGGATTCGATGGTGAGCGGAATTAAGGAAGCTCTCGGAAATATATCTAACGAGTGGAACAAATTCAAAAAGAATGTTAATAAGAGCAAACCTGTTCAATTCCTTGTCGAAGTAAAGAACAATGCTTCGGAATGGTGGGGTAACGTAAAGGGTTGGTGGTCTGACAAAACGAAAGACGGTCTCTCTCTTGAAACTGGCGTAAAGCTCGTGAAAGATGGCTGGTCTACTGTGAAAAACTGGATTGGTAACATTCCTACTCTGTCCCAAGCAATCAGCCTTATCAAGAGGGGTTGGAAGACAGTAAAGGGCTGGATTGGTAACATTCCTGTTATCGCTCAAGGTATTTCGCTTTTCAAGTCCGGGTGGACAACGATTAAGAACTGGATTGGTAGTCACATCGTAGGTGTCGGTATCTCTCTATGGAAAAACGGTTGGAGTTCTATCTCGAGCTTCGTTGGTACTTCGGTATCTGTCGGTATCTCGCTTGTCAAATCCGGCTGGACTTCTATTAAGAATTTCTTCGGACTGGAGAACGGCGGTATCGTTGGTGCAAACGGCAATGTGAAGATGTTCGCTTCCGGCGGTATCATCACTCCGAATATGTGGAAAGCAATGCCGAAATATGCTGGCGGCACAAACCGGGCGCATGGCTCTATGTTCGTTGCTGGTGAGAGCGGTGCAGAGTTGGTAGGTCATGTAAATGGTACTACCGAGGTGCTGAACCGATTTCAGCTTGCTTCCGTCATGCACAGCTCCATCGTGAGCGGTATGGCGCAGTTCTCCGGGTACTGGCAGTCCATGTCTCGAGACATTGTGACTTGTGCGAACGGTATTATCAATGCCGTTGTCGTAAGTACCGCCGGAATCAACGAAAACCTCGTGCTGGCTTCGGCAAGCGGTTATAACCCTTATAACTCACTGGCACAGACGGTGTACGAAGATTCCAAGAAATCCTATGACGGTGCATATTCCGATGATTCGTGGTCTCGCAATATGCGTGAGTTCTACCACGAGTATGTCGAACCTACTCTCAAGGAAATCGCTACCGATACCAAGAGACAGGCAGACAAGAAGGAACAGACCATCGTAAAGGTCGGCAACCGTACAATCAATGACGCTGTTACCACGCAGAAGGAAGCGAACGGTTTCAGCTTTACCGAGTAAAGGAGGTGTGTAGCGATGGCATATTTAGCGATAAATGGTTATGAGCTACCACCTTGTAAACGAGGTGTGAGCGTGGTCGTAACCACCGTGGTTGACAGCGGACGAGACGCTAACGGTGCTGTTGTGGGTCAAAGAGTTGGACGAGACCAGTACAAGATAGATGGGCTTGAGTGGGCGTGGCTCACTGCGGCTCAATGGGAACGGATTCTCTCTATCTTGAGCAATTTCTTCGTCTATGTCGAATTTAATGACCCGGTAACAAACAAACGCAAAACCGTAAGAATGTACTGCGGAGACCGTACAGGAGAACCCTACTGGGTGACAGAAGACGGTACTCCAACGCATTATCGGAATTGCAAGGTAAATCTTATCGACACTGGCGAGTAAAGGAGGGGTCTTATGCAGAAAGTATCGAAAGCATACAAAGAAAGCATGAAGTCCTCTCTCCGTGAGAGAGCATACATTATGATTTCTTTCGGACTTGTGAACCAAGAAGCACAGGCGAAAGCTACGGTCGATAATGGCAGTTATGCCTACTACTCGAACAAGGACAATATCTTCGGAGAGCATATTGACGATACGGTTTATGCCACTCTTGAGGAGGAGTTCACGAAAGTAGATGGCTCTATGTTCTTTCTCCCTCGGGCTACCGAGGGAGGGAGATACTATGATACCGGGATTGTCTCGGACAAGCTGGTTTCCGAAGCTCGATGTGAAGTGGTTATCAGCTTGAACACTATCGCAACGGATTTCAAGGGTCTCACGATTAACTTCGGTGAAAATTATCCGGTCGATTTCGATATTGTCGGAAGTACCGGGCAGACCATTGAGTTTAGAGGGAATGCAAAATCAAAGTGGAGTACCGAGGAAGTATTGGAAAATACAACCTATATCAAGCTGGTGTTCTACAAGATGAAGAACCCTCAAAGCCGTTTGCGTATCTACTCTATCATGTTCGGTTACGGACTTGTGTATTACAACGATTCTGTTATGAGTTCTTCTCTTGACAGTTATGTTTCCCCTATCGGGGCTGATGTTCCGCAGTTCGATTTTTCGGTAACGCTGAAAAACTACGACCACTACTTCAATGTGGATAACCCGAACTCGGCTATCAACTACCTCGAGACAGGACAGGAAATGGATATTATGTACGGTTATCAGACCCCGGGTTCTGACACTATCGAGTGGATTCAAGGTAATCACCTGTGGTGTTCTGAATGGGAAAGTGACGATAACACGGCTACAATCCGTTGCCAAGACATTTTCCGTAACATGGACGGCGAGTATGTGAAGGGTCTGTATAGTGCCGCTGGTAAAAGCTACTACGCACTGGCAGAGGAGATTTTGAAGGACGCTGGGATTTCCGAGTATTATATCGACCCACGTTTGAAGAAGCTCTACTCTAACAACCCGATTCCGAGAGTGAAATACAAAGAAGCATTGCAGATTATCGCAAATGCCTGTCGATGTGTTCTCACCCAGTCTCGAGACGGCAAGGTTCAAATCAAGTCGAATTTCATGCCGAGTGCTTCCATCGCAACCAACGGCGAGGAGACCTACTCCAATGCCGCAAACGTGCTGACGGACACACCGAAGGTCGAATATGCAACCCTCGCCGGGAATTATACCCCTACCGATGGGACGATGTTCTTCCTTCCGAGAAACGGCAAGGCGGCTCTGACAACCGGGTATGTCTCGAAGGAAATCTCCGGGGCAAACGGAACATTCACAAAGAATCCTATCGTTACTATCACGATGGAAGCGATTCGAGCTTATTACGGTTTGAAGCTGGTTTTTGGTACAGCTCTCCCGGCGGCGTTCACAATCAGAACGTACAAGGGTGGCGAGCCTGTAAATGAATACCCGGTTGAGAAAGACGAAATCAGCACCACTTCGATTATTCTTCGAGATTTCGATGATTTCGATGTGATGAAGATTGAGTTCACAAAAACCGCAGAGCCGTACAACCGTATCGTGCTGAATTATTTCAGTTTGAACGATGTTATTGATTTCACCATGAATCGCCGGGACATGACCTCCTCCCCGAAAGCTATCAAACAGGAGCTTATCAAAGAGGTTATCGTCCCATGTTACACCTACCAAGAGAATAATCGAGAAGAAAACCTTGTCTATGAAGACATAGATGTAGTCGCTGGTGAGGTCGAGACTTATTACATTCAAGACCCTTCCTATGGTTATAAGGTGAAGCTCGATGAAGTCGAAGGTAAGGCAACCGTAGTGGCATGGAGTAACTACTTCGTTACCATCAAATTCAATGTCACTGGCTCGTTTAAGCTCGAGGTACAGGGTTATCGGTACAAAATCGTTGAGAAGTACGCTACGGTGTCTCTCAATGCTCGTGGTAAGACAGTCAAATGGAAGAATCCTCTGATAAATAATATCACGATGGCGAATGAGCTTGCCGCATGGCTGGCTGATTACTACACAGCCGGAATCGAGTACGAATACGATACTCGAGGAAATCCCGAGCTGGACGCTACCGATATTGTGTACCAAGAAAATGAGTTCCACGATGGTATGAGGGTAAATATCTACCGTCACACTGTCAATTTCAAGCAAGCATTTTCGGGTCGAGTAACCGCCCGAAGGATTGGAGGTTAAAATGTCGTGGTCTACACCGAAAACCGATTGGAACGGTGAGACTGTCGATGGTGTTTACACCGGGGACAGATTCAATGCCGTGGACTTCAATCGAATTAAGAACAACCTCGAATACCTCCGTGAGTTGGCTATCAAGATGTATGACGAGTTCGCTATTCAGTCTGTCGGAAGCGATAAGACCGTAAAGGACTACTTCTATGCTGATGAAATCAATGCACTGGAAGCGAACCTCGTCACCATCAATACCCACAGTCTCAAGAGGTCTTACGGAACTGCTCCTACCTATACCGCCAATGGTAATACGATGGATTTCAAAGAACTCAATCGTTTGGAGGGAGCAATCCTTGACCTTTACGACAGGCTCACCAATGAGAGTGAGGGAAGGAGGACATTCACATGGAATTTTGGTATGAAGGGAGGGTTATAAATGGCGTGGAAATTACTTCCTACTGATTATACGGACGCTGTTTGGAGTGGTCTGAAAAGATACACACAGGTCGATAACTCCGATGGTACGGTATCGTTCAACGATGTTACGACCTACACCAATAAGGAGAAATCCTTCTTCGGTGCAAAAGACGCTAACCGTATGAACGAAGCTCTGAACCACATCATGTCTATGCTGGAAAACGGCACGAACTTGTATGAGGAGTTTCAGACCTACTTCACCACGCAGAAGGAGCTTTTCAAAAGCTCGGGTGATAGTTCTTATCAAGAGCTGACCCAGTATTTCGTCAACCTCAAGGCACAGGGCGATTCGTCTTTGGCACAAATCGAAAAGACCTATGAGGAACACATGACTACCTACGAGGGCGAGCAGACTGCGGCATTTAACACATGGTTTGCTGGTATCAAAGGTAAGCTGAACGAAGATATTGCCGGAAGTCTGCAAAATCAGATTACCGAAGTAGACGAGCGTTTAGCGGCACTGGAACACATGACCTTGAAGAACCTTTTCACTGTACCTGTTGCAATTGACAACACTGGTACTACGCTTCTTGCTGACGATTTGGGTAATGCAATCGTGGCAGATTGGAAATATAAGGAGGAATAAAAATGAGTGCAATCAGTATTGAAACCAAGAAAGTGACGGAACTTACGGCGTTCACCACACCGACCGATTTGTGTCTGATTCCGATTCACGATGGCACAGGCTTGAAGAAAATCACCTTTGCCAATTTCAGAGCCAAGGCGGTTGAGGGTACGGAAGCGAAAATCGCTCCTCTGCTCTTTAATAACGCCGGGGCGCACAACGCAATTTACCGTGGTAAGTCGCTGGGTAGCACCGTGACTACCGCCCAGTATGCCGCTATCAAAGCTGGTACATTCGATGATTTATACATCGGTGACTACTGGACTATCGGCGGTGTCAACTACCGTATTGCGGCGTTCGATTACTACCTCAACAGTGGTGATACGAGCTGTACTACCCACCATGTCGTTATCGTGCCGGACACTTGCCTGTACAATGCGGCTATGAACAGTACCAATACGACCACTGGCGGCTATGTTGGTTCTGCAATGTACACTGCAAATCTTGAACAGGCTAAGACCACTATCAAGGGTGCGTTCAGCGGTCATGTTCTGAAACACAGAATCTATCTGACGAACGCTGTTGCGAATGGTCGTGCTTCCGGCGGCGCATGGTGCGATTCCGAAGTTGACCTTATGTGCGAGCAGATGGTCTACGGCAGTGGTATTTTCTCCCCTATTTCTGATGGTAGTAATGTCCCGGCTAACTACCGTGTAGAGAAATCCCAGTTGCCGTTATTCCAGCACGAGCCGAGCCGTATTTGCAATCGTTCGACATGGTGGTTGAGAGACGTTATTACCGCTTCCAATTTCGCCATTGTCGGCGGCAGCGGTAGTGCAGCCCTCAACGGCGCTTCCGATTCTAGTGGCGTTCGCCCGGCTTTCTGTATATCTTAAATCTGCGCCCCCTTGTGGGGCGCACAAGGAGGTTTATTAACAAGTGTCTGTATTGAAATCGAAACGAAAACCGTCACAGTTTGAGGTATTTCACCACCTCAACAAAATGCGTAACACGAACACCCTATTCAATCAATTAAAGGAGGTAACGAAATGTACACTATCACCCTTGCCAATGGCAAAAAGCTGACCGGGCTGGATATGAACGGCACGAACTATGTCAGCAAAGAAAAGGTGGACGAGACTATTTTCAAGGATAATCTCTCTACTATGAAGGTCTCCGATGGGGAGACAGAGACTACCTACACCGATATGGTCTTCGTTCAGCAGATGGAATGGGCTGACGGCACTTTCTACCTTGCGTTCCGTGAAAAGACCAAGGAGGAGAAGCTGGTAGCCGCTCTCAACGCAACCTCTAATAGTATCACCGATGTACAGGTGGCACTTGCGGAAGTATACGAAATGGTTTTAGGAGGTAACTAACTATGGCTAAGATTTACGTTGTACTGATTCGCAAAGGTCTCAAGACCATTAACGATGTACCCGAACAGCTCCGAGAGGAAGTCAAGAAGCTGTTGGAGGAATAATCATGCTGTGGCGCATTATGCTATGGCTCAACAGGAAGGAGGTGGAAAACATGGCTGTTATCTATGTGGCACTCATTGTCAAGGGTAAGCGTACTTATGCAAGCGTTCCGGCTGTTCTCAAGGAACAGGTAAAGGAAATGCTAATTGACCTTGAGCTGGAAGACCTTATCACGGAATAAGGCGGCACGAGGGAGGGTCGCTCCCGGCTCTCCCTCACATTCTAAAAGAGGAGGACAAGAAATGTGAACATTGAGTTCAATCAGATTCTTACCTTCGTCTCCGTTGTTGCCGCCGTGTACTTTGCTTTCAAGAGCAATAGTCGAGCCAATAATGACGAGGTGAGCAAGAAAGCACAGGTTAACGCTATTCTGTCTCAAAAGCTGGATTCTATCAGTGATGATACGAAAGAAATCCGCAAGGAAATCACAGACGTTAAGGTCAAGGTCAACAACCTGTCCGAGCGTGTCGTGATGGTTGAGCAGTCTACAAAATCAGCACACCACCGACTTGACCGATACGAGGAAGAAGAAATCTACCACGGTAAGCCAAGAAAACGATGGTGGGTATGAAAGGGGTGATACCCGATGAACCATTCAGATTTTATCAAAACCGTTGCGGCGTATATCAAGAAGTACGCCCCGATGTACGGAATCGAAGTCGTGTCACCTATCATCGCTCAAGCGGTGTTGGAAAGTGGCTACGGCACTTCCGAGCTGGCTGTAAACGCTCATAACTACTTTGGTCTGAAATACCGGGAAGGTCGTTGCAAGACCTGTATCGGTATCTATCACATGGTAGGAAGTGAGCAGAACGCAGACGGCAGTTACACCAGTTCTGCTATGCAGTGGTGTAAGTTCAAGGATATGGAAAACGGAGTTATCGGCTACTTCGATTTCATCAACATTCCGAACTATAAAAATCTCAAAGGCGTTACCGACCCTCGGAAATACCTTGAGAATATCAAAGCCGATGGCTATGCCACTTCTCATAAGTATGTGGACAACCTCATGCGTGTTATTGAGACATGGCATTTAACCGATTATGACAAGAAGGAGGAAACAAAAATGAGCAACAGTCCTTTGGTGGTCTACACCAAGCTCTCCCCGAACCATTCCGGGCAGAGAACCCATTCCATTGACCGTATCACACCGCATTGTGTAGTAGGTCAGCTCTCCGCAGAGAATATCTGTGGCTGTTTTATCAGCACCTCTCGACAGGCGAGTTGCAACTACGGTATCGGTACTGACGGTCGTATCTCCATGAGCGTTGAGGAGAAAAACCGTTCGTGGTGTTCTTCCAGTCGTGAGAACGACCAGCGAGCAGTCACTATCGAGTGTGCGTCTGACAAGACCGCTCCGTATGCGTTCAATGACGTTGTGTATGCGTCTCTCGTGAACCTGTGCGTTGATATTTGTCAGCGTAACGGCAAGAGCAAGCTCTTGTGGCTGGGCGATAAGAATAAGACCCTCGCCTATGCGCCGAAGTCCGATGAAATGGTACTGACGGTACATAGATGGTTCGCCAATAAGTCTTGCCCGGGAGACTGGCTGTATAACCGTCTCGGCAACCTTGCCGCAGAGGTCAATAAGCGTCTCACAGGCGGCTCTACCGACACTGGTAAGGTAGATATACCCTCTGACGGTAAAACGCTGTACAGGGTGCAGACAGGAGCGTTCTCGAAGCGTTCCAACGCTGACGCATGGGCGGCAAAACTGAAAGTCGCTGGCTTCGATACCTACATCGTACAGATGGATAATCTGTACAAGGTACAGGTCGGCGCTTACAGTCAGAAGTCCAATGCCGAGAACATGATGGCGAAGCTGAAAGCCGCTGGCTATGACGCTTTTATCACTACCAAGTCCGGCACTGCGGCTGGTACTGCGAAAAAATCTGCGGCTGAAATCGCCAAGGAAATCTACAACGGTACTTGCTCTGACGCTCGCTGGTCTTCGTGGGGCAACGGTGCAGACCGTGTAAATCGTCTGAAACAGGCTGGTTATGACCCGAGCGAAGTGCAGTCCGAGGTCAATAAGCTGTTTTAACCCAAGTAGTAAAAGTAGTTGAAAATCGGTTTTTGCGTAAACTTTTTATAGATACGCGCGTATATAAAGGCTGTCTCTTATACACATCTCCGAGCCCACGAGACTA
>ENA-OZSK01000487-OZSK01000487.1-human-gut-metagenome-genome-assembly--contig:-NODE-487-length-9723-cov-4.378568_pt1 | contig 9723 bp, 9 predicted proteins | sample MGYA00244117_ERZ653956 | MGnify/ENA primary metagenome ERZ653956 (study PRJEB26926, sample SAMN06164473) | human gut metagenome | biome: ENVO:00009003; feature: ENVO:2100002; material: ENVO:00002003... | reverse complement strand
ATATATGGTTTGGTTTTTTTTTTATAATTTTGCAGCCAAATGACGGAAAGGAGGCCCGGATGGAATCCCATGCCGACACCCCGTCAGCAATGAATACAATCACGTCAACAAAACAACAATTACGATAATGGCAAAAGAATTAAAACAACTTACAAAGCGCTCAGAGAACTACAGCCAGTGGTTTAACGACCTCGTTACAAAGGCAGACCTCGCTGAGCAGTCAGCCGTACGCGGATGTATGGTTATCAAGCCTTACGGATATGCTATCTGGGAAAAGATGCAGCACCAGCTTGACGTGATGTTCAAGGAGACCGGCGCACAGAACGCTTACTTCCCTCTGCTTATCCCGAAGTCGTTCTTCAGCCGCGAAGCTGAGCACGTAGAGGGATTCGCCAAGGAGTGTGCTGTGGTGACCCACTACCGTCTTCGCACCAACGAGGACAAGACCGGCATCGAGGTAGACCCGGCTGCCAAGCTCGAGGAAGAACTCATCATCCGTCCTACTTCGGAGACCATCATCTGGAACACATACAAGAACTGGATCCAGTCGTACCGCGACCTTCCTTTGATGTGCAACCAGTGGTGTAACGTAATGCGCTGGGAGATGCGTACACGTCCGTTCCTCCGCACATCAGAGTTCCTCTGGCAGGAGGGCCACACAGCTCACGCTACAAAGGAGGAGGCTGAAGAGGAAGCAAAGAAGATGCTGCACGTTTACGCCGACTTCGCAGAGAAGTGGATGGCTGTACCGGTCGTTCAGGGCGTAAAGAGCGAGACAGAGCGCTTCGCAGGTGCGTTGAACACATACACAATCGAGGCAATGATGCAGGACGGCAAGGCTCTGCAGAGCGGCACATCGCACTTCCTCGGACAGAACTTCGCAAAAGCGTTCGACGTTACATTCCTCAACAAGGAGAATAAGCCCGAGTACGTATGGGCTACATCATGGGGCGTATCTACACGTCTCATCGGCGCGCTCATCATGACACACTCTGACGATAACGGTCTCGTGCTTCCTCCGAAGCTCGCTCCTATCCAGGTTGTCATCGTGCCTATCACAAAGAACGCAGAGCAGCTGCAGGCTATCTCAGAGAAGCTCGCTCCGATTATCAGCCAGTTGCGCGCAGCAGGCATCAGCGTGAAGTACGACGACGCAGATAACAAGCGTCCGGGCTTCAAGTTCGCCGACTACGAGCTGAAGGGTGTGCCGGTACGTCTCGTTATGGGCGGTCGCGACCTCGAGGAGAACACTATCGAGATCATGCGTCGCGATACTCTCGAGAAGGAGACACGCTCGTTCGACGGCATCGTTGAATACGTAGAGCAGTTGCTCGAGGACATCCAGGCTAACATCTACAAGAAGGCTCTCGACTTTCGCGATGCTCACATCTACGAGTGCGACAACTATGAGGAGTTCAAGGAGCGCATCAAGAACGGCGGCTTCTACCTCTGCCACTGGGACGGCACAGCCGAGACCGAGGCAAAGATTAAGGAAGAGACTCAGGCCACCATCCGTTGCGTGCCGTTCATGTTCGAGCAGACTCCGGGTGTAGACATGGTTTCTGGCAAGCCGGCTACACAGCGCGTAATTATCGCTCGCAGCTACTAAGCATATAGAGTTTGATAATTCAGGTTTGCCGATTACGTTGTCAGCAATCTTGAATTATCATTTTTAGTTATCTATCAGAATTGCTATTTCAAACGAAAGCCCAACATAGTATAGAAACTATTAGAATTATATATTAAAACTATTAAAACACTAAAAAATGGATTGGATAATCAACCTATTTACCAACACTGAGTCGATTGCCCATATCGCCCTGCTCTATGCCATTGTCATCGCAGTCGGCATCCTGCTTGGTAAGATCAAGATTGGCGGCATTTCGCTCGGCGTCACTTGGGTGCTTTTTGCTGGTATCTTAGCAGGCCACATCGGTTTCACAGCCCCCAAAGACACAATGACCTTCATTCAGGACTTCGGACTTATTCTGTTCGTGTTCTGCATCGGTCTGCAGGTAGGTCCTGGCTTCTTCGAGAGTTTCAAGAAGGGCGGCGTAACACTCAACTTGCTCTCTACAACAGCTATCCTGCTGAACGTGGCCGTGATGTTCGCTTGCTACTATCTCTTCTTCGACACTAACGACAAGACAAACCTCCCGATGATGGTGGGCACGCTCTACGGAGCCGTTACCAACACACCGGGTCTCGGTGCAGCCAACGAAGCGCTCAGTTCTGTTTGGCAGAACGGCTTCGGCGAGTTGCCTCAGATTGCATCAGGTTACGCTTGCGCTTACCCGCTCGGCGTAGTAGGCATCATCGGTGCAACTATCGCCATCCGCTTCCTCACCCGCACAAAGCTTGAGGAGGAGGAGCAGAAGCTCGAAGCCGAAGAGGCAGAGAACCCGCATGCTAAGCCGCACCAGATGCACCTCAAAGTGAACAACGCTTATCTTTCTGGTCGCACAGTGGCTGAAATCAGCGACTTCCTCAACCGCGACGTTGTGTTCTCGCGTCTGTTCAAGAACGGCGAGTACAGTATTCCGACCAGCCGCACCGTCTTCGACATGGGCGACGAGGTGCTCGTAGCATGTGCCGAGGCTGACGCTCCGGCTATCCAGGCGTTCATAGGTCCGGAGCTGGAGACAGAGTGGGAGGAGAACGAGAGCAAGCAGCCGCTTGTTTCGCGCCGCATCGTCGTTACCAACCCGTCAATGAACGGTAAGACACTCGGCAAGATGCACTTCTCTTCTGTATACGGCGTAACCGTTACACGTCTTTCGCGTCAGGGCATGGACCTCTTCGCAAGCCGCAACTACCGTTTCCAGGTGGGCGACAAGATTCTCGTAGTAGGTCCGGAGGACAACGTGAACCGCATCGCCGAGCTCATGGGCAACTCTGTGAAGCGTCTTGATGCGCCTAACGTAGCCACCATCTTCATCGGTATCTTCATCGGTATCATCTTCGGTAGCATTCCGTTTGCTATCCCAGGAATGCCGGTTCCTCTGAAGCTCGGTATCGCCGGCGGTCCGCTTATCATCGCTATCCTTATCGGTCGCTTCGGTCACCGCATGAAGCTCAACACCTACACCACGACATCCGCTAACATGATGCTTCGAGAGATAGGCCTTGTGCTGTTCCTTGCGAGTGTGGGCATCAAGGCTGGCGCCAACTTCTGGAACACGGTTATAGAAGGCGACGGTCTGTTCTACGTACTCACCGGTTTCATCATCACAATCATTCCTATCCTAATTGTCGGCACTATAGCACGCATGAAGTACAAGTTCAACTACTTTACAATAATGGGTATGCTCGCCGGTACATACACCGACCCACCAGCCCTCGCTTACGCCAACTCTGTTTGCTCACGCGAGGCTCCTGCCATCGGCTATTCTACGGTTTATCCGTTGAGTATGTTCCTGCGTATCTTCACGGCGCAGCTCGTCGTGCTGTTCTTCTGCGGATAATGAGAGAAAGACCATAAGACTATTGGTCGGAAAACAATAGCGGGTGTGTCCCAACTCCTCAACCGGAGTTCGGACACACCCATTTTTTATTGCCCTAAAAACTAAGAAAAGTCATCGTGCACCGAACGCGAACTATGCGGACGGCGAACGCAATCCAATCGGACGGCGAACGGAAACCGATCGGGCGGCGAACGGAATCCGATCGGGTGGCGGACGGAATCCGATCGGACGGCGGTCGGTGCAGAACGTAAAAACGACGGCACCAACATTAGTTTTGCCGAGCAACAATAAAAATAAATAGATTAAAATTTGCGACAACCAATAGAAATAACTAAATTTGCAGAATGATGCGTGTATAACGCACCTGCCCTTTTAACAATAAAATAATATCAAAAAAAGCAACACTTAATGAGACAACTTAAAATAACCAAATCGATTACAAATCGAGAGAACGCCTCGCTCGATAAGTATCTTCAGGAGATTGGTCACGAAGAGCTGATTTCCGCAGAAGAGGAAGTGGAGCTCGCCCACCGCATAAAGAACGGCGACCGCAAGGCTCTTGAGAAGCTGACAAAGGCGAATCTGCGTTTTGTTGTCTCCGTTGCAAAGCAATATCAGAACCAGGGTCTCTCGCTGCCCGACCTCATCAACGAGGGCAACATCGGACTGCTGAAGGCTGCCGAGAAGTTCGACGAGACACGCGGCTTCAAGTTCATCTCGTACGCCGTATGGTGGATCAGACAGAGCATTCTGCAGGCCATCGCAGAGCAGAGCCGCGTGGTGCGTCTGCCGCTCAACCAGGTGGGTAGCGTGAACAAGATAAAGCGCATACTGAACAAGTTTGAGCAGGAGAACGAACGCCGACCAAGCATCGACGAGATAGCCGAAAAGACCGATATGCCACACGAAAAGATTGAGGACGTGCTGAAGGTGGACACACGACAGGTGAGCGTAGACGCGCCGATGACCGAGAGCGACGGAGCAAGCATGCTCGACTTCATGCCGAGCGAGAACGAGCCGTCTACCGACAGCCAGCTCGTGATAGAGTCGATGCGCGAGGAGATTGCGTTGGCCCTCTCCGTGCTCAACGAGCGCGAACGCAACGTGGTAGAGGCTTTCTACGGCATCAACCAGCCCGAATGCACGATGGAGGAAATCGGCAACAAGTACGGACTCACACGCGAACGTGTACGCCAGATAAGAGAGAAGGCTATACGCAAGCTGAAACAGAATACAAAGAACAAGCTGCTCAAGGCTTACCTGGGCAGATAAAGCTGCGACGCGACCATAAAGACAGCGCCGCTGAAACAACAGAAAACAAGGAAAGAAATGAAGATTCGCACATTACTGGCATTGGCACTGCTGCTCATGCCGTCGCTTATGTTCGCACTGCAGAAGCAGGAGCGACTCTACGTATACGGTGTAGCCACATCGTTCAACGACTCTACGGTGTACATCACAGAGATTCAGCAGCTCGATTCGGCTTGGGTAGACACCAAGACGGGCTTTCTCTACAGCCGCAACAACTACTCGTTCCAGTTGCGCGACCATCTGAAGGCTAACGGATTCGCCACCCCCACTTGCGTAACCTACTTCGCAAAGACACGCAAGGAGATAGAGAAGAAATACGTGGCTATAAAGAAGCGCTACGCAACAAGAGGACACTACAACGTGAAATACGTCACAAAGCACGACTTTACATACAGCTGTCTCGTACCAGACGATAGCGAGCGTGCCGATTTGCAGACAAAGAAGGCGAAGAAGAAATAATGGATATCATAGCAGACTATTGCATCGCAGAACATAACGTGAGGGTTGTCTTTGCCGAAAACGGAAAGAACAACACCGAACTGTTACCGTCGTTCGAGCCTTTCAAGAAAAAAGGCTCAAACGACGATTTTCTTTTTACGCTGCGCGTGGACGACACGCTGGCTCCCGTGGCTAAGGACCGCCGCGAGCGCATCGACACGTTCGAGACGGGCAACGGCGACACCGTTGTAGACCTACTCGACAACGGCGGCTATCAGTATATAGTGAAGGACATACACGGACGCAGCTGCTGTCTGCTGCAGACCAACAAGGACTTCAGCGAGGGCGTTTGTGCGCTGAACGGCAACTATCAGATGCGCCAGTTCGGACTGAACAATGCGCTGATGATGCTCTACGCCTTCCGCGGCGGCTTCTTCGACACGTTGCTCATACACGCTTCGCTCGTGAGAAACGGCGGCTACGGCTATGCGTTCACCGCAAAGAGCGGCACGGGCAAGAGCACGCACACGCAGCTTTGGCTCGACAACATACCGGGATCGGACCTGATGAACGACGACAACCCCGTGGTGCGCGTCATCGACGGCAAGGCGTACATCTACGGCAGTCCGTGGAGCGGCAAGACGCCGTGCTACCGCAACATTAAGGCACCGATCGGAGCCTTAACGCAGATAGTGCGCGCGAAGGAGAACCGCGTGGAGCGTTTAGCACCTACAAAGGCGTTCACATACATTCTGCCTGCCTGCTCTACGATGAAGTGGGACAAAGTGGTGTTCCGCAACACATACAACGCCGTGATACGACTCATCGAGGCTGCACAGTACATCTATGCGCTGCACTGTCTGCCCAACAAGGAGGCAGCAGAGGTGAGCTTCAAGACGCTGACAGCACCCCATCAGTAAAATCACAACACATCTCAACACATCAACATCTCACCACCTCAACGCCTCAACACCTCACCATCTCACCACCACAACATCTCTCACCACCTCACCATCTCACCACCTCAACATCTCTCACCACCTCACCATCTCACCACCACAACATCTCTCAACACCTCACCATCTCACCACCTCACCACCATCTCACACCCTATCTCAACATGGAAAAAGAAATAAGACAGTACAACAATGCACAACTGATACCGTACTTCGTGGAGATGATAAACCAAGGGCACACCGTCACCTTCAAACTGAAAGGCTTCAGCATGCGCCCGTTCCTCGAAGACGGACGCGACAAAGCGATACTCGGCAAACACACCACCGTGCGTTGCGGCGACGCTGTGCTGGCAGAGATAAGTCCGAAGACGTACGTGCTGCACCGCATCGTGAATATCGACGGCGACAAGGTGACGCTGCGCGGCGACGGCAATCTCGGCACCGAGGAGTGTACGCTGGCAGACATACACGGCATCGCTCTGGCGTTCTACCGCAAAGGACGCAGCACGCCCGACTATACCTCAGGACGCAAATGGCGCATCTATTCGGCTATCTGGACCCGACTGCTACCCATACGCCGCTACCTGCTGTACATATATAGAAAAGTAAACAGGTTGGAAAGGTAGAAAGTAAAAGAGTAAAAAGGTAAAAGAGTAAAAAGGTAAAAAGAATTAGCTAAGGCTTAGAAAGGCCTAAAAAGGCTTAGAAAGGCCTAAAAAGGCCTGGCTCAGCTTAATAACACCAAGAAATATGAAGATAAAGAAAGGTTTCGTCCTGAAGGACATTTGCGGCGAGAGCATTATCGTTGCAGAAGGCAAAGAGAACATCGACTTCACAAAGATTATCAGCATGAACGAGAGTTCGGCTTTCCTCTGGGAAAGCGTTAAGGACAAGGAGTTCGACGCTGAGACGCTGAAACATCTGCTCTGCGAGGAATACGACGTCGACGAAGCTACGGCAGAGAACGACGCAAAGGCATTGCTCGACAGCTGGATAGAAGCAGAAATAGTTGAGTAAACAAAACACGCAAAAACGGCATATCCAAAAAACAAGGATATGCCGTTTTTGCATTTTTTAAAGTCTTAGTATTTCAAGACCTTGGCAGCCACACGCTTAAACTGCGGCATTGCCTTTCCTATGGATGCACCGATGTAAGTAGGGTCACAAACTATATATTTCTTTCCCTCTACGGTGACGAAATCGCCCGACACATTCTCGTTGAAGCATACCGCTGTGGCGATATGGTTAGGATAATCGAGCAACACGACATCGAGCTTCAGCAGGTTGCGCACCAGATATGAATAGAGCACCGAACGATCCTCGCAGTCACAGTAGGGATAGTAGAATAGTTCCTCTACGAAGAACGGCTTCTCATAGCCGAACTGTTCTTGATCGGTGGCGTACTTGAAGCCGGTCTGCACGAAGTTGATGAGCAGGTTGGCAGCTTCGGTCTCGCTCTTGCCCTCAACGATAGGAGCAAGCGACGAGAGCAATCTGTCGGCAACAGCCGGGTTCACCTTCGCATTCACATACACGCTATAGTCGCACTGCGGCATGCTCTTGTAGAACAGCATCAGCGACTTGGGAACGTCGACAGATACCGCCACTGTGCCCGCACCATTCTTGTGTACGGAGTTGACCATTCCAGAATTGAGCAGCGGAGCGTTAGTTATCTGCATGTCGATACTGCTCTTTGCCTTCGGCGAATCCTCCTGACACATATAGAACTGGCAAGTCTCGTCGCTTGTAAGGTTGTAATAGTTGAGTCCGTCCTTAGTGAAATAAGGACGACCATACATCTTACAGTCGGTCGCTACGAAGAGAAGCATCTGGTCGCGGTCGGCACGGCGCGCCATCTTCGACTTATATCCGAGTTCGTTGAGTAGGAATTGCTGCATTACAACAGACGCATGTGCGTCGGCACAAAGGGCATTAGACACGTCGCGAACAAAGAGGAACACACCCCAATCGTTGAGCTTGAGGTCTTTCTTCAGTTGACGACAGTCGGCAAGCAACGGCTTGTAGTCGGCCTTGCACATCGCCTCGTAAGCATCGGCAACAGCCTTCTCGCGCATATTGCCTATAGAGCATACTCCCTTCAGCGACTTGTCTACGTAAATTCTCTGTCCGCAGTAGTTAATCATCTGCTTCTCTGACGACTCGTTATAGAGTGCGCTCATAGGTGCAGAAGGCTTAGCGGTCGGCACCGGCACCACTGCTGGCGGAGTTGTCGGAGTTGTCGGGGTTGCTGGCTTGGCTGCAGGAGTCGTAGGCTTGGCAGTAGGACTTGCAGGCTTAGCTGTCGGAGTCGCAGGCTTGAGAGTAGGAGTCGTAGGCTTGGTAGCTGGAGTCGCAGGCTTGGTAGCTGGAGTAGCAGGCTTAGGCTGCGGCTTTTCAAAGCCAACCTTCTCGCCGTCATTAATCTTGCCCTGCGGTCGCTGCTTGCTCTCGCCGGTAGACTGTCCGAGGATGTCCTCGATATCAAGTTCCACGGGTGGCGCCACCGGGTCCTTCTTTTCGTCGTATACGACCGGCTTCACCGGCTCCGGTTTGGTGCGCTTCTCCACCGGCTTCTTTGCCTCAAACTCCTTCCAAGGATTGCGCAGGAAACTGATGAACTGCTTGTTGGCATCGTCAATGAACTTATCGAACGACTGCACCTCAGTCTTTATGAAGCTGTCGAAATCGTCGTCTACAACTTGTGCCTGAGTCCCCATACAACACGTTGCACCTAAAGCAAATAATATCAATCTTTTCATTTGTACGGGTTTCGTTTAGTTAATCATTATCTAAAAAATCCGAAGAAGAGCAGACGAGTCTACCCTTCCCCGGATTGGATAAAACATCTCAAAGAAATTACTCGTCTGCCGGTACCGGCTCACCGATGAACTCCTCAACCTGCTCTGAGAGGTCGTCGAGGGCTGCCTTCTTCTTTGCTTCTCTTGCAGCCTCCTCGCGAGCCTTCTTTGCAGCAGTCTCGTCGAGAGTCATGTAAACCTGGAACTCCTTAACGCCGCCCTTCTCGCGAACGAGCATGAAGTGTACCTTTACAAGACCAGAAATCTTTGTGTTGACGCCCGACTCGTAAGCAGCACCGAACTTGTCGATCTCCATGCCCGACTGTTCGCTTGCATCAGACGACATGATGCTCTTCATCTTACCTACGACTTGAGCCTTTGCACGGCTTGCATAGCTTGTGATGCCGTTCATCATGGCGTTATCGCGACCTATCTTCGGGTTCTTGCCTACAGCAAGACCTGTAAGCACGAGGTGGTTGTCAGGGTCAGCCTCAACGTATGTGCGATACTTTGTCAATGCGTACTCCATTGTAGAAGCTGTGGCATACAATGACCAACCTGCCTTCTTCCACTCTTTGCAGGTCTTCTTTACATCCTTTGCCAACGCTTTCGACTGAGCAAAAGCTACTGATGTGCCGCAGAACACAAGGGCTATAGCCAGTAATACATTAAAAATTCTCTGTTTCATAATAGTTCAGTTTAACCCAAATCGGTCATTAGGATTTCTCTGTGTCGTACGGCAAAGAGAAATCCTTT
>ENA-OZSK01000482-OZSK01000482.1-human-gut-metagenome-genome-assembly--contig:-NODE-482-length-9751-cov-4.307756_pt1 | contig 9751 bp, 6 predicted proteins | sample MGYA00244117_ERZ653956 | MGnify/ENA primary metagenome ERZ653956 (study PRJEB26926, sample SAMN06164473) | human gut metagenome | biome: ENVO:00009003; feature: ENVO:2100002; material: ENVO:00002003... | reverse complement strand
TCACATCTAATTTACTCATTTTCCGTGATATACGGAAATACTCAAAGCCTTTTTTTATGCAATAAATTCAAACTCGAAGTCACACTCCGAAGCCTATTCTGTTTTTTCTGCGTGGCATCTCTATGGGCACAATGTCCTCCGGCGTAATCAGAAGGAGGTCGTTGTGATTCTTCGGCGGCTGCTTCACGCATCGTGTGGCGTGCTGAATGTAGATGCGTTCCAGCTGGTTGGCTATGAAGCGTGCGTTGCCCCACGTCTCGGTGTCGCGAGCGCTGAAGGCGAGCGCTATCATATCGGTGTATTTCTGCCATGCCTTTACGGTGAAGCGGTAGCTGTACTCCTCAATGCGGCGGCTGGTTATCTCAAGCAGTTCGTCGACGCTGAAGTCGGCAAACTCGAAGCGGTTGGGGAAGCGCGACAGCAGTCCGGGGTTAGTCTCGAGCAGTTCGTTCATCAGCTCCTTGTATCCGCAGAGCACCACGGCGATGTCGCGCTGACTCTCGTCGGCGAGCAGATTCATGAGCAGTTGTACGATGATCTTTCCGGGGTCGTTCTCGTTCTTTCCGTTCAGAAGGTATGCCTCGTCAATCATCAGGACGCCGCCCTGCGCCATCTGCAGCACCTGCCTCATAGCCCTTTCCTCGTCGCCCCAAAGCGTGCCGATGAAGGTGCCGCGGTCGCATATCACGACGTGTCCTTTAGAGAGCGCTCCCGCCTCGTGCAGCAGCGCCCCGAATATCTTGCAGACCGTGGTCTTGCCCGTGCCGGGGTTGCCGAGGAATAGGCTGTGCAGCGAAACCCGGTGCTGCTTCAGTTCGGGAAACTGTTCGTGCAGCATGCGGTTGTAGGCGGTCAGCGCCACCAGTTCGTCCATGCGCTTCTTGATGTTGCCGCAGCCCACCAGCTTCTGCAGCTCCTCCTGCGGATTGTCTATGGGGCGCAGTATCTCCACCTTTACTCTTACGTTCTGGTTCTGCTCTATGACGTCGCCAGGTAGCGGACTGTCGGTGCAGATGTCGTCAGCCTTCTCTGTCGGAGTGTTGTCCTCGGCTTCGTATTCATCTACATCTTCATCTACATCCTCATCTTCATCTTCCAGAAATGGATCCTCATCGTCCTCAGTCTGCATGTCGTCGAGTTTGACATCCTTGTATTTTTCGCTCACGAACTGCTTCAGGAGTCGTTCGAAATCCTCGTTAAAATTCTCGTCAGTATTGTTCTGCATATTAGTCATAATTCTATCACGTTAAAAAAGCAACTAAATTCTTTGTCATTCTGTTCATTTTTTTGCTACAATAATATTTGTTTTGTGATAGAATTATGATTATCTGCTGCAAATGTAGTGCAAATATTGATAACTGCCAAATGTTTTTGCGTAACTTTTTATAACTTTGTACGTACACTACTTTAAAACCAACAACATTTATCAATATGATTAAGTCATTAAGAAAGATGCTTCTCGTGGCGTGCCTTGCGGCTCCGTCTGTGCTGTCGGCGCAGGTGTGCCTCGTGAGTAAGGGCAAGGCGCAGGCACGCATCGTGCTTGCTCAAGAGAACGACGTGAACCGTAAGGCGGCGCAACTGCTGCAGCGCTTCGTGCGCGAAACATCGGGTGGCGAACTGCCTATCGTTGCCAATGGTCGCCGCTCTAAGAACTGCGTTGTGATTGGAGAGTCGACCGACGAAGCCACCGACGACGGATACGTAATCGACTGCTCGCGCGGCACACTCGCCATAAAGACGGCAGGCGGCAAGGGTGCTATATACGGCGTTGCGGCACTACTCGAGAAGCAGCTCGGTGTCGACTATCTCGCTAAGGACTTCTACACGCTCACGCCCTCTGCCGACGTGCGCATTCCGCAGATGCACGTGACGGAGAGTCCGGCGTTCCGCTTCCGCCAGACGTTCAGCTACTCTAACAACGACAGCACCTACCGCGACTGGATGCGCCTGCAGGAGCACCGCGAGATGTTCGCCGCCGACATGTGGGTGCATACGTTCGACCGACTGCTGCCGTCGTCGGTCTACGGCAAGTCGCACCCCGAATACTACTCGTTCATCAACGGCGAACGACGTCCCGGCAACCACAGCCAGTGGTGCCTCACCAATCCCGACATCTTCGAGATAGTAGCCCACCGCATCGACTCTATATTCAAGGCTAACCCCAATCAGAACATGATTTCGGTAAGTCAGAACGACGGCAACGACACCTACTGCCAGTGCCCAGAGTGTCGCAAGGTGAACGAGTACGAGGGTTCGCCTGCCGGCTGCTACGTGCGCTTCCTCAACCGCCTGGCTGAACGCTTCCCCGACAAGCAGTTCTCTACGCTTGCCTACCTCTTCACCATGCATCCGCCGAAGCATGTGAAGCCGCTGCCCAACGTGAACATCATGCTCTGCGACATCGACACCAAGCGCGAGGTGCCGCTCACCGACAACGAGTCGGGACGCGACTTCGTGTGGGCGCTCGAAGGCTGGGCGAAGATTTCGAACAACATCTTCGTATGGGACTACGGCATCAACTTCGATAATGTAGTGGCACCGTTCCCCAACTTCCACATTCTCAAGAAGAACATACAGCTCTTCAAGCGCAACCACGCCACGATGCTCTTCGAGCAGGTGAACGGAACGCTCGGCACCGACTTCGCCGAACTTCGAGCCTACATGCTCGGCAAGTTGATGTGGAACCCGGAGCTCGATGCCGACTCGCTCATGCAGCGTTTCATGCGCGGCTACTACGGCGCTGCCGCTCCCTATCTCTACCGCTACCAGCAGATGCTTACTGGCGCGCTGCTCGCATCAGGCACACCGCTGTGGATATACGACTCGCCCATTACGCACAAGAACGGAATGCTCAACGCCAACCTCCGCAAGGCTTACAACGAACTCTTCGATGAGGCTGAAAAGGCGGTGGCTGCCGACTCGGTGATGCTGGCGCATGTGCGCATAGCCCGATTGCCGCTGCGCTATAGCGAACTGGAGATTGCGCGCACCGAGAGCGGCGGCGACAAGGCTGCGGTGGAGAAGTCGCTCGACACGTTCGGCACAATCTGCGCCCAGTACGGCGTGCCTACGCTCAACGAGCGCAACAACAAGGTGGAGGACTACTGCCGTCTATATCGTCAGCGCTTCCTGCCTAACGGCACGAAGAACAAGGCAGCCGGAGCGAAGGTAATATGGAACATACCGCCGCAAGAACGCTACCAGCCTATAGCCGACAAGGCGCTCACCGACGGACTCTACGGTGGCACCACGTTCGTAGAGAGTTGGGTAGGCTGGCAGGGTGAGGATGCCGACTTCGTGCTCGACATGGGCGAGCAGAAGCAGGTGAACAAGATAACCACCGACTTCCTCCATCAGCTCGGACAGTGGATTCTGCAACCCAAGAGCGTAGCTTACTACGCCAGCGACGACGCCAAGAACTTCCGTCTTCTCGGCACGCACGAGTTCCCCGAAGACCGCGACATAAGCGTTAAGTTCGTGCCCGCAACCGTCACTCTCTCCGCTCCCGTCCAAGCTCGCTACATCCGCGTCGTTGTCAAGACACTCGGTCTCTGCCCCTCATGGCATTACGGCGTAGGCTATCCTGCCTGGTTCTTCCTCGATGAGGTAGTAGTGGAGTAGAAAAAATCTACCATATCTCCCATTTTTGCCGTAACTCTCACATTATTAATAATATAAAGGCTGGAAGATACCATTCCGCAAGGGCGTATCTTCCAGCCATCTACCAGCACTTAGCATTTTTGTTATATTAGCTTTATGCATATATAAAGCATAATTGCAATGACATTCTTTAGACTTGTCGACAATAAAAAAGGTTAAACTCGTGAAGCGTAGCTTGCGGTGTTCTCATTTTTGTGTAACTTTGAGAATAATAACATAACGATAGAGCAGCATGAAGAAACTGATTACTTTTTTAATTTTTCTGTTGGCAGTAGGGCAGGGGGCAACGGCGCAGGAAGTGTCGGGGCAGCAACTGCCGTTGCTGAATGAGGAGCTTCATCAGCTTGTTCCGAATACCGAACTCCGGCCGATAATGCCTACTTATTCTGACATTCTGATGATGAAAGCACTGTCGTCCTCCGAACTTCTTGCTACGCCGAATATGCCGATTGTGGCGATGCCGTTCGCAACAGCGAAGCCGCTTGTTTATGGCTACGATGCGAGCCGTTCTGAGACGGCATCGATGGAAGTGTCGAAGAACTTGAGGCTGACTGCCACGGGCGCATACCGCAGCTACATCGGACTGATGGATATGCAGTCGGTAAGCGGCAGCGTGCAGTACAGTCTGGGAGCGATGACAATGCAGGGCGCACTGGCTGCCAATCGTTACCTCTACTACGGACGCGTCGTCACGCAATACGGTGTGTCAGGACAACTCTCCTACTGCTTCAACCCTAACCTTGCGCTCACCGTCTTCGGAACCTATTACAACACGAATCCGTTCCTCAGCATGGCGGTATTTCCGTTCGTGCCGACCACCAGTTACGGCGGATACATGACCGTTGGCAATCGTAGCTTCTACGTTAACCTCGGTGTGGAGCGTCGCTTCAATGCTTTCGAGCACAAGATGGAGACGGTGCCTATCGTCACTCCCGCGTTCAAAATCTCGAACAAGGTGACTATAGAACTGCCGTTGGGCGACCTCACGAAACATCTTATTGAGGAAATCTTGATAAAGAGCGGACCGCACAGACGCTGATTGTCGTTAATAGCTCACCATAAATAAATTGCTATGCTATATACCAACTCAACGCCCTTCCTCCAACTGCTTCAACAAAAACTCCTCAAGCGTCTTTTTGTCGGGCAGTTGCAGCATATAGGTAGAAACGAAGAGGTTGTTATCCATGCCGGCGAGCGCGTACTCCACCATCTTCTTGCCCTTGCGTGTGCAGAGCAGGATGCCGATTGGAGGGTTGTCGCCAGGTTGCATCTCGTTCTCGCGATAATGCGATACGTATGCGTTGAGCTGTCCGAAGTTCTCGTAGGAGAACTCCTCGTTCTTCAGTTCTATGATTACGCCGCAATGCAGTATGCGGTTGTAGAATACAAGGTCGGGATAGTAATACTCGTCGTCGATGATGATGCGCTTTTGGCGAGCCTCTAAGCAGAAACCCTTGCCAAGCTCGAGAATGAACTCTTGCAAGTGGCTGATAAGCGCATCCTCCAAGTCATGTTCGTCAACAACTTCCTGCGCCTTCAATCCAAGAAACTCGAACGTGAACGGCTGGCGTATCTGCAACTCTGCCGAATCGTGGCCTTGAACAGAAGGGAGCGAAAGCAATTTCTCGGGATTGGCGCTGATGCCAGCCCTGACATATAGATTGGTGCTTATCTGACGGCGAAGCTCACGAACCGACCAGGTACACTTGATACACTCCTGCTCGTAGAAGTAGCGAGCGAGGGGGTCGTCAACCTTCATAATCTCATTGATATGTGAGAATGAAAGCTTTGAAACCAATGTTTCTCCAGAAGTTACGAATTTGCATGACGCTGTTGTGCAAATTATATCGGTACGCATTGAGGTGTCTTCGGATGGTAATGAAATTATATCTTCTGTAGATTTGCATGACACTGTCGTGCAAATTCTATTCTTAAAATTCTCAATCATCTGAGGATACATACGATAAAAGTTGCGAGAACTTTGGAATGTATTACGTGTCAGTCCCTTCCTATCCACCCTTTCCTCCAACTTCTTCAGCAGTTGCGTTCCATACTCAGCCCTATCCTTGCCGTGCTGTTCAAACTCGACGATGTAATAGCCTATGAGCCAGTTGCGCATCGTCTGCATACGATTGATAGCTTTTACTGCGGACGATTGTGCAGCATCATGAGTAGTCTGAACGATAGAAGCCAAGTCGTTGAAGGAGTGGAGCGTCTTGCTCCAATCCTCAAAAGGCAGTTCCATGCCGTCGTGCAGGTATCTTTTCACTTCGTTTGCCATAATATATTAGGTTTAGCTATTCAGAGGGAAATTTCCACAAAGATACTAACAAATTATAGTCGGGCAAAGTTTTTCTTCTTCAACTTTGCAATAACTAACATAACGGTGGAGCTGCATGAAGAAACTATTGAGGAAACCTCCGCTACGGTTTTGCTGTTATAAAAATCGAACCACTTAAGCACAAATTTCAACCGCTTGTGCCGTAGCCCAATCCGTTTGAACACAATCGTCCAAAAGTCGTGTTGTGAGGATAAAAATTTAATCATACCTTTGCATCAGTAACATTTAAATTCCTAACTTAAAACACCAAAAACGATGAAACAGATTAAGTATCTTTTGATGGCTTTTATAGCCTTGTTTACATGCGTTTCTTTCTCTGCATGTAGCGAAGACGATGAAGGTGGCGGCGGCAGCAGTAAAAATGGCAGCGCTTTCTCCACTCTGGATGGACGTACCGTTAAGTACAAGTATCTCTATGTTGTATCAGAAGTAGACGATGGCGACACTTTTTATGGACTGTTTGCTTCTACAGAAGACCTCTTTTACTATCGTCAGCATCCAGAAAAGGTGAAGGACAACATGGTATATTCATATATGGCGTTGGATACGTATGCCGACGAGCTAAACAAGCCTCAGCACCAGTTTGACGTTGAAGTTCATTACGATTGCAATCTGAAGGAGGGTATCACCGATGACGAGGACGATTCCGATTTCCCAGTTGCATCTACTTACATTTGGTACACTACACCTTGGGATCAGGACGAGTCGTCTACAGAGACTTTGACTATAAAGAAGTCGGGCAACACCTTCAAGGTTGAAACTACAGAGCTTACCTTCTTGGCTTCGGAGAAGGGCGTTGACGATGGCATCGACAGTAGCTCAAGAAGAACAAAGGGCAAGATTGCTTTCGAGAGCAGCAATCTTATCAGCGAGGTTCTGGATAGCCCAGAGGTTGTGTTTGTAAAGAGCGAAAAAGACCGCAAGTTCTTGAAGTCGCTCAGAGCTCGTCGTAGATAACAGACAATATATAGCGAATCCCCTTGCTCGGCAATGCTGGGCGAGGGGATTGTCATTTCAAACTCAACGATGTAATAGCCTATGAGCCAGTTGTGCATAGCACTTCGTCTCTGTGTGTGTCTGCAGATGTTTCGTTAAGTTGGCGAAGAAGATGTACAAATACATTTGAAAAGATTTAACCTGCTTTTGTTACAGCAGCATGGTAACGCGATGCCCGATATGCGGTAACTATATGCCCAATATGCTGTAATGTTGTTTTTGCTGCGCGGTAATTGTTTTACCGCGCAGTTTTTTGTTTATTATTTCTGAAGATTGATAATAATAAGTTTGAGAGTTAGTGGAAAAGAGTGTAATTTTGCAGAGATGTTCCTTCAGAACATCTCTTGGAAACGGGAAAGACATCAAGCTGAAAACCGAAACAAAATACACTATAAATATATGAAGAAATCCTTACTACTGCTCACTTGCTCACTTGTAGCAAGCCAAGCCTTCGCCGGAGGTCCGCTGCGCGCCGACACCGACCAGCACAACTTCCGACCTTCTACCAACGTCTCCTTCAGCGAGACCACGCTCCCTATCGTTTACATCACGGTCGACGGACAGATAATTCAGCGCGAGAGCCGCGTGCTCGCCACGATGAAGATTATCGACAACGGCGACGGACACAACTACACCGACCTCACGGCGCACCCGTCGCAGAAGGTAGACTGGGAAGGTCCGGTAGCGCTGAAGTATCGCGGCAACACCTCGTTCACCGGGTCTGACAAGAAGCCGTTCTCGCTGAAGACGCTCTCCGCCGCCGACCTGAAGGCGAAGAAGGCGAAGGTGTCTATCATGGGCATGGGCAAGGACAACGACTGGGCGCTGCTGGCTCCGTGGGAGGACAAGAGCTACATGCGCGACGTGCTCACCATGCAGCTGGCGCGCGGAGGCCATTCGTTCGCACCGCACATGAAGTATTGCGAGGTGTTCGTCGACGGCTACTACTACGGCGTGTACATCATGGCGGAGCGCGCCACGAAGGGCAAGACCCGTCTCAACCTCGACGACCCTACCGCCGACGACCTCACGGGCGACTTCCATGTTGAGATCGACCGCAAGGACGAGGAGCACTACTACGTGTCGAAGCACCATCCGGTGAGTGCAAGCGGCGTGGAGTACACCGACCGCATCGTGGCTTACCAGTATAAGGAGCCTGAGTACGACGACTTCGCCGACCTGCCTGCGGGCACTCAGGACGCTATCGACAACGCCATCGCCACGATGGAGGACGCTTTCGCCTCTGCCGACTACACGGGCGAGAACGGATACCGCAAGTATATCGACGTGGCGTCGTTCGTCGACTACCAGATTGCGCAGGAGATGGCGGGCAACGTAGACGCCTACCGACTCAGTTCGCCGCTCTACAAGTACAGCGAGACGCACGCCGCCGAACTCGGCACCGACTCGAAGTGGAAGACGGCGCTCTGGGACTTCAACATCGCCTACGGCACAGCCAGCTACTACGACGCCAACAAGGTGAACACTTGGCGCTACACGAGCAACGACCTCATGGCTTACGCCGACCAGCAACTCGTGCCGTTCTTCTGGTACAAGCTGATGAACGACCCGACGTATGTCGACGAGCTGCACCAGCGCTGGACCGACCTGCGTTCTGCCAGCTACTCGGAGACGAACATCATGGCGCAGATCGACTCGCTCGCTACGGTGCTTAAGGCGAGTGGCGCCCTCGACCGCGACAACCAGGCCTGGCGCAACCACTTCGGCACGTTCGACGACGCCGTAAGCACGCTCAAGACTTACTGCACCAGTCGACTCGCCTTCATCGACAAGAGCTGGAAGCTGAAGGAGCCTATCGACGCCGACATACAGACGCTCACTGTAGCCAGCGGATTCAACGCCGACATCATAGCCGAAGCGCTCACCTCTGCGGAGCATACCACCGCCACCGTCGACCAGACCGGCTACGTGCTCTACACGAAAGCCGTCAGAGAGAGCGGCGCGCTGGCAGGCGACGACGGCGTAGTGATGTCTGACGCCGGCGTGACCTATCAGCTTGCCGACTACACCAAGAACAACGCCCTGCTGCTCACCACGTCTTCCGACGCCGACGTCGTGTTCGACAGCCCAGTAGCGGCGAAGTCGGTCTACTGTCTTGCGCTCAGCGGCGACGGAGCGTCCGAGCTCACCGTCACTCCGCGCTACGCCGACGGCACGAAGGGCGACGCCTTCACAGCCAGCGTGCCAGACTGGTACAGCTCGTCGGCGCAAGGCGATGAGGCTGTGTACGGATTGGGCCGCATCCTCACCTCTATGAGCGGCGGATGGCAGGGCACAACCGACCAGTTCGACAACAACGAGTACATACGTCTCTACGAGATAGAGGTGCCCACCGACCCTGAGCGCCAGCTCAGCGGACTCACGATGTACAAGACCGGCGGACGCACATCGGTGCTCGCCATGACTGCCGTTAAGGAGAAGGTGGAGACCAGCGTCGATCGCCTTTCGTCAGGCGCTGGCAAGACGCTTCTCGGCATCTATTCTACCGACGGCGTGCGCCGCACCGTGTGCCGCAAGGGCATAAACATCCTGCGCTACTCGGACGGCAGCGCGAAGAAGATAGTAAAGCGATAATTCTTATAGTCAACCGTGGCGGAGGTCTCCGGCCTCTGCAGCACCAAGTCGGATAGTATTCTTTGGTTGCTGCGGAGGCAGGATACCTCCGCTACGGTTTTGTTATATGGTTTTGACGTTATAACTGTCTCTTATACACATCTGACGCTGCCGACG
>ENA-OZSK01000467-OZSK01000467.1-human-gut-metagenome-genome-assembly--contig:-NODE-467-length-9891-cov-4.529280_pt1 | contig 9891 bp, 7 predicted proteins | sample MGYA00244117_ERZ653956 | MGnify/ENA primary metagenome ERZ653956 (study PRJEB26926, sample SAMN06164473) | human gut metagenome | biome: ENVO:00009003; feature: ENVO:2100002; material: ENVO:00002003... | reverse complement strand
GTCAGAAAGTCGCCATAATCGCGAGGCTCGTCGCCGCAGGCGCAAATCAAAGGCAGGAATATCGCCAGAATGAAGGCTATTGGCAGTCGTCGCATTGCTGGTTGTTTGTCGTTTGGTCAATAATCCGTCCGTCGCGCATCTTCAATGTGCGGTCGCACATTGCGGCAAGTCCCTCGTCGTGGGTCACTATGACAAACGTTTGGTTGAAACGGTCGCGCAAGTCGAAGAAAAGTCGGTGGAGCTCCTCCTTGTTGTGCGAGTCGAGGCTGCCCGACGGCTCGTCGGCAAAAATCACGTCGGGGTTGTTGATGAGCGCGCGCGCCACAGCCACACGCTGCTTCTCGCCGCCCGAGAGTTCGTTGGGTTTGTGGTTGGCGCGGTCGGCGAGTCCCATGAAGTCGAGCAGTTCGAGAGCGCGTTTTTTTGCCTCGGATGTGCCTTTGCCTCCGATGTAAGCGGGTATCATGATGTTCTCGAGTGCCGTGAACTCGGGCAGGAGCTGGTGGAACTGGAAGACGAAACCGATGTGCTGATTGCGGAAGTCGCTCAGCTTGTTCGACGAGAGGCTCATCACGTCTACGCCGTCAACGCTTATCTCGCCGCTATCGGGCTTGTCGAGCGTGCCCATTATCTGCAGCAGTGTGGTCTTGCCGGCACCGCTCGGGCCTACAATGCTCACTACTTCTCCTTTGTCTATATGCAAGTTGATGCCCTTGAGCACTTGCAGCGAGCCGAAGCTCTTGGTTATTCCTTTTATGTCGATCATAGTTGGTGTTGAGGTGTTGTAATGTTGAGATGGTGAGATATGATGTTGTGGGGTTGAGATTAGAACTTCTTCTTAATCCACTTTCCGATTGCCTCGTATGCACTCTGGTCCTCGGTGTGCTGCGGCTGAGCGAACGTCATTTCGTCCATAGCGTCGCCGTGCTGGTCGGGGAAGATGATCATGATGTTTGAGCCAGAGAAGTGGTGCTTTATCTCTTCGGGCAGATGCTCCAGCGCGTTCTTGAACGACACCGTGCCCTTTCTTGCCGTCACAACCACGAAGAGATGGTCATTTTGTATGCTCTCGGCGATGTGCGGCATCTCGTTCCAGTGGGTCATCTCGGTGAACGAGCAGCGCATGGTGGGGTGGTAGTGGCGTATGTAGTCGGCTATGAGCGGCAGCGTGTCGCCGCGTCCGTGAAACTCCGTGTGGCACTCCATGTTGCATGCCAGGCGCGAGAGGCGCTCCAGCCAGCGGTAGAAGCCCGGCTCGAACTGCGCACGCGACGGCACAGCCACCTTTATGCGGCGTATCGTGGGCAGCGGCTGATTGAGGCGAGCCATTATTATTTGAGAGTTGAGGCCGTTGAAGAGGCTCTGGTGGAACGCTCCCCAGAACTTCTGCGACACCTCAGGGTGCATGTGCATGCCGATGATGATGTCCGTTGCGCGGAACTCCTTGAAGGCGTGTCGTATGCCGTTGGCGATGTTCGCCGCAACGCGCACCTGCGTCTGCATTGTCATATCTGCCGACGCGCTGTACTGCGCCATGCGCTCCAGCAGCTGGCTGCCTTTCTCCATGTTGCGCTGCATGTCGTCGTCGTCATACACCACGTTCAGACCCACGAGCTGCGTGGTGTTCTTCGGGTTGCGCATGAGCATCGCGAGGTTAACGAGGCGCTGCGCATACTCGGGGTATTTCAGCGGTATGAGTATCTTCTCCTCAGCCGTGGCCGGCTTGTCGTCGCTCGGCATCTCGCGGTCGCGCAGCGTGATCTGTTGCGCCGCACGCTCTGTCATCATCGTCGAGATGATGCACGTAACGAGAATCATGAGCACCACGCTGTTCAGCATGTCGTCGGTGACGAGCGGCTTGCCAGGCTCCAGCTCCACGCGCATACCAATCATGAGCATGGCGATGGCGCCGGCGGCGTGTGCCGAAGTGAGTCCGAACATCATGTTGCCCGACGACTTCGGCAGTCGGAACATGGAGGCTGCGGCGTATGCGGCTATCGCCTTGCCGAGCGTTCCGAAGCCCGCAATGACGAGCATCGCTATGATGATGGTGCTGCCCTCGAAGAGCAGTCGCACGTTGATGAGCATGCCCACGCCGATGAGGAAGTAGGGTATGAAGAGCGCGTTGCCGATGAACTCGATGCGGTTCATAAGCGGCGACACGTGGGGTATGTAGCGGTTGAGGATGATGCCGGCTACGAAGGCGCCGATGATGCCTTCAAGACCTACGACTTCGCTCGCCGCCGCACTCATGAAGAGCATCGACATCACGAAGATGAACTGCATGACGGCGTCGCTGTAGCGGCGCAGGAACCAGCGCGTGAAGCGCGGAATGAGCAGGAACATCGCGACGCAGTAGCCCACGAACTTGCCCACGAACAGCAGCCAGAACCACACGCTCGTCTCGCCGCCGTACGAGGCGACGATGGCTGTAAGCGCCACGAGCGCCATGAGCAGCGAAATCATCGACGAACCGACCGAGAGCGTCACGCTCGGCTTGCGCTGCAGACCGTAGCGGCCCACGATGGGGTAGGCGATGAGCGTGTTCGACGCCATGAGGCAGCCCAAGAGCAGCGACGCGAACACGGAGTAATGCAGCAGGGATATGCTGGCGAAGTATGTCAGCACGAGCGGCAGCGCGAACGTCAGCAGACCGAATCCGAGGAAGCGGCCCTTGTTGCGCTTCACGCCCTCCATGTCCATCTCCAGCGAGGCGAGAAACATGATGTAGTAGAGTCCGACCTTGCCGAACAGCTCGAACGAGTCGTCGCGCGCAAGGATGTTGAAGCCGTACTTGCCGACTGCTACTCCGGCGAGCACCATGCCAATGATATGCGGGATGCGCAGCTTGCCCATGATGATTGGGGCAAACAGAATGATGAGCATCACCACAAAGAATATCAGGGTGGGGTCGGTTATCGGGAAATAGCTGGCAAGATTGGTCATGTACTGATTGTTTTTTTACCTGCAAAGATAAACAAAAAATCGCTAACAGCTCAATCCGTGTTAATAAAAAAACTCCGCATGCACAGCGCATACGGAGTTTTTTTATGTGTTAATAGCCTGCGGTCAGGGTGTTCACGCAAATCATGCGGAAGCTAAAGCCGTCTTCCGACTCGCTATAGTCTTCATAGATGCGCATCTGCTTGCCCTTGAAGCGCACAGTTGTGTCGCCCTCCCAGTCGCTGTTGTCGGGGTCCCACGGGTCCCAATAGTGCAATACGCCGTTATAGGGGTTCGTCCATTCCCATTTTGCCACCTCTGCTGTGTGGTCCATGTAGAAGCAGATGTATGTGTTGTTTGTAGAGAATATTACGCGGTAGCAGAACTCGCTGTCCTCGTCGAGAACATCGTCCTTGTCATAGTCCCACTTCTGTGCAGCCGGCGAGAGATCAATATTGTGCGAGACAACACCGTTTGTAATCCACTGCTTGCCGTGTGCTATGTATGCACCGTTGAGGTAGTGCCATGTCTCGAAGCTGTTCATTCGCCATGCACGGCAGAGGCTTCCAGTCCAATCCGTATTCTCTGTTTCTGCATAATTCACGTATACCGTCGACTTCACGCCGTTGCTGTTGGTGTATACCACAGTAGAACTGCCTTCCTTCAGCTTGCGCAGGTCGAGCAATGCGCCGTTGTTGAATCGGTACACGCCCTTCTGCTCGCGTGTGTATGTGCCGTAAGTGTACGAACCGTTGTCGAAGATTATTGTGCCGTCCTCGTTGGCACGTGTAGCCATGCGCTTTGTGCCGCGTTTCTTGAAGACAGAAACCGATCCGTCAGCCTCGCGCTTCGCTTTCACGGTCTTCTGCGGCGCATGGTTGTAGTTTGCTCCGCTCATGAGGTAGTGGCCGTCGCCGAAAAGCTCGATAGACGAGAATTCGGGATTGCCTTCCAATGTACCCTGAACCTCGACCTTTATCGCGTCCTCAGCATAAGGCTCATCTTCGAAATTGCCGGGTGTGAACTCAGTGGTAGGCAATGCGCCTTCGGGTATATTCTCTTCGCCATATCCGCCGTTTTCGTCGCTTTCGCAGGCTGTGAAGCCTACCGATGCAAGTGCGATGAGGCAGGCATAAAGAAAGTTTCTTTTCATATATGTTTTCGTTTAGGGTTTTCTATTCTGATTTTTTTGTGTTGCTTAGAAGCGGATGGCTACGTATGCGCGGATGCCGCTCTGCTTCAGCGTGAACTTCTCGGTTGAGAAGTAGCTCTCGCTGTCGCCCTCGTCGTAGTCGCTGCCACTGTCGTAGTCGCCATCGTCGTCGCCGCCGTCGAAGCTTGCCTGCTTGTACTTAACTTTGCCCCAAAGACCCTCTACACCGAGCGAGATGCACTTGTAAGCTACCGATACACCGGCTGCCATCATGCAACCGAAACCGTAGGCGAAGGTGTCGTTCTGCAGTACGCCCGTCGCTGTAGGCATCACGTGGAAGTAGGCTGCTGCGATGAGCTTGTTCCAAGGATTCACGCTAACGCTCGGACCAACGTGTACGCTGTAGTCGAACTTGTGCATGCCGAGGTTGATGTTGCCAGGGAGTAAAGACGGATTGCCGTCGGGCTTGCCGCTGACGATGTCGTCGAAGCCGTCAGAAGCGCGTGTGCCGGTCTGGTCGCTGGCGCCAACATTGTTGAGCTTCAGCTTGGTATAGGTGAAGTCGAAGAAGCCGTAGTCGATACCAATCTTGATGAGTCCGGCGATTGGCTTGGCGTGAAGATAGGCTGTGCGACCCTGCTGTATGAAGAACGATCCGTTGGTCTTCCATGTCATTGCCTCGCCGTCTGTGCGCTCAAGGTTAGGCTGAGTGATACCGAACTTCCAGTATTTCTTGCGCTTCCAAACCTTAGTGTAGTTCTGCTCCTTCTCAAGGGTGTTCACGCGGTTCTCCATCTGTGCGAGCTTCTCGCTCAGAGTGTCTACGGGTTGGGTCAGAACAGAGTCTGACGATGCGCTGTAGGTCTGCACAGACGCTGCTGATGCAGACATGGCAATGGCGGTGAAGGCTGCCATCATTACAGTCTTGATAACTTTTCTCATTGTCTTTTGTATTTTAACTGATTTTTAACTTTGCAGGGACATAACGCCTTTGAAACGTTAGAAAAATACTTAATACTTTTTACTATATGCAAAGTTATGTAAAAGTTAAGAATCGTGCAAACGTTCTCCTTTCAGCGCATTTAGATGAATTTTAGAACAATTTGGAATGTTCTGCAAATATTTGGCGTGTTCTGCAATATCGGTGTACATCATGCAAAAACATAGTATGATGTGCACTTATCAATGCAAATTAAAATAATGTTAAAATAAAAGACAACCGTTGGGAGATTTTTTCGCATACGCTATATTAATAACAAAAAAGGGTGCAGCAAACTATTGTCTGCTACACCCCCATAAAGTTTATGGATGTGGAAATTGGTTTAGAATTCAGCACTCTTCGGAGTACGCGGGAACGGGATAACGTCGCGGATGTTCTGCATACCTGTTACGAAGAGTATGAGGCGCTCGAAGCCGAGGCCGAAGCCTGCGTGCGGACATGAGCCGTACTTGCGTGTGTCGAGGTACCATGTCATATCCTTCATCGGGATGTTGCGCTCCTCTATCTCGTTCATCAGCTTGTCGTAGCTCTCCTCGCGTACAGAACCGCCGATGATCTCGCCGATCTGCGGGAAGAGAACGTCGGTGCCCTGAACGGTCTGACCGCTCTTGCCGCCGAAGCCGCTCTCCTCAGCGTCTATCTTCATGTAGAACGCCTTGATAGCCTTCGGGTAGTTGGTCATGATAACCGGCTTCTTGAAGTGCTCCTCAACGAGGAAACGCTCGTGCTCAGAAGCCAAGTCGTTGCCCCACTCACATGGGAACTCGAACTTCTTGCCGTTCTGTATAGCCTCCTGCAGGATGCGGATGCCCTCGGTGTAAGGCAGGCGAACGAACTCGGAGTTGAGCACGCCCTCAAGACGTGCGATGAGGCTCTTGTCTATCATCTTGTTGAGGAACTCGAGGTCGTCCTTGCAGTGGTCGAGCGCCCAACGGATGCAATACTTGATGAAGTCCTCCTCGAGGTCCATGAGTCCGGCGAGGTCGAGGAATGCCACCTCAGGCTCTACCATCCAGAACTCAGCCAAGTGGCGCGGAGTGTTAGAGTTCTCTGCGCGGAATGTCGGACCGAAGGTATAGATGGCTCCGAGCGCTGTGGCTCCGAGCTCGCCCTCGAGCTGTCCAGACACGGTGAGCGAAGTCTGCTTGCCGAAGAAATCGTCAGAGTAGTCGATCTTGCCGTCCTCTGTCTTCTTCAGGTTGTAGAGGTTCTTTGTCGTAACCTGGAACATCTGACCTGCACCCTCGCAGTCGCTTGCGGTGATGAGCGGAGTGTTGAAGTAGAAGTAGCCGTGCTCGTGGAAGTAGGTGTGGATAGCCATCGCCATGTTGTGGCGTATGCGCATCACTGCACCGAATGTGTTGGTGCGCAGACGCAGATGAGCGAACTGACGCATGTATTCGAACGACTGTCCCTTCTTCTGCATCGGGTAGTCGCTGCCGCAGAGACCATATACTTCGATGCTCTCGCACTGTATCTCAGATGTCTGACCCGCACCCTGGCTCTCTACGAGCGTACCTACTGCGCTGATGCAGGCGCCGGTGGTGATCTGCTTCAGCATCTCGGCGTCGAACTTGGTGGGGTCTACCACGATCTGTATGTTCTTGATTGTAGAACCGTCGTTGAGCGCGATGAAGTCGACAGCCTTTGAACTGCGGTGAGTGCGCACCCAACCCTTTACGTTGATTTGGCTTCCGAAGTCGGTGCTACGGAGAGCGTCAATAACTTTTGTTCTTTCCATTATATTGTTTAAGTTAAAAGGGTTGATATGGCGAGATGCTGTGTGGAGGATTTGTTGCGGTGATGTACTGGCGTGTTGGAAATCTCAACACCTCAACATCTCACCATCTCAACTTAACATCTCACCATCTCAACTTAACATCTCACCACTTCAACCTGTTTATGTTTTACTCGAATGCTCCCATGCGCAGCATCTCCACTTCCTTCTCTGTGAGGAAGCGCCAGTCGCCGCGGCGGAGGTTCTTCTTGGTGAGTCCTGCGAACTGCACGCGGTCGAGCTTAACGACGCGGTAGCCGAGGTGCTCGAAGATGCGGCGTACGATGCGGTTCTTGCCGCTGTGGATCTCGATGCCTACCTGGCTCTTGTCTGTGTCGCTTGCATACTCGATAGCGTCTGCATGTATCTCGCCGTCATCAAGCTCGATGCCCTGAGCAATCTGCTGCATGTCGTGAGCCGTTACGTTCTTGTCGAGGAATACGTGGTATACCTTCTTCTTCAGGAACTTCGGGTGTGTGAGCTTAGAAGCGAGGTCGCCGTCGTTGGTGAGCAGAAGCACGCCGGTTGTGTTGCGGTCGAGGCGTCCTACCGGGTAGATGCGCTCCGGGCACACGTTCTTCACGAGGTCCATCACGGTCTTACGCTGCTGCGGGTCGTCGCTTGTTGTCACGCAGTCCTTCGGTTTGTTGAGCAGCACGTACACCTTCTTCTCGAGTGTTACGGGCTGGTCGTGGAATTTTATCTCGTCTGTGCGCTTGATCTTGGTGCCGAGCTCGGTCACTACCTCTCCGTTCACACTAACCACGCCTGCCTGGATGAACTCGTCAGCCTCACGGCGCGAGCAGATACCTGCGTTGGCGAGGAACTTGTTCAGACGAAGCGGTTCGTTCGGATCGTAGTTCTCCTCCTTGTACTCAATGCGCTTTTTCATGCTATACTTTGCGTTGGGGTCGTAGCCCGGTGTGCGCTGACGCTGCTGGTAGCCACCCTGGTTGTAGCCGCCCTGCTGTCCGTAGCCGCCGCGGTTGTAGCCGCCGCGCTGCTGACCGTAGCCGCCCTGCTGTCCGTAGCCGCCGCGCTGCTGATAGCCGCCCTGCTGGCGCTGTCCGTAGCCGCCGCGCTGCTGGTAGCCGCCCTGCTGACGTGGCTGATAGCCGCCCTGCTGCTGTTCGCCGTCCTGGTTGTAGCGCAGACGATAGCCGCCCTGCTGACGTGGCTGGTAGCCGCCTTGCTGCTGCTCGCCGTCCTGGTTGTAGCGCGGACGATAGCCGCTCTGCTGACGTGGCTGATAGCCACCGCGCTGCTGGTAGCCGCCCTGCTGACGTGGCTGGTAGCCGCCCTGACGTGGCTGGTAGCCACCCTGCTGCTGAGAGCCGAGGCCAGATCCGAAGCCTTCCGGACGGAAACCGCCGTCCTCGCTCTGTGTTAAAGCCGAAGCCGAGTGCTGTGTGTGAATACGCGGGCGACGTCCCGTCACGCTGCGATACTCTTTCTGATAGTTTCCTGCGGCACGGCCGTAGCTCTCGCTATTGCCAGTAGTCTGATCCGCTGTGCTTAGTTCCTGATTCTTTACGTTTTCTGAATCCATAATTGCTTATTTGGTTTTATTGTTTATGTATATAGCCTCACGGCTAATGTCTAATTATATCTTGTTGTATTTTGCTTAGATGCCGGTGTAGTTCATCGGCGTGATAGCCATCAGTTCCGCCTTCACAGCGTCGCTCACGTTGAGAGTCTGGATGAACTCGTGGATGGTCTCCTCGGTCATGTGCTTGTTGGTGCGTGTGAGCGCCTTCAGAGCCTCGTACGGATGCGGGTATGCCTCACGACGGAGGATGGTCTGGATGGCTTCTGCCACTACTGCCCATGTGTTGTTGAGGTCTTCCTTGAGCTTCTCCTCGTTGAGGATGAGCTTGCGCAGACCCTTGAGTGTGCTCTCGATAGCGATTACGCCGTGGCCGAACGGTACGCCTACGTTGCGCAGAACGGTAGAGTCGGTGAGGTCGCGCTGCAGACGGCTCACGGGGAGCTTCTGTGCGAGGAACTGCAGAACGGCGTTAGCCATGCCGAGGTTGCCCTCAGAGTTCTCGAAGTCGATGGGGTTCACCTTGTGCGGCATTGCCGACGAGCCTACTTCGCCTGCCTTGATCTTCTGCTTGAAGTATTCCATAGATATGTACATCCAGAAGTCGCGGTCGAGGTCGATGATGATTGTGTTGATGCGGCGCATTGCGTCGAACACAGAACCGAGGCAGTCGTAGTTGGAGATCTGTGTAGTGAACTGCTCGCGCTCCAGTCCGAGCTTCTCGCTCACGAAGCGGTTGCCGAACGCCTTCCAGTCGTACTCGGGGTAGGCTACGTGGTGAGCGTTGTAGTTACCGGTAGCACCGCCGAACTTAGCGGTGAGGCGGCACTCCTTCAGCTGGCGCAGCTGCTCCTCAAGACGATATACGAACACCATCACCTCCTTGCCCAAACGTGTGGGCGAAGCGGGCTGTCCGTGTGTCTTTGCGAGCATAGGCACTGTTGCCCACTCCTCTGCATACTGGCGGAGCTGTGCGATGAGCTCCTCGCAGAGCGGGTAGTAGAACTGCTCGAGCGCCTCCTTGATAGAGAGGGGCACTGATGTATTGTTGATGTCCTGAGAAGTGAGTCCGAAGTGGATGAACTCCTTGTAAGCGTCGAGTCCACCGATGCGGTCGAACTCCTCCTTTATGAAGTATTCCACAGCCTTCACGTCGTGGTTAGTTACTTTCTCGATGTCCTTCACGCGCTGTGCTTCCTCTTCGCCGAAGTTGCGGTAGATGTCGCGCAGATGGTCGAAGAGCTGATGGTCGAACGAATCGAGCTGCGGCAATGGCAACTCACAAAGCGTGATGAAGTATTCGATTTCCACACGTACGCGGTAGCGTATCAGTGCATACTCTGAGAAGTAGTCGGCAAGGCGCTCGGTCTTGCCACGATAACGGCCGTCAATCGGCGAGATGGCTGTCAGCAAATCAAGTTTCATAATTGGCTATTATATATAATTACTGTCTCTTATACACATCTCCGAGC
>ENA-OZSK01000462-OZSK01000462.1-human-gut-metagenome-genome-assembly--contig:-NODE-462-length-9967-cov-9.594027_pt1 | contig 9967 bp, 7 predicted proteins | sample MGYA00244117_ERZ653956 | MGnify/ENA primary metagenome ERZ653956 (study PRJEB26926, sample SAMN06164473) | human gut metagenome | biome: ENVO:00009003; feature: ENVO:2100002; material: ENVO:00002003... | reverse complement strand
CCTTATTATATATATAGGTGTTACCCACCTCGAAGAACTTCAGGTTCTGGCTCTTGTGGTTGATGTTACGGGCTACGCTCTCCAAACCGCCGAAGAGCATAGTCTGGCGCATCACGCCGAGATCTGCACTCAATGGGTTCATCACCTTCACTACGTTCTCCAAAGGATACTTGTTCAGCTCCAGATCTGTATAGTAGCTGGTCTTGCTCAGAGAGTTGTTGAGAATCTCCATGAAGCCCTCGCCTACCAACTGCTCAGCCACGAGGTTCTGGCTGTGATAAGCCTTGTCCTCATCACCCTGAACAGTCAAAGAACTCTTCAACTGGGTTGGAATCTCCACATTATTATATCCATAGATACGGAGGATATCCTCTACCACGTCGCAAGGACGCTGAACATCCACGCGATAAGCAGGAACCAGAAGGTCGATGCCCTCAGCATCCTCCTTCACGATCTTCATCTCCAGAGATGTAGCGATATTCTTGATGGTCTCAGCACCAATCTCCTTACCGATGAGACGGTGAGCATACTCATAGTTCAGGCGAACTGGGAAATCCTGCATTGGCTCTGGATATACATCCTTGATCTGCATGGAAATCTTGCAGCCAGCCAACTGCTTGCAGAGGATAGCTGCCTGCTTCAATGCATAAATCTGTCCGTTAGGATCTACGCCACGCTCAAAACGGTAGCTGGCATCTGTGCTCAAGCCGTGACGGCGAGCGCTCTTACGGATCCATGTTGGGTGGAAGTAAGCACTCTCCAGAACCACGCTCTTGGTGGTCTCGTAAGTACCGGAACCCTTACCGCCGAAGATACCTGCGATACACATTGGCTCCTCGGCATTGCAGATGCTCAGGTCGTGCTCGCCCAGGATGTGCTCCTCGCCATCCAGGGTCACGAACTTGGTGCCCTCTGGCTGGGTGCGTACTACAATCTTATGACCGGTAACCATGTCGGCATCGAAGCAGTGCAATGGCTGACCGTATGCCATCATGATGTAGTTGGTGATATCCACGATATTGTTGATTGGACGCAAGCCGATGATGTTCAGTTTGTCCTGCAACCACTTAGGGCTCTCCTTCACCTCGCAGTCAGTGATGCTTACGCAGGCATAGCGCTTGCAAGCCTCGGTGTTCTCAATCTCTACATCGATAGGAAGATCCTCGTTATCTACCACGAATTCATCGCAAGATGGGCGATGCAGGCTGGTCTCATAGCCATTCTGCTTCAACCAGGCATAGAGGTCGCGGGCCACACCCCAGTGGCCGAGTGCATCGGCACGGTTGGCTGTGATATCAATCTCGATGAGCCAGTCGCTCTCCAGGTGATAGTACTCGGCAGCAGGCTGACCTACAGGTGCATCCTCAGGGAGCACGATGATACCGTCGTGAGATGTACCCACGCCAATTTCATCCTCAGCACAGATCATACCCAAGCTCTCTACACCGCGGAGCTTGCTCTTCTTGATGGTAAAACTCTGGTCGCCGTCGTAGAGCACGCAGCCCAGGTCGGCAACGATTACCTTCTGACCGGCAGCTACGTTAGGCGCACCGCAGACAATCTGCTGTGGCTCACCCTTGCCCAAGTCAACGGTTGTTACGTGGAGGTGATCGCTGTTAGGATGCGCCTCGCATGTCAACACTTTACCTACGTAAAGACCTTTCAGTCCACCCTTGATAGACTGTACTTCCTCCAAAGCGTCCACTTCGAGTCCGCAAGAGGTCAGCGCATCGGCAGTCTCCTGTGGTGTCAGGTCGAAATCGACGTATTCTTTAAGCCATTTGTATGAAACGTTCATTATAATGTTTTTTTATTATTTTCTCTTTATCAAGCGTTTGGGAACCTCCTCGTCATCACGCATTTGTGGCACAAGAGCCCTAAAACTTTGCAAAAATACAAAAAATAATGGAGATAAGCAAAAAACATCCGCCATTTTTGCACTATTTAAAAGAAATGAGTGCAAAAATGGCGGATAGTCTTTTGATGACGGCATCAGGAGCACTTCCCGAGGAATTATTCAAATACTTCGTCGATGGCATTCACCTGCTCAAAGGAGTCTTGTTCGCCGCCGCTGCCCACATGGTAGCATGGGTTGTAATCGGCAGGGATATCAAACTTCACCTCCGGACTGTAGCCCAGCGAGACATCGGCATACACCTTCTTCATGAAGATAGCCCAGATAGGCAGCGCCATAGTGGCACCCTGACCCATACTCATGGAATCGAAGTGGATATCGCGATCCTCACCGCCTACCCAGCAGCCACTTACCAGCTGCGGAGTAAAGGCGATGAACCATCCATCGCTGTTATTATTGGTGGTACCCGTCTTGGCACCAATCTGTCCCTCCAGCTTATAACGGTAGCGCAGTCTTCCTGCCGTACCATTATCCACTACGCCCATCATCATGGTGAGCATCTTCATGGCATTGTCGGCACTGATCACCTCATTCATTCGTGGCTGGAAGGTGGCGATGGTGTTACCCTCGTTATCCTCGATGCGGCTCACGAACATCGGAGCCGTACGGATACCATGGTTGGCAAAGGCTGTATAGGCGCTCACCATCTCGCTCACGCTCACCTCGCACGGTCCAAGACACAAGCTCAGAGATGCGTGAATATCAGGGTTGTTGACACCATAGTCATGCAGCAGCTGGACAAACTGCGATGGGTTCAGCTTACTCATCAGATAGGCACTGATCCAGTTGTTACTCTGTGCCAATCCCCAGCTCAGCGGAACCATCTGTCCGTATCTCGAATGGTTGGCATTGCGCGGCGTCCATGGTCTGCCAGCCACCATATAGGTCTGCTGGCGGTTAGGTGCCAGATCGCAAGGCGAGAATCCGTTCTCCATCGCCAGACTGTAGAGGAACGGCTTGATGGTAGAACCCACCTGTCTTCTTCCCAGACTTACCATATCATACATGAAGTGGGTATAGTCCAATCCACCCACGTATGCCTTCACGGCACCCGTCTTAGGATCCATGCTCATGAATCCGCTGCGCAGGAAGGTCTTGTAATAGCGGATGGAATCGAGCGGACTCATCAGCGTATCGATGTCGCCATGATAAGTAAACACGGTCATCGGAATCTTCTTGCGGAAGGTATCGTGAATCTCTTCTGCCGAGCATCCCGCCTCCTTCATCTGTCGGTAGCGCTCACACTGGGTAACGCTGCGGTTCAGGATAGCCTTGATCTGCTTAGGGGTGAGCTTGTCGCTGTATGGCGAACTTGGCTTGCTTGAAATTTCCTTGCTGAAGGCTGGCTGCAGATAGCGTGCCACGTGCTGATATACAGCCTCTTCTGCATATCGCTGCATGCGGCTGTCCACAGTGGTGAACACCTTCAATCCATCGCTATATACATTATATGGAGAACCATCCTTCTTGAAGTTCTTGTTGCACCATCCATACAGAGGATCAGTATTCCAGAGGATGGAATCGGTAACAAACTGAGCATAGTTCCACGATGCATAATCCTTTTTTTCCGGACGGGTAGCCATCAGATACTTGCGCAGATATTCGCGCAGGTAGGTAGCCGAACCATCCTTATGGTCGGTACGGTGGAAGTTGAGCGTAAGCGGTTCTGCCGAATACTGGCTGTATTCAGCATGATCCAGATAGCCCGCCTTCACCATCTGCGAGAGCACCACGTTTCTTCTGTCGCGGGCACGCTCCGGATAGCGCACAGGGTTGAAGAGCGAAGGGTTCTTGCAGAGACCGATGAGCGTAGCCGCCTCGGTGAGGGTAAGATCCTTCGGTTCCTTATTAAAATAGGTATTCGCCGCCGTCTTGATACCCACGGCATTGTGCAGGAAGTCGAAGTAGTTGAGATAGAGTGCCAGGATTTCCTGCTTGGTATAGTATCGCTCCAGCTTGATGGCGATGACCCACTCTATCGGTTTCTGCAGCAGTCGCTCCAGGGTGCTCGATGCCTTTTCGGAATAGAGCTGCTTGGCAAGCTGCTGGGTGATGGTAGATCCACCTCCGGCATTGGTCTGTCCCAAGAGTCCACGCTTCACGATGGCACGACCGAGCGCACGGAAGTCGATGCCCGAATGCTCATAGAATCGTTCATCCTCCGTGGCAACCAGTGCCTTTATTAAATAAGGTGACATCTTCTTATAAGGTATCACGATACGGTTCTCCTTGTTCAGGTTCCATGTACCCAGCACCTTTCCATCAGACGAATACACCTGAGTGGCGAATCTGCTGATAGGATTCTGCAGGTCCTCGATGTCCGGCATGTAACCGATCCATCCGTTCCAGATGGCAAAGAAGGCCAGCATAGCCGACACGACAAAGGTGGCAAAAATGCCCCATAACGTATAGATAAAATGTTTTCTCATCTCTATTTCTTCATTTATTTTGTGCAAAATTACTAAAAAGTTTCGAAATCTCGCACATAAATCAGAAATTATATGTAACTTTGGGGGCGATTTCAGAACATTCAATCAAAATTCGTATGGAAAAACATAATTTTGTGACGATTGCCGACCTCTCGAAGGAGAAAATCATGTACCTCCTCGAAATGGCGCAAGAGTTTGAAAAACATCCCAACAGGGAGTTGTTAAAGGGAAAGGTCGTAGCGACCCTTTTCTTCGAACCATCTACTCGTACCCAACTCAGTTTCCAGACTGCTGCCAACCGCCTTGGCGCACGTGTCATCGGCTTCTCTGATGCCAAGACATCCAGCACTACCAAGGGCGAAACGCTGAAGGACACAATTCTGATGGTGAGCAACTACGCCGACGTCATCACCATGCGCCACTTCATCGAGGGTGCAGCCCAGTATGCCAGCGAGGTAGCTCCAGTGCCTATCGTCAATGCCGGCGATGGTGCCCACATGCATCCATCCCAGTGCTTGCTCGACCTCTACTCTATCTTCAAGACCCAGGGAACCCTGGAGAACTTGAACATCTATCTTGTGGGTGACCTCAAGTATGGCCGCACCGTTCACTCACTTATCACCGCTATGCGCCACTTCAACCCTACCTTCCACTTCATCGCACCTAAGGAGCTTGCCATGCCAGAGGAGTACAAACTCTACTGCAAGGAGCACAACATCAAGTACGTGGAGCACGAGGATTTCAACGAGGATGTGATTGCCGGCGCCGATATTCTCTACATGACCCGTGTACAGAAGGAGCGTTTCAGCGACCTGATGGAGTACGAGCGTGTGAAGAACGTGTATATCCTGAAGCGCGACATGCTCTGCAAGGCAAAGGAGAACATGAAGATCATGCACCCACTGCCACGTGTCAACGAGATTGCATACGATGTAGATGATGATCCACATGCATACTACATCCAGCAGGCTCAGAATGGTCTCTATGCCCGTGAGGCTATCTTCTGCCACTGCCTCGGTATCACACTGGAGGATGTGAAGAATGACAAAAGCATAATTGAATAATGTTGAATGTTGAGTGTTGAATGTTAAATTGCCTAACGGACACTTAACATGGGCCTCAAGGGCGCAAGCCTCACTCAACATTCAACATTCAACACTCAACATTTTAAAAAAAAAAAAGAGATGGGAAACAATAAAAGCCAATTAGTAGTTGCGGCTATCGAGAACGGTACCGTAATCGACCATATACCAGCCGAGAAAACCTATCAGGTAGTGAATCTGCTCCAGTTGGAGAAGATGGACACTCCTGTTACCATCGGCTACAACTTGCCTTCCAAGAAGATCGGCAAGAAGGGCATCATCAAGGTTGCCAACAAATTCTTTACCGACGAAGAGATCAACCGTCTCTCGGTAGTAGCTCCAAACATCGGTCTGAGTATTATCAAGGACTACGAAATCGTTGAAAAGAAGACAGTGAAGACTCCTGATACACTGAAGGGAATCGTGAAATGCAACAACCCCAAGTGCATCACCAACAACGAGCCTATGGCTACAGTCTTCCACACCGTGGATGCCGCATTGGGCATAATACGCTGTCACTACTGCGACAAGGAGCAGCAACTCGGAAAGGTAGAACTTTGCAAATAACATAAAACAGGCTTCTAACATAACAGTTAGAAGCCTGTTTTTGTATAAAAACGACAAAAAGTAAGCAAACAGACTCAAAATAGCTTTTATTATTTGGCTATTACAACTATATTGCTTAATTTTGCAGTACAAATCTAAAATATAAGCTGAATCAAGCATAAAACGACAAATAATATAGAGATTCAATGGAAAAAGACCAAGAGATTTTCGACTTGATCGAAAGAGAACATCAGCGTCAGCTGAAAGGTATGGAGCTGATTGCTTCTGAGAATTTCGTAAGTGACGAGGTGATGAACGCTATGGGTTCTTACCTTACCAACAAGTATGCAGAGGGTCTGCCTGGCAAGCGCTACTATGGTGGATGCCAGGTGGTGGATATCGTAGAGAACCTTGCCATCGAACGCGTGAAGAAAGTCTTTGGTGCTGAGTATGCCAACGTGCAGCCTCACTCTGGTGCTCAGGCTAACGCTGCTGTATTGCTCGCCGTACTGAAACCGGGTGATACTTTTATGGGATTGAACCTCGATCACGGCGGTCATCTTTCTCATGGCAGCCACGTCAATACTTCTGGTATTCTCTACAATCCTATCGGCTACAACCTGAACAAGGAGACGGGTCGTGTGGATTACGACGAGATGGAGAAGCTGGCTCTGGAGCACAAGCCTAAGCTGATTATCGGTGGTGGTAGTGCCTACAGCCGTGAGTGGGATTATGCCCGCATGCGCAAGATTGCAGATGAGGTGGGTGCCCTCCTCATGATTGATATGGCTCACCCTGCAGGTCTGATTGCAGCCGGTCTGCTCGACAACCCATTGAAGTATGCCCACATCGTTACTTCTACTACCCACAAGACTCTCCGTGGTCCTCGTGGCGGTATCATTCTGATGGGCAAGGATTTTGACAACCCATGGGGATTGACTACCAAGAAGGGTGAGGTAAAGAAGATGAGCATGCTCTTGAATTCTGCCGTATTCCCTGGTCAACAGGGCGGTCCGCTGGAGCACGTCATCGCTGCCAAGGCTGTTGCCTTCAATGAGAACCTGCAGCCATCCTGGAAGGATTATGCCATGCAGGTGAAGAAAAATGCTGCCGTTCTCGCTGACGATCTGATGGGTCGTGGCTTCGGCATCGTAAGTGGTGGTACAGACAACCACTCCATGCTCGTTGACCTCCGAAGCAAATATCCAGACCTTACAGGTAAAGTTGCAGAGAATGCGCTTGTTGCAGCAGATATCACCGTCAACAAGAATATGGTTCCATTCGATTCACGTTCTGCCTTCCAAACTTCAGGTATCCGCCTAGGCACAGCTGCCATGACAACCCGTGGCGCCAAGGAGGATATGATGCATCTCATCGCAGAGCTCATCGAGGAAGTATTGAATTCACCAGAGGATGAGAAGGTCATCGCCCGTGTTCGCGAAAAGGTAAACGAGACCATGAAGGATTATCCTCTCTTCGCTTACTAAGCAAAGGAAAAAGATTGGCTTGATATCTAAGCAAAGGAAAATTCAATTTGATATATATATACAAAAAAGACTGCGGGTATTATGTTCGCAGTCTTTTTTAATTCCGTCTCATATTTTATTTTTTAGTTTCAAATCATATTTTAAACTTCATCATCAAAAACAAGAAAACATTGTTATGAAAAAATTAAAAAGCCTCCTGCTGATGGCATTGGCATTGCTTCCAGCAAGCAAGACTCTTGCACAGACCAATGCACAGATTCTTTATGATTTCGGTAACGACCGTAAGTATGTAACCCTGACCTTGGAGATGTTCAAGCAGGACAAATGGGGAAGCACCTACTTCTTCGTTGACCACGACTTCAACTACGACAAGATGGACCCTAACAGTCCAAACGTAGCACAGGGCGGCACCTATACCGAGATTTCACGTGCCTTGAACTTCTGGCAGAACAGCAGCATGAAAAACTGGAGCCTGCACGTAGAGTACAATGGCGGTATCACCAAGAACTACCCTATCAACAATGCCTGGCTCTTCGGTGTGGAGTATCTGATTCACGATGCTACCTACAAGAACACCCTGAATCTGGACGTTCTCTATAAGACCATCCGCAAGACCGACCAGAATGTTCCGATGCAGTTGACAGCCGTATGGACCTGCAACGACCTTTTCGGCGTAAAGGGACTGAAGTTTGACGGCTTCGCTGATTTCTGGTGGGAAACCCACGGAACCGTAGATGGCGACGACAAGGCTAAGACCCGCCACACAGTATTCATCACCGAGCCACAGCTCTGGTACAACGTAGGTCAGCACTTCGGCTGCGAGAACCTGAGCCTGGGTGGTGAGGTAGAGATTACCAATAACTTCGGCAGCACCGATGGAGCAAAGGTTCGCCCTTGCCTGGGTGTGAAGTGGGACTTCTAATTGTTAAAGATGCCTAACAGAGAATTTCTACAAGAAGAAGAAAAAGAAAACAAGAAAAAAAGAAAAGAAAAAAAACGGCAAGAAGAAGTAGCAAGAAGAAAAGATAAAAAAGAAAATAAATAAAAGAAAAAATAGAAAAATAAGAAGAACTAACCCCATGCCAAACTTGCTCATTCTTCGCAAGTTTTACATGGGGTTTCATTCTCCCTGCCTTTTTATTTTGATTTTCAGGAACTTACGTTATCTACCAACCTTCAGACTTCCGTCAGAGATGCTTCCCACTCCATCCTTATGACGGGTGTATTTGCCGGTGACACCGCTCAGATGCACGCCGCCAACACCATCCAGATCAACATTCAGAACCTGGCAGTCAACCTTGGCGCTTACCTTACCCACGCCATCATTATTGATCTTCAAGTTTCCGCCCTTGAAGAAATCGAGCGTAACGGAGCCTACACCCTCATTATCCACCTTCAGGTCGCCCATCGCCACGTTGCCAACCTTTACGGAGCCTACACCTTCGTTGTCAATCTTCATCACATCGCCCTTGGCATGATCGATGCTGACAGAGCCTACACCCTCGTTGGTAACATCCAGTCTGTTGGCAAGAATCTGATTGATACTGACAGAGCCAACGCCCTCGTTATCGATTTCCAGGCGGTCACTATTGACAGACTTGGCATAGAAAGCCCCTACCCCTTCCTGGGTAATCTTCACCAGATCAGGACTGGTGATATAAATCTTCAATCTGTTTTTTTCAGAATTACAGCTGGCAGGCACCTTGAGTCTTCCCGTCAGACCGATCTTCACCTCGCCGTCTCGATACACCACCTTGATTTTCTCCTTGAGTTTCTGAGCGAACTCAGCATCCTTGATGGCAGAGTAATCCAGTCGAACGCTGCATTCATCACCGTCGTTCTGTGTATAATAGACACTGGCAACCATATCCACGTCAATAGCCTTGAAAGGCTTCTCTCTCAAATCATCCTGCGTAAACTCCAGGCTTCCTCTCATTTCAGAAGAGGTAGTAGAACCCATACTGCAGGAACAGATGCCCATAGAGGCAAGAAACAAAGTTGCCGAAGCAACCCAAATACTCATTGTTTTCATACTCTTTCGATTTTAAATTTCCTATATCCTGATACTTAGACGCAAAAGAAACCCGAAAGGTTGCAAAAAAGCCCAAAAAGATTGCAAAAAGAGCCTCAAATGCCTTGCAATAGAGCATTAAATGTCTTACAATAGAGCCTCAATTGTCTTACAATAGAGCCTTACTTACCATCCAATTAAGCCTCAATTAAGGTTTACGTTAGGCTTAATTGAACGTTACGTAAGGCTCTTTTGAACAGCAAGTATGGCATAAGCCAACGTCGCATACTTTTGAAACATATATGATACCATAAGAAACATAGCTGTATTTTAGGCTTTATCACAACTCCGTTACCGTCAACAAAAGGTAACTCCATAGCATTCAGCACAAAAGATTTTCAATTTTAAGAATATTTAACCCGTAAATCTACTCTATTTGCAACGCGAATTCAACAAGCAAGTGCAAAATTACGAAATGTTTTTGTAAAAGCACTCCT
>ENA-OZSK01000457-OZSK01000457.1-human-gut-metagenome-genome-assembly--contig:-NODE-457-length-10013-cov-3.954810_pt1 | contig 10013 bp, 10 predicted proteins | sample MGYA00244117_ERZ653956 | MGnify/ENA primary metagenome ERZ653956 (study PRJEB26926, sample SAMN06164473) | human gut metagenome | biome: ENVO:00009003; feature: ENVO:2100002; material: ENVO:00002003... | reverse complement strand
TTTATATAAAACGTGTATTTTATTATAGATAACGTGCTTAATGACCGATGCGGCTCACCTTGTCCTGGTTCTTGTTGATGAAGTCTTTCCAACCGCTATAGTGCGTGTCGCTCACGGGGTTGCCCTGCTGCATGAAGTGGCAGTAGGCTACGCCCAAGGCGTCGGTAGCGTCCATCAGTCTCGGCATCTCGTCGGCGTCAATGCGTAGCAGGCGCTGCAACATTGCCGCCACCTGCTCCTTCGAAGCCTGACCCTGTCCGGTTATCGCCATCTTTATCTTCATCGGTGCGTACTCGTGTACGGGTACGCTGTGACCCACGGCAGCCGCGATAGCTACGCCCTGCGAACGTCCGAGCTTAAGCATCGACTGCACGTTCTTGCCGAAGAACGGAGCCTCTATAGCCATCTCGTCGGGCAGGAAGCGGTCGATAATGGCAGTCACCTGCTGGTGAATCTTGCCCAGACGCAAGTACGGGTCGTGGTCTTTGCGCATGTCTATCACGCCCATGTGCAGCATTTCGGCTTTGTTGCCCACTGCTCGCAGCACGCCGTATCCCATCACGTTCGTGCCAGGGTCGATGCCGAGAATTATCTTTTCTGCCTTCATTTATCGGTCCAAGTACGGATTATGCGCCAACTCGTATCCCATTGTTGTCTTCGGTCCGTGTCCGGGCAGCAATGTGATGTCGTCGGGGAACTGCACGAACATGCGCAGACTCTGTATAATCATCAGCATACTGCCGCCTTCGAAGTCGGTTCTGCCGATAGAACCGCGGAAGAGAGTGTCGCCGGTGAAGGCTACGCGCTCGTCCTTGATGTAGAGCACCACGCTGCCCATCGAGTGTCCCGGTGTTTCGATCACCTCGATGTCGTGCGAACCGAACTTGAGGTGAGCACCAGCTGTGAACGGCTTGATGTCCGAAGCGATAGGCTCTGTGAGAGCTATACCGAAGAACGCAGCCTGCTTGTCGGCAGCGCGAACGTAAGCCTCGTCAGACGCGTCGAGCTCCAGCGGCAATCCGTATGTGCTGGTGATGAAAGCGTCGCCGAAGTTATGGTCGAGGTGACCATGCGTAGCGATAAGATGTACGGGGCGCAGTTCGTTCTCGTTGATGTATTTCTCTATGGCGAGCTTCTCTGCCTCGGTGTATGCACCGCAGTCGATAATCACGCACTCCTTTGTCTCGTCGCTTACAACATAGCAGTTCTCCTGCAGCATGTTGCATGTGAATGTTTCTATATTGAGCATTGTTTCTTTTCTTTTTGGGGATAAGCCTCTTTATGCCTTTCTAAGCCTTTTCTAAGCCTCTTTAAACCTTTGTTGGCCTTTTTACTCTTTTGCTTTTTTACTCTTTTACTTTTTAAAGCGGTAAGTAAATAAGATACTTCTCCTTGAACCACTCCTCCTTGAACATGTCGTGAATTTCGGTGAGGCTCACGATGTTCTTGAACGGCTTTGTCTCAGCCTGCAGGTCGCCGCCCTTAAGGCAGATGAGTCCGTTAGGCAGCGCGTTGTGCTGGTTCTTGCGGTTCACGTTCTTCTTTATTATCTTCACGAGGTCGGGCAGAGGCATCACGGCGCGACTCACCACGAAGTCGTACTGCGCCTTCTCTTCTTCGCCCGAAAGCTGTTCAGCCTCCACGTTCTTCAGTCCGATAGCCTGTGCCACCTCGTTCACCACGCGAATCTTCTTGCCCGTGCGGTCGATGAGCTTGAACTGGCAATCGGGGAACTTAATGGCGAGCGGAATGCCAGGGAAGCCGCCGCCCGTGCCGAGGTCGAGCACCTTAGTGCCTTCGCGGAAGCGAATCTCATGAGCGATGGCGAGCGAGTGGAGCACGTGATGCTCGTAGAAGTTGTCCATATCCTTGCGCGAGATGACGTTAATCTTGCTGTTCCAGTCCTCGTAGAGAGCCTTCAATGCAGCGAACTGCTCGCGCTGAGTGTCGCTCAGATTAGGGAAGTATTTAAGTATCAGTTCCATTTTCCTATAGTTCGTTGTATGTTTTTTGTTGTTTTCTGTTTAGTGCATTACGCATCCCGAAGGTTTTTCGCGGTCTTCAGCCTTTACGGCGCCAGCGTGCTGCTGACTGAACTCGCGGTTGATGTCAGCCAGTTCGCGTCTGCCGAAGATATAGTCGTCGTACATATCGTCCATGTCGATGCCTTCGCAGTCGCAGTTGCCGAATCCGCCGAGCGCTTCTTTCACAATCTGCATACGCTCGTCTACGGTAGTGTCCTCTATAAGTAAGCTTTTCATATTCTGTATTAATGCAATTTATATTGTTTTTAAGAGTGTAAAATTACAGAAAAAATCTGAAACGAGCGATTGTTTTTGGCAAAAGAAAGGTTATTCAATATTTTTTTGTACTTTTGTAATACATTTCAATAAAGCAACAAATTATTTAACAACTCATCTTTATCATTTCATAATAACCTAATATGTTTAGCGTAAGAAAAAAAAAACGGATTTTGCTTGCAATAACTTCACTTTTCTTTTCGATGGGCGCTTCAGCTCAAGGTAACAACACGCTTATGGGCGGCAACGACGTGGGCTTCGAGTCGATAGCCGAACGCATCACTAAGCTCGAAAAACGTCACGACGCCTTCAATATCTACGTCAACTTCGCCGGCTCGGTGAAGTCGGAGCACGACAGCCGTACCGACCAGTGGGAGTCGCGATTTGCCAACCGCCAGCTACGTCTCGAGTTCAAAGGCACCATCAACGACAAGCTCTTCTACCGTCTGCGCCATTGTTTGAACAAGTCGGCGAAGGGACAGAGCTTTGACAACTTTGCCGAGGCTACCGATATCATGATGGTGGGCTACAACATCAACGACAAAGTCACCGTAGCCGGCGGCAAGTTGGCGCAGCTGTGGGGCGGATACGAGTTCGACGAGAACCCGATATACGTCTACGAATACTCGGACATCGTGAGCCACATGGGCGACTTCATGACTGGTGTGATGGTGAGCTTTCGTCCCGTGTCAAACCACGAGTTCGCCTTCGAGATGAGCAACACATACCAAAAGAAGTTCTCCGACATATACGGCGCGTTGCCATACGTCTTTGAAGGCATCTCGCAGAAGCAGTTGAAGAAGTCGAGTGCACCGTTCTGCTACATCCTCAACTGGAACGGATCGATGTTTGGCGGAAAGCTCAACACGCGCTGGTCGTGCGGTTTGCAGTCGCTGGCTAAGGGCAAGCTGAGTCGCATGGTGACGCTCGGTCAGCAGCTCAACCTGCCAAAATTCCAGTGCTACCTCGACTATATGGGCGCGTTCGACCAGCTCGATATGCTTGGCATAGCCACATCCGAACTAATGCCCGCAATAGTCGACGACGACGAATCTGGCTCAACGTTCCACTTCGGCAAGGTGAAGTATCACACGCTCACCGCAAAGGCCGACTGGCAGTTTGCGCCCTCCTGGAACCTTCAGCTGAAGGGCATATACGGCACAACCTCTGTGAGCGAATACGAACATCTGCACAACTATCGTCGCAGCTATGGCTATGTGGGCAGTCTGGAGTATTTCCCCGTGAAGAAGCAGGACTTCCGCCTGTTCCTTTCGTACGCAGGTCGCAAGTACGACTACACACGCCGCTGCGGACTCACCGATTATAATACAGACCGTGTGGAACTTGGCGTGATATACCGCATCAAGGCGTACTAAAACTCTTTTTATATTATTATGTTAGCTGTTCATTTTCTTTTCACGCCTCTCACAGCCTCGGCTTCAAGTGGGTTCTCGGGCCAGTAGTGCTTCGGGTATCTGCGTCTCAGCTCCTTGCGCACCTCGAAGTATGTGCCTTGCCAGAAACTGGCGAGGTCTTGCGTCAGTTGCACCGGTTTGAAGCCCGGCGAGAGCAGTTCCATAAGAAGCGGTTGCCTGCCGTCGTCGACACACGGCGTGCTCTCCATGCCGAAACACTCCTGCAGACGCACGCTCAGCACCGGCGCTTCGGCACCCGAACGGTAGTCGATGCGTATGTGCGAACCCGTCGGCACCTCGATGTGTGTCGGCGCCAACCGGTCTACCTCCAGCTGCGCCTCGTACGGCAGAATGTTCCATATTATATCTGCAAGGTTCAGCTTTCTCAGTTCCTGCACACTCGTCTTCACGCGTCCGCCTTCTTCGAGATAGAACGGCAGCCAGTCGGCGGCGGTGCTCAGCAAGTGTTCGGTCGACACGTCGGGCAACGCCATTTCGGGATGCCACGCCGCCACCTGCGCCACACGCCGCTGCACCTGCTCCACGGCTTTCTCGCTCCACGCCATCATCGTCAGTCCGTCTTTCTTCATCGCCTCGCACACTATGCCCTTTAAGCGCTCCTTGTCGGCGTCGTGTATCGGTTTCTGACTGAGTATGAGCTTGCCTATACGCTGCTCACGCTGCATCACCACGCAGCCCTGCTTCGTGTCCCATGCGATGTTGTCCACCTCCTTTACGAACTCTTTTTCGAGATCATCGGGGGCTATCGGTGCGGCGAGAAACACTCTGCCCGTTGTGCCCGTCGCACTGTAGAGCGACGCTACGGCAAGCCACGAGTGAGCCGACTGCTGGTCGGCGGCGTCCAGCTGCACGTTTGCGCCGCTCGCAAGTCTATAGCCGCCGATGCTGTTCGTGCTGTGCGCAATGCGCTCAGGATAGGCGTAAGCCACAAGCAGTCCTACCTCCGTCGGTGCCGGGTCGCGGTTGTCTTCGTCGGTGTGCGCCATGCGACGATACTCGGCTGCAATTTTCGCTATACGCTGCCATCTGCCCAGCTGCTTCTTGCGGCGTGCGGTACGCAGAGCGGAGAGGCGCAGCGTGAGGTCGGTGCCGCCGGTCTCGGATAGCGGGTCTTTCTCTTCGAGCAGAGCGGCTATGTCGCAAGCCAAAGAGGTGTTGTTGTGGTGAGATGTTGAGGTGGTGAGGTGTTGTTGGTGCACTTCTTGCTCTGGCAAGCGGCAAAAGCCGAGCGGAGACAAGTGCACCCCCTGAGGTGTTGAGGTGGTGAGATTGGTTGTTGCGAGAATCATTCTTGCGATACGCGGATGGCAGGGTAGTGTAGCCATGCGCTTTCCGATAGACGTTATATTGCCGTTCTCGTCGATGGCGCCGAGCGCAGTGAGCAGCTTTTTAGCCTTGAACACACCGGCACGCGGCGGCATAGTGAGCCACGGCAGAGCCTCTGCGTCGCTCTCGCCGAAGGCAGCCGTGTCGAGCAACATCGGCGCAAGGTCGGCTTCTTCAATTTCTGGTTTGCGTTGTTCAGCCATAAGATGCTCCGACGCTTTCGTCCAGAGACGATAGCACACACCTTCAGCCACACGACCTGCACGTCCCATGCGCTGCGTAGCCATGTCCATGCTGATGCGCACGGTCTCAAGATGACTCAGTCCTGTGCGTGCGTCGAACACTACTTGTCGGCATAGTCCTGCGTCAATCACCACGCGCACGCCCTCAATCGTGATTGATGTCTCGGCGATGGGCGTTGCTATCACAATCTTGCGCTCGCCGGGTGCAGACGGGGCGATGGCACGGCGCTGATCTTCAGACGAGAGGTTGCCGTAGAGGGGGTGTATGGTGAGATGGTGAGGTGTTGTTGTGGTGGGTTGAGATGTTGAGGCGGTGAGGTGTTGATGGGTTGAGGTGTTGATGGGTTGAGATGGTGATGCGGTGAAGTGTTGAGATTTGCTGAGCAGTTCATAACAGTGTTCAATCTCTGCCTGTCCTGGCAGAAACACAAGAATGTCGCCTTCATATTTCTTGTACGCCTCGATGGTTGTTGAGGCTGCTGCGGCGGCAATGTCGCGCGGATCGGTGTCCTCGTCGGCATAATGCAGTTCTACGGGGAACATGCGGCCCTCGCTCTCTATGAGCGGAGCCTGCAATGCCGCACATATATTGCTGGTGTCGATTGTTGCCGACATGATAACAACCTTCAGGTCGGGGCGTATTATCTGCTGCGCCTGACGAGTCAGCGCAAGGGCAAGGTCGGAGTTGATGCTGCGCTCGTGAAACTCGTCGAAGATGACTACGCTCACGCCGTCGAGCGTTGCGTCGTCTACAATCATGCGCGTCAGAATGCCTTCAGTCAGCACTTCGATGCGTGTACGTTTCGACACCCGACTCTCGAACCTGACTCTGTATCCTACGGTTTCGCCCACCTGCTCGCCAAGCATCTGCGCCATGCGCTCCGCAATCTGTCGCGCAGCCAGTCGGCGTGGCTCGAGCATTAGTATCTTCTCGCCTTCGCCGAGCGAGGAGAGAATAGTCAACGGCAGCAATGTCGACTTGCCGGCGCCTGGAGGAGCCGTCACTACGAGCGAACTGTTGGTATGCAGGGCTTCGTTCACGCCGACCGCAATCTGCGATGCCGGCAGCGAAGGCCACTGGCGGGTTATATCTTGTGTGGAAAAACTCATTGTTACTTGATTTGTATAATGTTAAAACCGGTTCTCTTTAATGTTAAAACCAGTTCTTTATCTTATTAAGCTCGGTTCTCTCTACTGAAAAACCTGGCGGTTAATCAGCTGCAAAATTAACTCTTCATTTTGACAACTACAAACTAATGCCGTTTTTTTAGGCTATTTGCTTTCTGTTTACAATTGTTTTCTGTACTTTTGTACCTCGTATAAACTCAAAAAGCGAAACAACAATGATATTTGAATTTAAGGATGCTACGGCTACAAATGGTAGCGAAACCCTCTTCAGCGGCGTTTCGTTCGTGGCTCGTCCGGGCGATGCGGTTGCCGTCACGGGCGATGTTCTGGCTCGGAAGGCTCTGCTGTTTGCCATGCTCGGCTTGCGACCGCTTAAGTCGGGTTGGGTGAGCATCGACGGTGAGCCAGTTACAGCCGTCACCGGCAATTACTTCCGCCAGTTCATAGCCTATCAGCCCGACACGCTCGATTTCGAAGGGCTCACCGTGCAGGAGGTGGCGAAGAGTCAGTTCGCCATTAAAGCCAACGCCGACTACGCTTATTCGGTGAAGGCTGTCGCTGCCGAGCTTTCGGCTCTCGGTGTAGACGCTGATTGTATGCAGAAAGGCTTCGACGAGATGGATGAAGCTGTGGCTCAGCGTGCGTCGCTCGTGCTTGTCGGCATGTTCGAACGCCAGTTGCTGTTGCTCGATAATCCTACGTCGCATCAGGACGAGGCAGGCTGTCAGCTCGTAGCCGGATATATCAAGCAGAAACGGTCGGAGGGCGTAGCCTTGATTGTGGCTACAGCCGACGAAAACCTGCTTGCGGTGTGCAACAAAAGAGTTAACTTGTAAACGAAACAATTATAGCTATGGTAAATCTTTGGATAGCATTGACACTTGGTGTCATTTTCATAATAATACTCGTCGTAGTGATGGGCACTTTAGGCGTCAATATGTTCGGCAAGATGCTGAAAGGCTTCTTCTCTATGGCGCTGAAAGTGGGTGTCATAGCCTTGTTTGTCTATTGGCTTGTGGAGTGGGACAACTTCGTGTTCGACGTTCTGTTCGTCATCGCTATGCTCTTCTACTCGGCTATTGAGGTAAAGGTGAGGGCACGTCTGCGCTCTACGTCTTATGTCATCCCGGTTCTGGCTGGTCTCTTCGCTGGCACAATGCTCACCGGTGCTGGCTTGCTGCTCGTCAACATCACGTCGCTGGCGGCTCTCAGTGCGTGTTTCGTGCTGCCCGTGTTCGCCATTCTGCTTACCGGCACAGCCGATGTGCTGGCTCGCTCCATGTCGATGTACTACGCCGGACTGCGCCATCACAACCAGTTCTACTATTATATGCTCGGCAACGGCGCCACGCATCATGAGGCACTGAGTTATCTCACACGCCGTGCTGTGCAGCAGGCTGCCGCATGCGGCATAAGCGCTTTGGTCGGCGGCACACCCGTAGGCGCCGGAGCGGCAATGATGTGGGCAATGATAATGGGTGGTTCGATGGTTGTTGACGCTGTAGTGCTCTTCGTGCTGCTATTGCTCGGCGTGTTCTGCTCGTCGATAGTGGCTACTGTGGTGGCTGTGAAGGTGGCGCGTCGCTATTCGCTCGACGCTTACGGACGAATGAAAAACACCAAATAAATGCTGAACAATACTGATTGCTGTACCTCGCAAGACAAGTTGCGAGGCATTCGTGCTATTGCGTTTGATGCCGACGACACGCTTTGGGAGTTGCAGAACCACTTCGAGGCTGTTGAGCACGAATACTGCCGACTGCTTGCTCCGTGGGGAAGTTGCGACGAGGTGTCGGCGGCGCTCTTCGCTACCGAGACGGCTAACATGGCTGACATGGGATACGGCTGCAAGGCTTTCACTATCTCGCTTGTAGAGAATGCGGTGCGGGTGAGTCATGGTGCTGTTACTGGCGACATCATCGGACGCATAGTGGAACTTGGAAAGAGTCTGCTTCACCTCGACGCCTCACCGCTTGATGGCGTAGAAGAGACGCTGCGCTATCTGCACGACCAGACCGACGCACATGGCGCACGCCGATACCGGCTGGCTGTGTTCACCAAAGGCGAACTGCTCGACCAGGAGAACAAGTTGCGCCGTTCAGGGCTTGCGCCTTTCTTCGATGTGGTGAGCATCGTGAGCGACAAGACCGAGGAGGCTTATCACCATCTGTGCTCCGACCTTGAGGTGACGCCAGCCCAACTGCTTATGGTGGGCAACAGCTTCCGTAGCGACATCGCCCCTGCGCTGCAGATTGGCGCCTACGCCGTGCATGTGCCGTTCCGCACCATCTGGGCGCACGAAAAGACGGAGGAATATGAGCATGAGCGGCTGTGGCGTGTGGATAGTCTGAAGGAAATGCTGAGTTTTGAATTTTGAGTTTTGAGTTTTGAATTTTGAATTGTCGGCTACGCCGATTAAGAATTATTCAATTAGGAGTTTTGAATTTGCAACTCTCAACTCTCAATTCTCAATTCAAAATGCGCGCAGCGCATAATTCAAAACTCAAAATTCAAAATTCTCAACTCATCAATTCAAAATGCGCAAAGCGCATAATTCAAAACTCAAAACTCAAAATTCAAAACTCAAAAATGAATAAAATACGAACAATACTTGTTGCGTGCTGTCTTCTGCCAATGTTCTGCTCTTGCGGCGAAGTGGTAAAGCGCATGGACGCAAAGCTTGCCGAGAGCAAAGCGGCTATCGGCATAGTAGAGAACACAGAAACCGACGGAGTGGGCGAGAGTAGTCTCGCTTTCGGCGGCAAGAAGTCGGCGGCAACCGCTGTTGCTGACGGCGAATACACGGACTTGGAGATTCCGGCTCGACTTAAGTCGGTGCCCGAACAGATACTGCGCCGCACGGGCTACACCGTGTCGTATAACAGCAATCGTCGCGTGCCCAATTGGGTGGCGTGGTGCCTCACGCCGAAGCGTCTTACGGGCAGCAGCAAGCGTAGCGACGCGAAGTTTCATGAGGACACGGACGTGCCCGAGCCGCGCGCTGTAGACTTCGACTATGTGCGCTCTGGCTACGACCGCGGACATATGTGCCCGGCTGGCGACAACAAGTGGAGCGCACTGGCTATGGGCGAGTCGTTCCTCTTCACTAACGTCTGTCCGCAGGCGCCGCAGCTGAACCGTGGCGACTGGAACGAGATGGAGCAGGCGTGCCGCAAGTGGGCTAAGCAGGAGGGCGCATTGTACATCGTGTGCGGTCCGATATTCTACAAGAACAGCAAGAAGACTATCGGCAAGAACCGCGTCTCCGTGCCCGATGCCTTCTTCAAGGTGGTGTTCTGCATGACGGGCGAACCGAAGGCTATCGGCTTTATATATAAAAACTGTGACGGCAACCGACCGAAGGGCGACTATGCCAACTCGGTTGACGAGGTGGAGCGCATCACGGGCATCGACTTCTTTCCTACGCTGCCCGATGAGATTGAAGACAAAGTGGAGGCAACGTGCAATCCCGACGACTGGAACATATAGTGATTTTTGATTTTTGAGTTTTGAATTTTGAATTGTCGGCTACGCCGATTAGGAGTTGTTCAATTTTGAATTAAGAATTCGCAATTAACAAA
>ENA-OZSK01000444-OZSK01000444.1-human-gut-metagenome-genome-assembly--contig:-NODE-444-length-10162-cov-4.951222_pt1 | contig 10162 bp, 5 predicted proteins | sample MGYA00244117_ERZ653956 | MGnify/ENA primary metagenome ERZ653956 (study PRJEB26926, sample SAMN06164473) | human gut metagenome | biome: ENVO:00009003; feature: ENVO:2100002; material: ENVO:00002003... | reverse complement strand
CTACCGTTCCCTGAAGAAGCCGATGCCATACGATAGTATCGAAGGCATAGATAATGTAGACAAGGTGGTGAATGTAGACCAGTCGCCGATTGGTCGCACGCCACGCTCCAATCCGGCTACATATACCGGCGTGTTTAACGACATACGTGCCATGTTCGTCAATCTGCCCGAGGCGAAGATACGCGGCTACAAGCCAGGGCGCTTCTCGTTCAACGTGAAGGGCGGACGCTGCGAGACATGCAAGGGCGGCGGCTACCGCACTATCGAGATGAACTTTCTGCCGGATGTGCTCGTGCCGTGCGAGGAGTGTCACGGCAAGCGCTACAATCGTGAGACGCTTGAGGTGCGCTACAAGGGAAAGAGCATCGCCGACGTACTCGATATGACGTTCAATCAGGCTGTAGAGTTCTTCGAGAATGTGCCTAACATTCTGCAGAAATTAAAAACCGTGAAGGAGGTGGGCTTGGGTTACATCAAGCTGGGTCAGCCTTCGACGACACTCTCGGGTGGCGAGTGTCAGCGTGTGAAGCTGTCTACCGAACTAAGCAAGCGCGACACCGGCAAGACGCTCTATATTCTCGACGAACCGACAACAGGTCTGCACTTCGAGGACATAAAGATTCTGATGGAGGTGATAGAGAAGCTGGTCGACCGTGGCAACACGGTGATTATCATCGAGCATAACCTCGACGTGATAAAGCTCGCCGACTACATCATCGACATGGGACCTGAAGGTGGACGCGGTGGCGGACGCTTGCTCGCAAAGGGAACGCCGGAGGAAGTTGCTGAATGCAAAGAAAGCTATACGGCGAAGTTCTTGAAGCAAGAGTTAGAATGTAAATAATTAGAAGTATATGAAAATAGAACTCAGTAATCTTGAGAAACACTTCGGCACGAACACTGCCGTGGACATTGAAAGTTTCACCATCAACAACGGTGATATTCTTGGTCTTGTGGGCAACAACGGTGCCGGCAAGACTACGCTTTTCCGCCTCATGCTCGACCTTCTGAAGGCAGACAAGGGCGTTGTTACTATGCATCCGTCTGCGGATGACGTTGAACTTGTTCCAAGCAGCCTCAAGCTCTCCCCCGACGGGGGAGTTGGAGGGGGCTCTCCTATCAATCCGGCGCTGAGCGAGGACTGGAAAGCGTATACCGGTGCGTACATCGACGATGGTTTCCTCATCGACTTCCTCACGGCGGAGGAGTATTTCGACTTCATCGGTCGTGTGTCGGGCATGACGAAGGAGCAGATTGCGGAACGCCTTGTCTACTTCGAGCCGTTGATGGGCGGCGAGATACTCAACCAGAAGAAGTACATACGCGACTTCTCTGCGGGCAATCGCCACAAGGTGGGTATCATAGCGGCGCTGCTCAACCGTCCCGAACTGGTTATTCTCGATGAACCGTTCAACTTCCTCGACCCGCGCAGCCAGAATATGCTGAAGAAGATTCTTGTTGAATACAACAAGGAGACGGGAGCAACGGTTATTGTGTCGAGCCACAACCTGCAGCACACCACGGAGATATCTACACGCATCGCGCTGCTTGAGCACGGCGTGATAATAAAAGACCTCGACAACCACGATGCTGAGGCTGTTGTCGAGTTGCAGGATTATTTTAAGGTTTAGACCGTAGGAGTCTAATATATAAACCTGTACGTGAAAAAATCTGCCATATCTTCCATAAATGGCGTAAAAGGTTGGTGGTGAGAGCAATAAAGGCTGGAAGATAACTCTAAAAAGTGGGTTATCTTCCAGCCATCTTCCATTATAATTGGTGTATCTTCCAGCGCCAGTAATAATGCCACAGCCTGAATATCGGCTCGCTCAGCGCCTCCGACGGATAGTATCTTAGCAGTCGCAGGTCGCGGTGCAGTCGCAGCAGATTGTGTCCAAGAGCGCCATGTTTGAAGCCGTTGCCGTCGTAGGTGTCGCGGCCCCAGGCATGGCGTTCGTCGTGATGTCCGAAGTTGCCGCCGCATAGGATGTCGTTGAGCAGCATCTCTCCGCGCTTCTTGTCCATCGGCGCAATCATCTTCTCCTCTGGCAAGCCCAGCACCTCGTGCAGCACGTACATCATTGCGCCGGCGAAGTGCCATAAGCCGAGACGAGTCAGAGAGTTTTGAGTTTTGAGTTTTGAATTTTGAATTGTCGGCTTTGCCGATTTTGAATTATTCAATTTTGAGTTTTGACTTTCCAATTCACAATTCTTCAACTCCTCATCGCGTAAGCGACAATTCAAAACTCCTAATTCAAAATTCAAAATTACATAGTAATAGTCCACCACTTGTCTCAGTCCCACACCCTCGTAGAAGTAATGGTGATAGAGATGGTAGAGCTGGTAGACAGCGTTGAAGTCGGCAGTAGGCGCAGCCACCTCGCCCGCCTCGTCGGGCAGTGCTATCATGTTGCGGCACTGTGCGTCGATGCTCTCACGGAACCACTGCTGCAAGCGTCGGTTGTACGTGAAGTTTGCCATGAAGCCCGGCGTATAGTGCAGCTCTACCGATATGTCGTTCGTCGTGAGCGCAATGTGGTTGTAGCTCTCCTCGTCAATCCGTCCGTTCTCTTTAGCCAGCGTTTGCGCCAGTTGTCTAATCTCCTCGCGCGACGCGTCCACCCACATGTCCACATCACCCGGTGTGCGCGCCGCAGGGTTGGCGTACATAGCAGCGTTCGCCTGACCCTTCAGAATGCAGCAGTCGTAGCCCGCCGCCTTCACTCTATTATATACGCCGACCGTAGCCTCATTGAGCATAAAGTTCATGCGGCTTATATTCTGGCTCATCATGAACCAGTTCATAAGCAGTCCCTGCTTGGGTGCTACCGCCTTCGGCAGTCGCGATATGCCCTCCATGATGATTCCTACCAGCGTTTGTTTCTTGGCGAAGTCGTAGAAGCGCTGCCAGTCGAAGCCGTTCAGCGCCGACCCGTCCAGAAACTCCTTTCCCTCGTACGTGCCCAGGGCGAATTGTATGAATTTATAATAAATCTTCTCTGTCATTATCTCTTTTAATACACGTTTTGCCGATTGACAAAGTTAGTCAAAATCTTTCGATTATACTGCTCGTTTCCCGATTTTCTTCGCTTTCCCTTGCTGGACTTTGCGCATAAGCGGATTTTCTTTCTGAGATTTGTAACAACGAATTAAACGGATTAAACTTTACGCAGCTAAAATCCGCTTGTTGATTCTACGCAGCCTAACCCTCTGTGTGTATCTGTGCAATCTGTGGGAGAATATCTCAGCAGGAGGTTCTGTGAATTCTGCGTATTTCGTGGGATATTATTGCTACTGAGGCTTCTACAAGTGCAATCCGTGGGAGAACATCAGAATATGGACTCCTCTGTTTCTGATGTGAACAGTTCCAGAGCCTTCATGCCCATGATAGAGTTGCCCTTCGAGTTGAGTCTCGGACTCCACACCGCTATCGAGTAGCGCGACGGGTAGAGCGCCACGATGCCGCCGCCCACGCCACTCTTGCCAGGCAGCCCCACGAGGAACGCGAAGTCGCCCGCCTCGTCGTAGAAGCCGCACGTCTGCATGATGGCGTTGATGCGCTTCACCCTCGAGATTGTCAGGTTCACGCCGGCATGCGAGAAAGGTTCGTTGCTGCGAGCAAACGCCATGAACGCATGCGAGAGGTCCTCGCAGCTCATCTCCAGCGAGCAGATAGTGCTGTAGAACTGCAGCACATCGTTCACGTCGTTATGCAGATTGCCGTGATGCTTCAGCAGATAGGCGATGGAAGCGTTCAGATAGCTGCAGCTCAGCTCCGACTGCGCCACCTCCTCCGAGAAGTTGATGTCCTCGTTGCCGGCGATGGTGCGCACGAAGCGCAGGAAGAACTCCTTCGGGTTCTCCAGATGCGAGAGAATAACGTCGGCAGTTACCAATGCGCCGGCGTTGATGAACGGGTTGCGCGGCTTGCCATGCTCGTACTCCAGCTGCACGAGCGAGTTGAACGCCGACCCCGAAGGCTCCTTTCCGATGCGCGTCCACAGATCCTTGCCCAAGATGCTCAGAGCGATGGCAAGCGAGAACACTTTTGCGATACTCTGTATCGAGAACTTCACGTCCGAAGCCCCGATGCTGTATGTCCTGCCGTCGAGCATGTGCAGGCACAGTCCGAACTGGTCAGGGTCTACATTCGCCAGTGCCGGGATATAGTCAGCCTGCTTGCCCTCTTTAGCGTATATCTCAATCTCTTCTCTTATGTGTTCCAGTAAAGGTTGATAGTCGGTCGTTTTCATTCTTTAGTAGCTTAAAAGTTAACGCTGCGAAAATACATGTTTTCTGATAAACGAGGCGCAGAATTAGTGTTATATAAACTTAAAAAGACTCTCCCGATAGGCTCAGGCTATTTGCCTGCTACCTATCGGGAGAGTCTTTGTATATAAATATGTTTCAGGAGACTTACTCTGCTACCACATTAACGCTCTCTGCCGACTGTGGCTTGAAGCGCAATGTGTAGCTGTAGCTGCCCCATGACGGGCATTCATAGTCGGAGAGGATTTTGTCGCCATTGCAAGAGTTGTTGCCCAAACCGCGCTGCATATAGTCGAAGTGAGCGTAAACCTGCGGGTCGCGTGTCAGATCGTACCAGTGGAGATTAGTGTTCCACATCGAGTCGCCTGATGTACACCATCTGCTCTCGTCGTAGTGAGAGAGCGAGAACGAAGCGCGTCCGCCCACCTTTACGCCGAGCTGCACGCCTGCGGTCTTGTTGGTGAGAATCAGCTCACGCAAGTCCTCGTGGTCGCCGAATGTCTGTGGGTGAATCATCTCATCAACCATGTCGTCTACCGTCGTTGTGAAGCGTCCGAGATAAGAACCCGTCTTGCGGTCGCTGTAGTTAGAACGTGGACCGCGGGCATAGAACTCTACGTTCTCGAAGCCAGAAGCGAACTGCATACCCAAGCCGATGCGGGCGTATTTGCTCCTTGGCGAGAAGGTTACATTCATGTCTACAGTTCCGTCAGGGTAGAATGTGTAGTTGATGGTGTAGGTACTACTCAAACTTAAGCGGCTTCCTTCCTTGACAGTCATTGTAGCATTGTTTTCGTTCTTTGTAAGCTTGCTGCTGATGTTTGTTGTTGTCAAATTTGTGAACGATACGTCATTCAAGTTGCGGTCGTTGTCCACCTTACGGTAACTATTGAAGTCAGGACCAGCGTTGATAAGGCTCTTGCCGTTGTATGTCCATGAGGTCAGCTTACCAGACGAGTCGAATACGATAGAATACTTCTTGCCGTTTTCGTCTGTACCAGATACGGTATTGCCGCTTACGCTCAACGATCCACCTGCAGAAGTGTAGCTTGGTAGCACTGGGAATCCCATTGTGCCGTCTGTACCCATAGCAGTACCGTTAGAGATGTTCTGCTCAGAGAGCGAGAACTGAGCGTCAGCGATGCTGTAGCCCTCCTCTGCCCATGATGTCCAGTCGGCAACGTTCGCCTTTGTAGGCTTCTTTACGCGCAACTCTACGTTTACGAGATACTCTGCACTGCCCTCAACAGATGTCCGGATAGGCAGTGTTACGGTAGCAGAAGAACCTGCAGCGATAGAGTTGAAGCTTTCGAGCTTGCCGTTCTCTACCAAATATCCGTCCTTCATCACGCGATAGCCGATTTCGAAGTTGTCAGACGAGATAGGCATAAACGCATACTTGTTCGCGATGTTTACAGACTTCGCAGAAGTGTTGAAGTCGCTGAACTTCACATACTGGTACACCTTCTTCACCTCAGAGAGCTTGCCAGTCCATGTGCGGTCTGGTGTGACGATACCGTTGTTGAGGAAGTTGCCCTGGAAGCCATAGTTTATACCGTCTGTTGAGTTGTAGTCATAGCCAGAAACCCAATAGTTGAAGCCGTTTTCGCTCTTCTTCTGACCGTTAACAAGCCTTGCAGGGTCGTAAACCGACTGGTCTACCCAGTCCCAGATACAACCACCGATGATACCGGTGCTGTTCTCAATCACATCCCAGTATTCCTTCAAGTTACCAATAGCCTGACCCATTGCATGAGCATACTCGCAGATGAAGTAAGGCTTGCCGTTCAGTCCGCTTCTGTTTCCTCGTACTGACGAAACGGTTGGATACATGTTAGAACCGAGGTCGGAGTAATTAGTTCCGCTTCCTGCTCCCTCGTAGTGAACGAAGCGTGAGTCGAGGTTCTTACACGTATTGTATGTAGTATAGAAGTTGCTACCGCCGCCGCACTCGTTGCCCAACGACCAGAAGATTACGCTCGGGTGGTTGCGGTCGCGCAGCACCATGCGCTTTGTGCGGTCGTCCATAGCTGTTATCCAACTGCTGTTGCTTGACAAGTTCTGGTTGTAGTGGCACTCCACGTCAGCCTCGTCCATCACGTAGAAGCCGAGAGCGTCCATCATAGCGTACATCTTTGGCTGACGCGGATAGTGCGATGTGCGCACGGTGTTCACGTTAGCCTTCTTCATCATTGTGAGGTCCTTCATCATGGTCTCCATGTCGATGGCACGACCATACTCAGGGTGAGTGTCCTGAGTGTTCACGCCCTTGAAGTAGACACGCTTACCGTTGATGTTGATGAGGTTGCCGCTCTTTGTGATGTTGCGGAAGCCGTACTTTGTAGAGAACGCCATCTCCTCTGCTCCGTTCTCGTCCTTCTGACTTACAACGACTGTGTAGAGATACGGGTCTTCTGCGCTCCACGGGTGCAGGTTGCTGAGGCTGTTGAGTGTAACGGTCTTTTCAGCTTTTGCTGTTCCGCTGTAAGTCTGTGTGCCGGTAGCAATCTGCTTGCCGTCGCGGTCGAGCAACGACACCTGCAGAGTCTTGTTAGCAGAGACGTTATTGCGGTTGTCTACAGTCAGCTTCACCGACATGCTGCCGCTTGTAGCCTCGCTGTTGAGCGAAGATGTGATGTAGTGGTCAGACACGAACACCTTCGGAGTAGCCACGAGATATACGTCGCGGTGTATACCAGAGAGGTGCCACATATCCTGACCTTCGAGATACGAACCGTCGCACCAACGATATACACGTACCGAGAGCTGGTTGTCGCCGGTAGTTACGAAGCCGGTGATGTCGAACTCAGCGTCGGTGTTAGAGCTCTGCGAGTAGCCTACGTATTTGCCATTAACCCATACTACAGCAGCGCTGTATACACCGTCGAAATGGATAAACACACGCTTGTCCTTCCATGTCTCAGGAATAGTGATGGTGCGGCGATAGAAGCCCGTTGCGTTGTGGTCTGTTACGCCATAATCTGACATGCCAGTGTTTGCGTTTGGCGGGTCGTTCTTGAATGGATAACCTACGTTGGTGTATACCGGTTTGCCGTAGTTTGCCATTTCCCAAGAGAGCGGCACGCGGATGTTTTTCCAACCGCTATCGTCATAGTCCTTTCCTTGGAACTCGCTTGCGCCAGGAGATGATGATGAACCCCAAAAATTAGGGGAAGTACCAGGAACATACTTGAACTTCCAAGTTCCGTTGAGGTTGATATATTCAGCCTTGCTTTCGTCGGGCTGCTGCCAAGGCTCTGCGTAGTGCTTAGCGTCCGCCTTCATCTGGTCTATAGAAGCGTAAGGGATGAATGTAGCGTGTGCGTTCTCCTTATGGTCGCTCACCTTGCTCTGATCCTTAATCCAGTTAACGCTGAACGAACCATGGTTAGGAGAGGTTGTGCTGCCTCCAGTGCTGCCTCCAGTGCCACCTCCAGTGCCGCCTCCAGTGCTACCGCCAGAGGCATCTGCTTTGATGAAGCCGAAGGCTGTAGCGCTTGATGAATCCGTTGTACGACCAAGCTTGCCACCGTTGGTTCCGTCGTATGTGAGGTAATATGTCTTGTTTTGTGTATAAGCGTAAATCTTATATGTATGATTTGTTGCATCTACCTCCTCGAATTTCCACTCCTGATTGGCATTGGCTTGTCCACCATTATAATCGTTTTCAGATGTCCACTGAAGTGGCATTACGTTTGTGTTGTTTCCAGCCATGTCAAGAGCCTTTGAAGACATCACATTTACAATATGCCAAGGGTACATTGTAGAATAGTTGCCTTGCTTTGTTATCCACTGCTGACCCGTGTTGCTGTCCGACTTCGTGGTCACAGTAATCTGCTCATCATCGTTATATGTAGTAACCGTGAAGCATCTTGTCGAGTAGTCGGCTGGACAAATAAAATATGTAGAGCCGTATACGGGAGCTGTGAATGGTGTTGTTGAAGGCTTAGTGGTGCCACCCGTGGTTTCTTCTGTCATGAGGCTTACAGACTTGTATGTAGCCCATGAGCGTGTGTTGCCCTGAGTACTACCTATCTGTATGTTTGTTTGTGCAAAAAGTGAGGACATAACCGTACCATTGTATTTCTCTTGAAGTTCGCCGTTAATATAAAGCCCATTTTTGTTAAGTTTTATATTAAGTGTGGTACTGCTAAGAGTTATCCAATTTTGTACGCTATTATTATTTTGATTCACCCAATTTAGTTCGAGTGATTTGCTTGCAGCAGTATAGTACAGATGCACGTTATAATATCCATACCATTCTTCAATGCCTGTTCCTACAGACAAGACGTTCTCATTTGTGTTTTTACATGTTGAAAGATCAATCTCCGCCTCAATGCTTTGCTTGCTGAAATCAATTGTCTGAGTTTTTGAGAACTCCGCACCATTAGGCGAGTAGTTCTCCCACAGAACTGTTTTTGTCTCCGCTGCGAACGCCTGCGTCGCAGCGAGTACGAGCAGCGTTATTATCGCAGCAAAATGATGTTTTATATATGTCTTCATAGGGTCGTATATTTTTATTTAACTATGAGTTTAATGCCGTTCATGATATATACGCCCGGAGCCAGACCTACAGCAGTAGAGTTGCGGCGCACGAGCTGACCATTGACGGTGTATATGTTGCCAACCTTAGGAGCCTCAGGCTTTACGAAAGTGCCGTCGATGCCCGTTGTGTTGTCGTCTATGCCCCATGTGAGCTGAGGGTCAGAACCGCTCAAGTCCTGGAAGTAGCAACGGAAACCATCAGCTTCAACAGAAGCTGTGAGGTGAAACAACTTGTTGTCATCAGCAAATACGTAGGCTCTTGACGGAATTGTTGTCGGGGTATAGAAACCAGTTACTTTAGTTTGGTCTACGATGAGTTCAGGAGTCTTACCACTAACATCCCATGAGGCAACTTCGATATCCTTGAGAGTATATGTATGGTTTGAACTTACGCTTTCTGGTTTAAAGTAATAGGGTACGCCTGCCTTGATTTCACCACGATTTGTGAAAAACAATTTAGTTCCCGATGTGCTTGTGAGTTCCAGTACTTTTGTACCAGCACCCCATGCAGCAACAACCTTATCGGCAGGTACGTTGAATGGGAGACAGATAGAATTCCATTCTTTAGCATAAAGTTCACGCTTCAACTCTACATCAACATAATCACCAGTTAATGTCGGCTGACGGTATTCCTTTGTTTCGTCAAGTTTTACAACCTGCTTTACAAACCATTGACCAGAAGCGAATGATGCAGCTGGCTCCTCGTACGAAGTGGCAATTGCGCCATCAAGTGTGTAGACAAAGGCAGTAGAGTAGGCGTCGCTATCCTGATAGCCCAATGTGTAAGTGCCGTCGGCAGACGACTTCAATATCCATTTGACGTCTGTGCCGTTAAAGTTTTTGCGACCGACTTCTTTCTGTGGAGTCTCTGTAGCATTGGTTACCTCCATAGCAACCGGTTTTTTTGAAAGCACAGGCTTGCCTTCTTCGCCCAACGAGAGGTACTGTCCCAGCGAGTTGAAGATATACACGGAAGTCAGCGCCAATGTGTATAACAAATTCATATTAATAAAGGTTTAATAGAAAAATCAAAATAGAATGGTAAATACCAATAGGGTTCACCATAAAGTAGGAATAGGTCTATGCTTATTAATCGTAAGCTTTAAAACCCATGTCGTCATCCATAATCTCAGAATCGTCTTCCCATGCAGAACTGCCAGAAGGGCGTTTCATGCTGCGAGGCTTGGTTGTTGGAACGCCATTTCCAGACTCAATTTTGTCAATTGAATCGCCATTTCCTCCGCCAGGGCTACCAGCCATCATCCCGTTGATTGTCTCAAGCGTCAATACTTCGACAAAAGGTCTGTCTCTTATACACATCTCCGAGCCCACGAGACTACGCTGCATC
>ENA-OZSK01000441-OZSK01000441.1-human-gut-metagenome-genome-assembly--contig:-NODE-441-length-10254-cov-9.700069_pt1 | contig 10254 bp, 11 predicted proteins | sample MGYA00244117_ERZ653956 | MGnify/ENA primary metagenome ERZ653956 (study PRJEB26926, sample SAMN06164473) | human gut metagenome | biome: ENVO:00009003; feature: ENVO:2100002; material: ENVO:00002003... | reverse complement strand
GCAAACTCGCCCCAGTTCATATAGAGGTTGTTGGCTCCGTTAGGATTCTCGTGTGCCAAATCGGTACGTGCCCAGTCCAAAACCGGCATGAAGTTGTAGCAGATGCACTTGATGCCTTCCTCGCCCAGGTTTCTCAGACTCTCCTTATACACCTCTATCTGATGGTCACGGTCAGGACCGCCATACTTCAGGGTCTCCACCACTGGCAGCGACTCCACCACGCTCCATTTCATACCATAAGACTCAATGTACTCCTTCAGTTCGTGAATCTTCTCACGAGTCCAAACCTCACCCAGAGGCACATCGTGCAATGCTGTCACGATACCCTCCACACCTATCTGTTTCAGCTGGGCAAGCGTAATCTTATCCTTCTTGCCAAACCAGCGCCATGTTCTTTCCATATATCTTTATATATAATGTATGTATTTTTAAAATGAATGATTTTGTATCTTGCAGAAACATACTTGCACAAGACCTATCTTGCAGCAACGTACTTGTGCAATGTCTGTCTTACGGCACCCTTGCCGGCGAAGAGTTCCTTCACCATGCCTTCTATCTGCTCGCCGAAGCCAGCCTCGTAGAGATCGAGTCCGAATACATCCTTGCGAGAATAGAGATTCTTCAGGCAAGAGTAGTCCTGATCCGCCTTGCCTACCTCCAGAGGAGCCACGATGGTCTGGAGTTCTGCCAGCAATGGGTCGGAAGATGGCTCAAATGGCTTCAGGTTATCATCCAATGCCTTGAGATAGCGGGCGTAACCTGCCAGCACCAGCGGAATCAATATCAGATTATTCTTGTCGAGACCACGGTCGATATACTTCTTGATGGTCTCACCGAAACGGATAGAGAGTTTCTGACTGGTATCGGTAGCGATGCGCTGAGGAGCATCTGGCATGAAAGGATTAGGCAGACGCTTGTTGATAACGGTGCCGATAAACTCGTATGGGTTCAATACGCCTGGGTCTGTAACCACCGGCATTGCCTCGATATAACCGATCTTCTGGATAAAGGCACGCAGGTCCTCATCTGCCATCTCGGCAGAAATCAGGGTATAGTCGAGCATGCAGCCATAGATAGACATCGCCGTATGCAGCGGATTCAGACAGGTAGTCACCTTCATGGTCTCCACCTCATCCACGGTCTTGCGGGTGGTATAGAGCGCACCGCCCAACTCCAATGGCGGACGGCCGTTGGTATAGGTATTCTCGCACACGAGATACTGCACTTCCTCTGCATTCACGAAAGGAGCGGTAAAGGTATGCTTCTCAGTGATGATGGTATCATTATCCTCAAAACCATCCTCAGCCAGCATCGCCTGCACCTTCTCATGAGGACGAGGCGTAATCTTGTCGATCATAGACCAAGGATAAGTCACCTTCTTGTCATCGTTGATATAATCCAGGAAATCAGGCTCCACGATGCCATCCTTCACCCAGCGCTCGGCATACGCCTTCACGCCCGCCTTCACGTGGTCACCGTTGTGAGAGCAGTTATCAGTTGACTGAAGGGTAACCGGCAGCTTGCCCGCCTTGAATCTCTCGTAGAGGAGCGCAGTAAGCTTACCCATGGCAAAGACTGCATCGAGACCACGAGCCAAATCGGCATCATTGAAGGAATAACCCTTCTCAGTAATGGTAAAGGTAACCATCTGCAGGCTCGGTGCCTGGAAAATCTGAACCAAGCGAGCCCAATCCTCACCAAACTGCTTGTCAGCCTTCAGACTCTCCGTGATAGAAGCGATGACCTTCTTCTCGATGGTGCCGTTAGACTGGAGGCTCACCAGGAGCGAGAGGTTATGGTAAGGGCGATAAGCCTTGTCGATGATTTCGTAGTCGAAGCTTTCCGCCACGATGACGCCACGGTCGTACTTACCGGTGTTGAGAGCATCGTTGAGGATAGCAGCAGGGAACGCACGGAAGATGTTGCCTGCACCGAAGTGAACCCAAGTAGGCTCATCGTGAGTCTTCTTGGCAACTGCTGCAATATCATAATGAGGAAGCTGATAACCTTTAGCTTCCCATTCTGCAGCCTGAAAGTTTTCAGAAAGAATGTCGTTCAGTTTCATACTTTTATATTTTGATGTTGTTTTATGTATTCGGCAGTAAGAATGGGGGATGTTCATTCAATATACTATTTTCCATTCCAGGCAGTTCACCTCGTCCTTCACCGAGAAGTTCAAGCCTATCTTCACCACCTTCTTGCCATAACCAAATGCTATCTAATGAAATCTATTTCAGTTTGTCTTGCCTCAAAAAGTCAGGCTGACCAGACTTCAGACAGATTAATTCACAATTATACTTTCTGCGGAAATCAACTTTCGCTCTTTCAACAACAGACCTTCCTGTGTTTGCAGGAATTTTATTTGCAACAATCCTAGCTTTCGTCCATTTCGTTCTGTTTCGAGCAAACAGGGGAAAAGATAATGTTGCATCAAGCTGTTTCACAGCATGAGCCACATCAGAACCTTTCAGTTCAACAAACACACTTACTCTTTCATCCGTATCGGTTGTTGCAACAATAAGCTTGTCACACTTGTCCTTATCTGCACCTTTTATAATGTTATCATCTACTTGATAAGCCACACAATCCATCGGAGGAACGAAGTTCAGCAAATAAACTGTCGAACGCTCCTTCAGACTGATTTTCGAACAATTTCTAACTTCCTTTTCAGCCAGATAACCTGCCAAAAAATTATTATTCATTGCCATATATCATCTCATCAAGTTCAGAAGATAATTCAGATATTTCATCAGAAAGAGAATCAAGATAATCACCCATGATAAAATGGTATTCATCATCCACGATATTCTCCATTTTTCCTTCATCTGTCATGCAGTATGCCGAATACCATGAAATCGGGATTGCATATTCCAGCATTTCTTTTATTTTCTCATCAAGCTTCTTTTCCTTAGCCAGCTTCTTTTCCTTAGCCAGTGCCACCTTCATCAGCACATTCAGAGAAGTCAGCACATACGGACTATGGGTGGTCATAACCACATAGCTATTTGCCCCCGACCGCTCATAAGCCTTCTTGATATTCTTCACAATCTCCTTCACCATCGCAAACTGCGACTTCGGAAACAGATTTTCTTCCAGCTCCTCAATATACAGCTGGGCGAATTTATATCTATACATCTTAGTTCCCTTAATCACATCATCCGCACTGATTTCTTTATTCTCATCATCCAGCACAATCTTTGCCACCAAACTCGTTAAATCAGTAAGGCTCGACTTCGGAATCTTCCCCACCTGTCCGGTAACATAATCCACAAGCACAGCCAAAGGCAACGCCGACTGTATACCACTTGAAGCATAAACAGGCGCTATCGTTCTACCCACCTTCTCAAGCACGATTCTGTCAGAATCCGTAACCTTATCATAATAATATTTCATATTATCATCAAATGGAATTCTCAGCGGATGCTTGATATCATATTCCTTCTTCGCCTCCTGATATTCCAGAAGATAATTAAATATCGAATCATAGTCAGATGAGCGATAAACCTTATCAATGTTCTGAATAGCCGAAACCAGATTGCGTTCCGAAGGAATAAAACTCAGTTTTGCATTATAGCGCTCAGTTTTGAAATTCGCTTTCTTTCTGATTTTCACATTCGCCTTCACGCCATCCATCTCGATGGTAAGGCAATCACCATCATAAAAGATATAAGAATCAGCAGCAAAGAAAGCATCATCGAAACGATGAAACTTCTTCAGCTCTTTCAGGAATCGGCCATAATGGGTATATTTCTTCAGCAGATTCTCGCCATCAAGCATGATTCGCTTTTCTATCCAGCGACAGAAGCACAATATTTTCATAAAGGTACTTTTTCCCGAAGACTGTTTACCCACAATAAGCATTACGGCAGACAAAGCGATGTCTCCCGTATCAACAATTGGGCCTATATTTTTAATTCTTACCTTAGGCATATCTATAATAATGAATGTTCAAATGCAAAGTTACGCAATAAAACTCAAAAATGCACTTCTTACTTTATCTTTTTATATATTTTTACACATTACACCCATATAACCTTTCCCCCATCAAGTCACCACTCCATCCACCACCCCCACAAACGCAAAAATCCCGGCCCAGAGATTCCATAGAATCTCCGAGCCGGGATTTTTTGCATTTATATTTAGAGGATTAAATATCCAGATTCGACCTTCTGGTGTGCAGGATGACATCCAGGATAAGGTGGAACACAATCCATACCACGATGTCTATGCCCAGGATATACGTGATGTTGATATCCCCTATCAGCGCCACGTTGATCAGGATAAACATCAGCGAGAGCAGACAGATGCTTACCATCACCTGTCTCACTTTCAGCCCACACCTCAGCAGCTTGTGGTGGATATGGTTCTTGTCCGGCAAGAACGGGTTCTTCTTGTTTCTCAGCCGGTGGCCCACCACTCTCACCACGTCGAGCAGCGGCACCAGCATGGTGGTAAACGCCAGCACCATGTTATAGTCACTCACGGCACGGGGATGCACATCCACCGTACTCAGGTGAATCATCAGGAAACTGATGATATATCCCAGCGACAGCGATCCCGAATCGCCCATGAAGAGCTTCCTGCCCCTCATCTCGTTTCCAAACACATTATAATACCAGAACGGCATGATCACACCCAGTGCCGAGATACACAGCAGGGCATAGGAGTACAGTCCCAGCCAGACATGCAGCCCCGCCAGAGCCACCAGCGAGATGGCACAGAGCCCCGAAGCCAGACCGTCGATGCCGTCAATCAGGTTGATGGCATTGGTAACATACACCACGATGAGCACGGTAAACGACATGCCGAACCATGGTGAAACCTGATACACCCCGAAGAGTCCGTCGAGCGACTTGATCCATACGCCCGAAGCCACGAGCAGGCTCGCCGCCAATATCTGCACTATGAACTTCTTCTTATACCCCACTCCGATAAGGTCATCGGCGAGTCCCACCAGGAAGAGCATCATGCTACCCACCAGCAGGGCGAGGTATTCATAGGGAGCCTCCCCCTGCATGGCCCCGCTGTTCAGACCCATCAGATGATGTACCAGCACCAGACCACCCATGGTAATCAGCATCACGGGGAAGAACGACAGACCGCCCAGCCTTGGTATCGGAGCATGATGCACCTTTCTCTTGTCAGGCATATCAAACAATCTCTTCTTATGAGAGATGAGCAGAATGTTAGGCAACACGATATTGGCGATGAGCATCGCCACGATAAAGGCACCCAGCAAATAAAAATGAATTGGCTGAATCATATATCTATACTATTATTTTTTAGCATTTACTTTTTAATATTTCACCTATTTTATATAGATAGCGTAATCCCAGCAGGAAGATATTAGAATACACACCGTTCTTTTTAAGCGCTTTCAGGTGGTCACGCATGATGCGCTTGTGGCTCTCTAATCCAGAATTGGAAGCGCCACCAGTACGCATGGTCACAAAGTCTTTAGAGATATAATGCGTTTTAATTTTATTTACGAAGATAAGTCTAAGCAAGTTTTCAAAGTCGGCAGCCACCCGATAGTTTTCTGCATCAAAGGCACCGAACTTCTCATACACCTCCTTGCGGCAATAGAACGAAGGATGCGCAGGCATGAATCCCAGTCTCATCATCCATCTTCTGAAAGGCTTGGAGCTATAGTATCTTACGCATTTCTTCAAGTCCTCATCGTCCACATAGTGTATGTCGCCATACACGGCATCCACCTTTTCGTTCTCCAGAGTCCATGCGATGCAAGCCAATGCATCATCCGAAGTATAGAAGTCGTCCGAGTTAAGAATACCGATTACCTCCCCCGTAGCCATCCTGATGCCCTTGTTCATGGCATCATAGATTCCCTTATCAGGTTCACTGATATACCTCATTTTTCCTTCAAACAGAGGTTCCATCTTTTTTACCACCTCCAGGGTATTATCCTTAGAAGCCCCATCCACAACCAGCAATTCATAGTCGTGATAGGTTTGGGCGAGCACACTCTTCAACGTGTCCCCCACCGTCTTCCCGCTATTATACGTAGCGGTAATGATAGAGATTTTCATTATTTTTTGTGATTATGTCAATATGCTAAATATCAATATTATAATTATCTTTCAAAAACTCTCTTATCTTCTCTTTATCATTTCCACACGCCTTCTTAACCTCGAAGATTTTGGCATCTACCAATGTACGATACCACCAGCCCTGCAGAAAGTCCCATAAGAATCCCTCTTTACCATCACGCCATCCTCCTTTCACGATATAGCGATATATAAAGTAGCCAAAAGCTCTCCAGAATAGCGGCATCTTGGCATACTTCGCTTTCTGTGCACGCTTCTTCTCTACTTCCTCGCCATGATCTTTCTCCAACTTACTTGTATCTGATAGATGATATTCTGCATCTAACAGGATAGCAGCTTCACGTGATGCATAGTTCTCGTGCTTGATGGTGAACTGACCGATTGTCAGACGATTGTCATCCACAAACTGATGTTTCATTTCGATGGTTTTACCATCCAAGATTGAGAGATGCTCATCCATGATACGCTTGTCGTAACGAGCCTTACCAGTTCGGAAGATTCTTACGATTCGGATACCATTCACAATACCATGATGAAGTATTTTTCCGCAATAAGCGCGCGCGCGAGAGAGAGAGAGGGCTGAAACGCCCTCATCCATTGTCGGGAGCTTTTCATTGAGTTCTGCAATGAGATCAGGCATGAGATACTCATCGGCATCGAGTCGGAGAATCCATTTTGTATTGATAGACACATTATCTATCAACCAGTTAAATTGTTCAGCCTGATTCCCGGGCCACTCATGTTGTATAACTTCCGCCCCCATTTCTTTGGCTATTTCGCAGGTTTTATCTTTCGAGAAGCAATCCACCACGATGATTCTCTTGGCAAACTTTCCCACGTTTTCGAGGCATCTTCTGATATGAATTTCCTCGTTATACGTGAGGATTATAGCTGTAATGTCTAGCATGATATTTAATCTTTTATTATTCTTTTCTTGATAAACTTAGCAGGATTGCCACCCACGACCGTCCATGGTTCTACGCTTTTGAAGACAGCAGCTCTTGCACCGACAACAGCCCCCTGCCTTATGGTAACACCCATGCCAACGAAGGCTCCGGCAGCAACCCAAGCCTGATCCTCAATCACAATTGGAGATGTCACTAATGGATTCAAGGGATTGGTGATGTCGTGGCTGGCAGTACAGAGGAAAGCACCTTGCGACACAGTAGAGTTAGCTCCGATTCTTATGGGTGCCACATTATAGCAATCCACATCTGATGCCAAACAAGCATATCTCTCCATGACAAGATTGGCAGGAAAGAAAACCTTAGCCGAAGAATACACGATGGCGGTATGGTCTATCTTTGCCCCAAACAAGCGAAGCAAAAATCGCTTCCATCCGCTCCCCACACTACGAGGTAGCGGACGAGCAAGCATCCCCCACACAATAGTCCACAACATCCTTATGCACTGATTCTTTTTACTCAGTGCATTATGATATTTTGACAGGTCTACAATTCCTGTCTTAGCATTATCCATAAGTATAAAAATATCTTTTATATGTTTAACGTATTCCTGCCAGCGCCTTCTCCATCACGTTGGCAAGTTTCCTTTGCCCATGCACATTGAGATGGATGCCGTCGCGCAAGTCTTCAGAGGTGAAGCCACAATCCAAGTCCTTGATGAGCTTCACCTTGTGGCTCTCGCACCAATGGATGATTTCCCATCCCTGGCTGTTATACTTCCCCACCTTGCATTCCTCGGCATCGGCATGGAGGAAGACCACGAGCGGAATCTTGGCAGAGTCAGCCATCAGCTTCAGTTGGTCGAAGCCTGGGTTGAAGCCCTTGCCCTTCTTGTCGATGCCAACGCCTGCCAATACCTTTTGGTCAGGATCCAGCGCAGCCTTTTCATTCTTCTTGAATATCTTTCGGATGTATCTCGGATAGATGTAGCGGCACACCACCTCCTCGATGGCACAGAGATACTGCTTGTCGGGATAGCTCTCGCTGACACCCACCACCGGCTGGAAGTCGATGATGTCGTGGGCATCATGGCTGCTCACCACCAAGAACATCGCCTTGGCATCAAACAAGCCATAATGCTTCAGGAAGGTGGCTCAGTTGTCTGGTCCCCAACTTCCTGCAGAGATGTTCAGCATTTGGATGCCCGTCTCTGCCGAGAAGAGAGCAGTCGCCAGGCTGTCCTGTTCGGTCTGCACCCCGCCGTTTATCACGGAGTCGCCCAGTCCCAGCACATGTTTCTTGGTGGAGTCCAGATCCTCGCTTCTCATGCCATAGCGGTTGAAGTAGAACTTGTTGCCGAGTCTCGTTCCGCTCTGGTGAGGGAGCGTCATATACTCCCATTCGGTACTCGCCGCATAAAGCGGCATCTTTCCGAACCCCCATAGAGTTCTTAGGAGAAATTCTAACAATAAAAGAAAGATAAAAATCGCCCCACAAATCCAACATCTATGTTTCTTCTTCATAAAATTCTATTTATAAAAAACAAACTCTGGTTTTTCACCGCCATTCAATAACCAAGAATAGAGTTGTTTCATTTGTTTGGCTACAGCTTCTATTGTATATTTTTCCACCACCAATTCTTTGCCTCGTTCTCCCATTTCTTGAAGTTCTTCAGCTGACAATTCTAAAGCATTATCAACAGCTGAAGTAATTTCTTTTTGTGAATAATTAACCCACCAACCACAATGAAAGTCGGCAAGATCTTTCCATGGTGCACCCTTTGTTGCAATACAAGGAATTCCACGTACTAAGCCCTCTACAATTACATTTCCAAAGTTTTCGAACTCACTTGGCATAGCAAGTACTGAAATACTTGATAATGTTTCTTCTTTTTCCGCACCAGAGATGAAGCCAGTAAACCTCACATTATCAAGTTTGAGGCGATTACATTCGTCTTTTAAAAAATGGGAATATTGCTCATCCCCGCCACCAATTATTACCAGTTCTGCTCCAGTAGTTTTATTCTTCAAAGCATCCCAAGCATAAATTAAGCTCTCAATATTCTTTCGCTTTGACACTCTACCTAAATAACCCAATCTAAAGACCTTATCTTTCTTTTCCGGATGACTCTCTATCTTAACAGGATTAGGAATTACAGCAATAGGTGAAGTAACGCCAAGATCACGACAATAATTCATTTCATCCTCACAAGTTACATGAACACAAGCTGCTTGATTTAAATCTTTAAGAAGTCGAAGTTTCAACGATAGCTTTTTAAAACAAGTCTTACCATTCTTGATGGCCTGTGGATAAAGCATGCCTCTAGGTGTAATAACATACGGCTTGTGCAACTTCCTAGCGACATCTACCAGGGCATAAGTGTTATATTGCCAAATGCCTTGAGCCTGATAAATATCAAAGTCACCACAATCTCGGATAGACCTCTTATAAGATGGTGAATAACCGAATATTGGTTCGCAAGGTCGCTTGGCAAAATGGATAGGCACATCCGTCCCTATTAACTTTCCCGACGCACCCAGTTCATAACTAAGTAGCTCAGTCTGTACACCGATAGCGTTCAAGCCTTTCATCGTGTGATAGGTACTGAATGCTGGGCCACCAGCATTCACATCAAGGGTACCTGTATATAATATCTTCATTGCATATCATTTTTTAAAGTTCATCATAAATTTTCATATACTCTGATGCTATTTTCTCTGGCGAAAATCTTTTAGCATTTTCAAACCCCTCATTGATTTTCCTATCTCTGTAAATCTTATCATTGATGATTTTATTGAAAGCCTCATGGATTGATAACACATTATAGGGGTCTGCATAAACAACAGAGGATGCCCCCACCTCAGTCATTGGAGCTATATTTGAAGTCAAAACAGCGCAACCAGCTAGCTGACCTTCAACAATAGGCATTCCAAAACCTTCATAAGTTGACATAAATGAAACGATATCAGATTCATAGTAAGCATCAGCAATCTCATCATCTGTTAAGTTATACTTATTTTCAAAAGGTATTCTACTACTCATCAAAAGTTGTAGTTGAGCATCATTAAGTTTACCAATTATTAGCAAATTACATTTGATTCCATTCAAAGCCAAAATGGTATTTTCTATATTTTTATTGCTCTTTGTACCAATCAACAGAATTTTAGGACAATCTTCCCTAAATGGTTTAATTTGTTGGGTAAATTGCTTTGCAAGAATTATAGGGTTATAAACTGTCTCTTATACACATCTCCGAGCCCACGAGACTACGCTGCATCTCG
>ENA-OZSK01000435-OZSK01000435.1-human-gut-metagenome-genome-assembly--contig:-NODE-435-length-10330-cov-7.750073_pt1 | contig 10330 bp, 10 predicted proteins | sample MGYA00244117_ERZ653956 | MGnify/ENA primary metagenome ERZ653956 (study PRJEB26926, sample SAMN06164473) | human gut metagenome | biome: ENVO:00009003; feature: ENVO:2100002; material: ENVO:00002003... | reverse complement strand
AGATGTGTATAAGAGACAGTTTAAATATTCTATTAAATCTGATTCACAAAATAAAACATTTTGTCCTTTTATACATACACAAAAATTTAAATCTGATGAATCACATAATATAGGATAAATTTCATAATCTAATACCTAAATTACCGGAATATTTTTTGCTTCATATTCTGCCACGTCAAAATCAACCCCATAGCTCGAAAATATGAAGGGGCAATTGGTTTGATTTACATAAAGTCCACCTTGACCCTCAAAAAGACTTTTTATTGTATCAGTGAGTGAATCTACAATATTGCATGTTTTTGGTGATAAGTCTGTTTGTAAAACAGACTTTTGTTTTTTAGCATCCTAAAATTCAGCTAAAGAAGTAAAACCACAGGGTTTTAACAATTCTAATAAAGACTTTTTATCTGTAGAAGCTAAATATTCCTATTCTATCTACATAGCTTTTTCAATATTATTCATTAGAATTTAAAACCCCCTTTACTACCCCAAAGGTGAATTTTTACTCTCAGCTACAGTCTCTTCTACAACGTAGGTTATAATTTTATCAGATGTGCCGGCCGCAGGAGCAGTATTAGAAACTTGAATTGTATATGTATTAGTATTTATTTCACCTACAGAGGTGTCAATCATGTCTTGAACCTTAGTAGTTGTAGGTATTTGAACACTGTCAGCTGAGGTATCGGCCGCTCCAAAAGCAAATTGATATGTAGCCACATAGCAAATCATAGAATCTCCCGAATCTCCGGTGGTATAAGTTAATCCGCCTGAAGAAACAGAAAGATCTGTCGCGTTATGAACGTAGTCAAAAACTAAAAGATTTTGAGCGGCTATATAACGAGTAAGTGGAGCCTCATTGATAATTGGTATTGTTTTTTTAGAGCCATCGCTTAAAGTAATTTCTTTGTTTCGTGTTACGTGCGCTATAACTTTTGCACCACTTTGATAGGCTGCTAATACTTCAGCATATGTTTTGTCACAAGTGCAGGAATAGCCTAATACCCAGTTACCGATAGAGGATTGTTTGGTATCTAAAGTAACATTAATAACATAATCAGAAGAAGAGCCGGAAAATGTCGCCGCTTCCCATTCCGTGGGCACACCGTTGCTGTCAACCGCTTTTATTTTCGGTATCTGACCGACCGCCGCAGAGGCAAGGCCGAGTGATTTCGGTTCATTTGCATTCGTATAATATTTAGTTTCAATTCCCATTTTTTAGCTCCTCCTTATGCCGTGATTTCGCTGGCTGTCAGCGTTCCAGTGTCATCAATTGTTAATTTGAATTTTTTAGTTGATCCCGCTGTGGATGAGGACAGAATAAGTTCTTTGTCAGAAATTTTATCATCCACATACTTCTTTGTGGCAATCTCCATGTCAGAGGAAGGGCCGGCGGCCATAGGCATCTGTGGCATCGAGCCGTCAGAATTAAATGTGGGAAAATTTGATTTCCCCCCCACGGCTACATCGCTAGACGATAGCATTACGAAAGTGATATTGCCATAATCACCAGAGGGTGCCGTAACAGCAAACACAAAAGCATTTTCGGCGGCAGCTACAAGAGGCATCGAGAAAATACCGACACCACTTGCTGCCTTCAAAACCGGCCTCTTACCTTCCTGAATCGCTGCTTGAATTTGTGCAAACGTTTTATCCAACGTCACTGTGTTGTCTGAATTAAGAGTTCCGTTAACCACAAAATCCGCAATTGCCACGTCAATGTTCTGCCTTGCCTGTTGCTTCTGCGCATCGGTCAACGTCTGAGGTGTGTAGAGAACAGCGTCGGGCGAACCGGCGGGCGGCTTTTTGAGTTCCCACTGTATTCCATTGATAATCGGAACTTTACCGTTGTCAGTGCCGTCTGCATTTGGTGTAGGTAGAACATTTAGATTAGCAACAAGGTAAATGACTGTATTTGTTCCAAGTTTCATCATATTAATAGCTTCGGCAATAAAGGGAAATCCGGCAACTGCGCCAGTATCAGCGTTAACGAATTGAAACTTAATAGCCCCAAATTCCTTGTCATCAGCAACAGATGTATCAACAGAGGACACAGGGGCTTCAAATTTGTCGGCGCCCTTATATAGACGCGCTACTATTTTGTTTCCAGCGTTAAATGAATCAAAAATAGCGTCAAACGTTTGGTCTGTTGCTAACTCTATCTGATACCCATTAAGATTTCCATTATATTCTGCTTCTGTGCCTGTCGGCCAGAAGTCAACATACACTGTATCACTACCGCCGCTAGGAATATCAAGTGTTACATCACCAGTCTATCCATTAACCGATGTTACAACATTATTATAAATCTATTCATCAATATATGGAAGCTAAGTAAATGTCTTAACCCCATCACCGATCTTTAGGCGAGTCTCTCCCGCACTTGTTTGAACAACTATTATTTCTCCCTCGGCAAGCACTGGATTTTTCTAAGTCCAATTAGCTGCCGTATCAGTTCTATTTTTTACTGTGGCTTGTATAGTTTTTGTTATTGCCATTTTCTTAACTTCCTTTCTATGTATTTTATTCCGTTAATAATAACGAAATAAAACCATTATAATATTCTCAATAAAATCTAAAAAAATAAATAGATACATTAAACACTTTTGCCCAATAAAAAATAGGGAGTAGCGAATATTTTCACTACTCCCTATAAAAAATTATATATTATTTATTAGGCTTTACCGCCATCAATAATTAATACATCGCCCTCGGCAACGAATAATTTCTGGACATCGACGGCTTTAATGCCAATCTTATTCTCAGTAATTGCGATACTCGTATCATCTGCTACAGGAACCGCAATATTGACAGCCTTGCCATCAACAGCTTGAGCCACATTATTGACCTTGATAGACTCAATAACGTTGACTTGCGCGCCTTCAGCAATGCCTGCCAACTTAGTACCCTCTGCCGCAGTGATTAAACGATCGGTACCATTCTTCTTAACATAAGTACTCTCAATATCGGCACTCTTAGCATAAGGAGCTAAATCAGCTGTCTGGATCGCGCTATTAGCTTTATTTAAAGCGGTCTGAACATCAGCATGAAGCTTCTCTTTGGTAATAGTGCCATTAGTAATAGTTGCAGTTACTTTGTGAGTTATCCCATCAACGGCAATAACAACCATATCTTCAGCGCTGGAACCAGAAGTAACATATTCAATTAAAGAATTAACTGGAATATAAATCTTATCCTCGGTAGCATTAGCGAGAACTAAGACTAAATAAGTGCCCGCAGCCTTTCCTTCTGGATTAATTTCAACACTACCGGATTTAACCACCATATCCTTTGGGATATTAATAGCGGCACCAACATTCTCGCCACCCTTAGTCAGACGATAAGTAGCAGCATAGCCATCGACGGCATTGGCATCTTTGACAATACTATATTCTGCAGCAGCAGGAATGGTAACTTTTAGACCGTCTGTATCAAGAGCGAGGGCATTACCCGCAGTAGCAGAAATAGCAACCTTAACAGTAGGCTCAGTATCAGTACCACCAATAGTTACAGACTTATCCGCAGCTTTAACAGAAGCGACTTTTGCATCAGCGGCAGCCTGTGCGGCGTTCGCAGCTTGTTTTGCAGCAGCTGCGGCGGTAGCGGCATCAGTACCAGCTTTCTTAGCATCAGCAATTGCTTTGTCGGTATCAGCTTTAACGGCATATCCCTTTGCCTCGACTTCAGCCATCGTAGTCTTACTAGAAGCCAGATCATAGACTTCTTTAACAGTCTTGTCGAAATCAACGCCTGTGGCGCTCTCACCAAGGATGGCAGTCTTCGCGGCTTTAACCTTTGCGGCGGCATCTGCAGCAGCAGTATCTTCAGCGCCTCTTTTCGCGGTCGCAATAGCAGTGCTAACTTTATCGACATCAACCTTACCTTCAAGAGTCTCAACACGCTTGGTAATACCACTATCACCGGCGATTAAGCCGTCCACGTAAGCCTTAGCCTCGTTAATAGCGGCAGAAGCCTTAGAGTCAGCATATTTTTTAGCGCCCTTTACGGTATCAGAAGTATCAATGTCTTTATCGGTGCCAACAACCGCGGCAGCCGCAGAGTTTACGGTAGAAACAGTAGCAGCTTTATTTTGAGCACTATATTCACCATCAAAAGCGACAGTATCCTATTTCGCGTTCAAAGCGTTAGTTAAACCAGAGATCTTAGATTGACCAAGCTCAGGAATATCATCGGCAACGAGAGCCTTGCGCTCAACAGTTACAACACCATTAGCTTCTTTAACTGCGGTAACAAATTGATTAGCAACAGCCTCATCAGTATTTTTGAGTTCAGCAATTTTATTGCTTAATGCAGCGCCTGCATTATCGCTTGCTGTTTTAGCGACTTTATCCGCATATTTCTTAGCGCCCTTAATCGTAGCAGATTCATCTGTATCATTTTCGGTGCCCTCTAATGCCTATTTAGCAGTATTAACATAGCCCTGTGCGGTATCATTAATAGACTTAACAGTGGCAAACGCCGCATCTTTAAGTCCAGCAACAGCAACTTCATTACCATCAACTTTAATAGTACCATTGGCGTCGCCCGCAGCCACTGTTTGAACAGCGCTATCAGCCTTGCCAAGGGATGCAACCACACCAGCGGCAAGCATTTCCTTGGTGAGAGAGCCATTCTTAACGTTAGCAGTTACCTTATGAGTATCGCTAGAAACATTAATCTGAATAGCATCATTCTCACCCGAACCGCCAGTAACATACTCAATTAAAGAACCAACATTAATATAAAGAGGTTTATCGCTATTGGCAAGATTTAATTGAATATACGTGCCAGCTTCAGTAACACCCTCGGGCAGTTTGCCTTCAACGGCTGTAATAACAGAGCCAGACGCAACTACTAGATCTTTGGGAATATTAATCGCAACGCCTTCATTTACGCCATCTTTAGTTAAATGGTATGTGGCGACATCGCCATTAGCCGCCTTCTCGTCTTTGACCAGACTATACTTAGGAACTTTGACTTCAGGAATCTCAACTTTGAGACCATCATTCGCAAGAGATAATGCATTACCAACAGCTTCAGAAATCTTAACCGCTACGCTAGGCTTAGTGGCGCTGCCAGCTATAATGACGCTATTATCGCCAGCCTCAACACTCTCGAGGCGAGCTTTCGCCACAGCTTCAACGTCAGCAATTAACTTATAAAGACCAGACGCTGCAGTATCTCCAGCCGCAGCAGAGCCAACCTTCTCAATAAGTCCTTCGACTTGAGTTTGCAGATTTGCTACATCAGATGCGAGGTCGCCCGATGCAGTAGTCTGCGCCAGCTTAACAAGTGTACCGGCCTCATTGCTAATCATATAAGCTTCGCATTTACCACCCGCAACTAATGTCAGAACTTGGCCGACATAGGCAGTAGCACCACTCGCAGCATAATTTTCTAATTCAGTTTTGTTATACCATACAGCAGTCGTATCGAGAGGAATAGGATTGCCGCGTTTGATATTCATAGGAAGTGCCATATAGGCAGCATTATTTAAAATAGTAGCCATATTATTTATCCTCCCTTATTATTAACCAATTGTGACAGAATATGTCTCAGTGCTATCAATAGATGCAGGTTGATATACCCAAACATTGTATGCCGCGGCGGTGAAACCTTCAGCACCCTCAACTTGGACACTACCAGCCTGCTTAACAAAGCTAGCAGTTGCATCTGCATTCATTGCGCTAGGCATAAGCACCTTAGTAACATTCATACTAGCAGGAACCGCAACAACAACCTTAACTGCGCCAGCACCTGCGCCAAATGTACCGATAGTTTTCTTGCTAGCTGCCTCATGTCTGAGCTTACGAATATTCTCACTATTGAGTTCTGCATCAGTAGTCATAGGACCATAGAACATGTGGCGAACACCAACAAGCGTCTGAGATGCTGTAGCTTCCTTAGTACCAGCAGCTATCTTACCATCAGCATAGGGATTGCCTAAGTTGGTCTTAGGAACAGTGCCCTCATTATGAGTAATAGAAACACTTAGTGTCTTAGTGCCATTAGCAACAACATTGTCAAATGTGCCAGTAGCGCCAGTCTTAGTCTAACCATCAAAGCTAGCGGTTACAGTGCCAGCAACAACACCAGTGTCAGGACCATAGGTATAAGAACCAGCAGATAAAGATGCTGAATATGAAATATTCCTATGAGTACCAACCTCAACTGTGCCATCACCGCGGGTAATTTTTACAGATGCAGCAGGCGGAGTCGTCTTGGGATTAGCCTCTTTTGCCAAGATGCTAGCCAAAACCTATTTTACATTCTTGCCAGCAGCAGAAATCTTTCCAGCGCCAGATGAAGGAACCGTCATAACGCCGATAGGCGCAGTATAAGTGAGATCGCTATCAAAATAAACATTCTCAGCATTATAGTTGCCATCCATGGCGCACCATTTCTCACCGTCATAAGCGTAGGCTGTGTGGCTATTGGCATTTGTCGCTACTGCGCGCTCAATTATAGCCATATCACCTTGCGCTGGGTTAGCAATAGTAGCAAGCTTTTCAGTATCAGTCTCATTACCATCGACTAATAATACGGAGACTTTGTCTTCCGCCTTATCGATCAAAGCCTGAATAGCAGCTTGATCAGCACCGGCGATTTTAAGGTCTTTCCAAGTATGCGTACCATCGCCAATACGAATTTCATTTTTTGTGGTATCAATACCAATTTCACCCAGTTTGAGTACTTTCGTGCTAGCTTCCCATTCAGTGGTTGTGCCATTACGTAAGATAATTTGGGTGGTTAAAGTTTTTTCAGCCATAAATATTTTTCCTCCTTAAAAAATATTAGGGGTCGCCACCATCGACAATTTCATATCCTTCATTTTTTAAACAGACGAATTCATTGTTACTGTCGACTAAATAGGGGACCCATTGACCATCTATGTTAATTGAAATCACTTCCCCGATATAATCATATTTGTTAGCCCAAGTTCGTGCTCCAACCATAGAATTAAATTGGGTTTTTTTAGTAATGGTTTTTAATTGACCATTATCATCATAATAATACATTTCAGACCGTTTCGCGTCATCACTAGTTAATACTAGACTCTCACGAGGAATAACGCCACTTTCAATGGCGCCTTGAATACGGTCTTTATCGCTATATACTACATTAAACGCCATTGTATTCCTCCTTATTCTACTGCGCTTACTTCATAGTAGCCATTAATTAATTGCGATTGATATCCCTCGGCTAATAACGCTGTGGGGACTTCACAATTGAATTTGCCACCTTTAATAGTCACCTTGGCATCTTGTTCTACGAGAATATTCTAATCACGCGCAGAACAATCAAAAACACCGCCGGTAATTATAACATCAGCGACATTAATACCATCGTTGAGCTTTCTTGCTCTTAGATTGTAATAATCATCACAGCGGAAATTGCCCCCATTAATAGTTAGCAGCTTGCCGCAGGTGTAAATAGTGCCATAGAAATCACCGCCATTAATCTCAGCATAGCCATTATCATCATTCTTGATAATATATAAACCGCCCATAAATGAACCATCGTTAATAACAAGCTTTGGCGCGGCTTCATTTTGGCCAGTCACGAACCCCTTGGCCGGATCATTATCAGAATAATCCCAATAGCCATTCTCAATTAAGCTGGAATACTCTTTATCGCAGCTCACTAAACCGCCATTAAATGTCATATTACCATGATTAACAACGGTATAATAACCATTCTCTTTGGAATCTAACGTGCGAATATAAGTACCGCCATTAATATATATATTACCGCTGTTCATCATCGTAGGCTTAGCATGCTTGCGGCATTCCATCGTGCCGGCCCCACTCACGGTTAAAGTAGACTGATATCCAACAGTTAGCGGGGTTTCTTCGTCATTCTTTACATTGATATTCTTTAATTCAATACTAGCATTTTTATTAGCGGGTATTGATATTACACTATTAAAATTAGCAGGAATAACAATTAAATCGCCATCACTTACATTAGCAAGCGCATCTTCTATTGAATTATATCTAATTCCATTAGATTCAACAGTTGGATTGGGGCTACCATCATCGCGGATTTTGATAACTTCTACTACACCGGGTTTGGCGGCGGTGCCGCCTATTTGCTTCCATTGACCTTGACTATGGATATAGAACATATCATCTATTTCACATATTTCGCCATCATAAGCAACTTCAGGCAATTTATTCACAGAACCCAGGTATTTGACAACCTCAGCTGGAAGAACTACATTATCAGTGATATAGGGCAATTCATTCCAAGGCGTTATGCCATTACCGACTTTTAGTTTTCCGGTATCCAACTCAAAACCTGGTTCACCGGGTCCAAGAATAAGGTTTTGCGCAGCCCAGGAGGCAGCTTTACCGCGTTTAAAATAAAACTTAGATTTCATATAAACATCGGCCATATTTTTTCCTCCTTACGAACCTACATCTCCGCCGTCCCAAATATAGGTATTATCAGTGCCAGGATCTGGATTACTAGAACCGCCACTACTATTAGATAAATTTACTTTTACCCAAGAGTTTTGATTATTCAGCATATAGGAATTTGAAGTTGAAATAACAAAAGCCGTACTACCCGGAATAAGCATATCATCTGTGGGCAGATTTTTTACTTCTGCTTCTGTGTCTAATATAAAATGCTTAAGCCCATATACGGCTCTACCATTCTCATGAGTTAAACCATACATACTAAAATAACACCCTCCTTTTATTTTTGATTTAGATTATTTTTATAACCTTTCTAATAACTTTAAAAATAGGCCTTATACTTTGAGCGACTTTTGGCCAAAAAAATTCCTAATGGGTGATTCTAGGGGAACTCGGAGCTTTGCGGAGCCAGCGAGAAGCAAAACGGAAAATATAAAAATAGGGCTAGAGAAAGATCTCTAGCCCCTCAAAAGGAAAGGAGTTAATAGAAATGATGAATTACAGAATTCTAGAAACATAGTGGCAGCGGCGGCTGGGGTCGAACCAACACTGTCAGAGTCAAAGTCTGATGCCTTACCGTTTGGCTACGCCGCTATATGGTTGGAGCGGAGGGATTTGAACCCTCGATCTCGTGCTCCCAAGGCACGCACCTTCACCACTAGGCCACGCCCCAATATTTAGCGGCATTATACAAACGCCGCAATTTGATAAATGAAAGAAGGTAAACTATCAACCTCAATAAAAGGCCCAAAGGTTTTTATTGCACCATTTCTTTGGTTACAAAATTCCTTACTCTTTTTAAAAAGAATATCGAGAAATTCATCTCTTGTCAAATGGAAAATATCAGTGAGCTTTCTGTAAAAAGCTTTGAGCGATTCATAACCGCGTTTACACTCTTCATCCTGACTACCATACTTATAAACAAAAGCCTGATAGTAGAAATAACCTTGGACATACTGTGACAGGCAAATCTCTTTAATGGTATCAACGAGTTCTTCACTGGGCTTTTCTACATCAGTCAAGATAGTCAGATGAGAATCAATAACACTGATGAGATAATCATTAAGATTAGTTAGAGTATAACGTTCACTGGAAGTCATCGAATTAGGATTCTGATTCCAGTAATAAATCAATTCATCAAGAATATAAAAATTCTTTTCATCCGCCCTAAGTCTATCAAAGATCAAAGCATTAAAATAAATATCCTCGTGAGTATAAAGATTGGGGAGAAAACGAATGTCGTATTCATCAAGCATTTTCTTCAAATACCATTTCCCATGAACCCAAGTAGGATCTTCCTGATGAAGAGCGCCATGACGACCTGTAAGAGGTTCTCTCTCAACAAAATTGCCGATAAACATCTGCGCATCCTCACACTGACTTACAGCTTTATCGACATATCTTAAAGCATCTGGGGCAAGTAGGTCATCGGCATCCATAAAGCCAATCCATTCGCCATGCGCATTGTCAAGGCCTAGCTGCCGAGCATTGCCAGGACCTCTGTCCATACTCTCGTCAGTAACAAAATAACGCATGGGGAGAAGATTATCAAAGGTATGAGCAACTTTAACTCCATCATCAGTGGAACGATCATCCACCAAGATAACTTCTGTCAAAAGTGATGCCGATGGAAGCAAACTACCAAGCGCATTTGCAATGTATTTTTCCCCATTATACATGGGAATAATCAATGAATAAGTTGCCATAATTAACTCCTTTCAAATCCGTCACCTCTGCGTTCTTTTAGGCTTGGAACTAACACTCCGCAAAGCGGGGCGGCCGCATTAAACAGGTTATTTATTAGTTCTATATAAAATCGAGAAGTAAAAAGCAAAATACTAACAAAAATAATAATCTGTGTCTTATACACATCTCCGAGCCCACGAGACTACGCTGCATCTCGTATGCCG
>ENA-OZSK01000433-OZSK01000433.1-human-gut-metagenome-genome-assembly--contig:-NODE-433-length-10379-cov-3.530608_pt1 | contig 10379 bp, 9 predicted proteins | sample MGYA00244117_ERZ653956 | MGnify/ENA primary metagenome ERZ653956 (study PRJEB26926, sample SAMN06164473) | human gut metagenome | biome: ENVO:00009003; feature: ENVO:2100002; material: ENVO:00002003... | reverse complement strand
CGAGATGCAGCGTAGTCTCGTGGGCTCGGAGATGTGTATAAGAGACAGCGTCTGGCCTCGACCATCAATGACCGGGCCATGGAGCGGATTTCCCACTGGATCCGTCCGGGCGTGACAGAGAAGGAATGCGCCGACAAGCTCCTTGCCATATATAAAGAAGAAGGGGCCGAAGGCTTTTCCTTCCCACCCATCGTTTCCTTCGGTGCCCACGGCGCCGATCCCCACCATATGCCCGATGACACGAAACTTACCGAAAACGAAGTGGTGCTCTTTGATATAGGCTGCCGGAAGGACCATTACTGCTCCGACATGACCCGCACCTTCTTCACCGGCCTTCCCACGGAAGAAGAGGAAAAGGTGCACAATCTGGTACAGGAAGCCGGCGAACTGGCGGAATCCCTGGTACGCCCCGGCATTCCCCTGGCGGAGCTGGACCGGGCCGCCAGAAAGCACATAGAAGACGGCGGCTATGGTCCCTTCTTCACCCACCGTCTGGGCCATTTCATCGGCTTGAAAGAGCACGAAGAAGGAGAAGTCAGCGCCTCCTCCCCCCTCATCGCCCAAAAGGGCATGATCTTTTCCATTGAACCGGGCATTTATCTGGAAGGCCGCTTCGGCGTCCGCGTGGAAGACCTGGTACTGGTCACCGACACAGGCTGCGAAGTACTGAACCATGCGCCCCGGGGCTGGCAGATTTCCTGAAAGGAGAAAATTATGATTCAAATCAGACATATGGTACTCGGCGAAGGCAGACCCAAAATCTGCGTCCCCCTGGTTTCCTCTTCCTTCGAAGAACTGGACAGGGAATGCGCTGCTCTGGAAAGCCAGCGCCCCGACATGCTGGAATGGCGGGTGGACTACCTTCTGAACAAAGAAGACTTCAATGCCACAGCAGACCTGGACAAAGCCTTTCGCATCATCCGCTCCCATTTCCAGGACACCCCGCTCCTCACCACCCTCCGCACCAAAAGCCAGGGCGGCGTCCATAAAATCCCCGGCGGCGACTATATAAGACTCATCTCCCTCATCCTCGCCTCCCGGTGGGCCGACATCATCGACATTGAATACGGCCACGAAATGCTGGACACCAAAATCCTCATGGCCCGGGCCAGAGCCCAGAAGATTCCCACACTCATGAGCTATCACAAATTCAAACGGGCTCTTTCGGAAATGGAAATCGTGGACACCCTGGAAAATATGCGCTCCTTCCATCCGGACATCCTGAAAATCGCCGTCATGCCAAAGACGCCCCTGGACACCGCCGCCCTCATAAACGCCGCCGCCCGGGTAGGCCAACGCTTCCCCGACACCCCCATCATCACCATAGGCATGGGCCCCACAGGCGTCCTCACCAGAGTCGCCGGGAACCGCCTGGGCGCCCCCCTCACCTTCGCCGCCGGAAAAGAAGCCAGCGCTCCCGGCCAGCTCACCGTAGAAGAAGCACGGACCCTGCTGGAAATATTGTATAAATAAAGGACACGCCTGCGGCGTGAGGGTTGACGGGGCTGCGCCCCGAGGGTTCTAAAGGTTCTTAAGTTTGACGGCCCTTTGGGCCGAGGGTTGTGGTGGCGGCTTCGCCGCAGGTTTTGTCGAAGGGTTGTGTTCGCTTCCGCTCAAGGGGCGACAGCGCCTGCGGCGCTGAGGGTGGCGGATTGCCCTCTCGGGCAATGCTTATAAAGTCAGCGTTACGGGATTGACTTTCTGTCATATGGCATGAAAAGCATTCTGGTGATTGGCTCGCTGCGCTCGCCTCCCCCTATCCGGCTTCGCCGGACTGCCCCCTATACAGGGGGCAGAATAGATTTCTATGCTTTCCTGCAGAGACATAGCTCCATGGCTAAATACCCATAGTCCCACCGCTTGCGGGGGGAAGGTGGTGGCGCCAGCCACCAAAGGGGGAATGCATTTCCAATGCCCGCAGGGCGGTTGTCCGGTTTTCGCCGCCAAAGGCGGCATTTATACTGGCGCCCCAAAGGGCGCCCACCTCGCCAGCGCAGCGATACTATATACCTTCCGAGGGCGGAGCCCTCAACCCATCCGGGAGGCGTCAGCCGGTCCCGATCCCGACCGCGCCGAAAGGCGCCTGAACCCATGAAAAAAAGCTGTGAGAAATGTGCATCATTTCTTCACAGCCTTTTTTTATTTCCTTATTCTTTCTGTTCTTCTGCTTCCGGAGCCGGTACTTCTTCATCCGGCGTTCCGTCTTCTGTCTCTTCCGCAGGTTCAGCAGTCTCGGCGGCTTCTCCCGTCTCTTCCGGTTCTTCCGTTTCCACAGCCGGTGTTTCTTCCTTCTTTTCTTCCACCGGCGGATAGCCTGCTACCTTGGGCGCCTCGATCCGGTCAAGAGCATCAATAGCTGCCAGCGCCAGCTGCAGTTCCTTGCGGATCTTCCCTACATAGTTCTTCATATTTCCTTCCGTACGGATCATGTTTTCCACCAGACGGCGGCGGGATTCTTCGGCCTCCCGGATCTGACGGTCTCCTTCTGCGTGGGCATTGGCAATGAGGATTTCCGCATTCCGTTTCGCGTTCTTCTTCACATTTTCTGCGGTATCCTTCGCAAGCTGCAGGGTATTAGTCATGGTTTCGGAAATCTTTTCGTAGTTGGCCAGCTTCGTCTTCATCTGGTCCATCTGCTCTTCCATTTCCCGATGTTCCCGGTAAATCTGTTCATAATCCGCTACGATCTGCCGGAGAAAGTCATTGACCTCTTCTTCGCTGTAGCCCCGAAGGCCTTTGGAAAAGGTCTTGTTATGAATATCCATTGGTGTAATCATGGGTGCGCCTCCTTGAAGTGATGTGAGTCTCTTTTTCTATTTTACTTGTTTTCACAGATTTCGGCAAATTTCCAATCAAAAAGGCCGACGATGCGGCCTTTTTTGATGAAACAGCCCGGGTCCGAAAGCGCAGGTGCGCCTTTAGCGATTTTTTCTTTAGTCGTCCCGGTCGACTTTATACTTTCTTTCCAGCTGCTTATATGTATCCAGTCCGATAATATGGTTGAAACGGCCAAATTCGATCATGTCCTTGGCGCTGGCTTCGGTGGTGCCGTTCTTTTCCAATCCGGAGAAGAGGTCATAGAGGGCCTTGGAAATAGTGTATACAGCGCTGCATGCCCAGAATACCAAAGAGAATCCCATTTCTTCCAGTTCCTTGGCCGGAATAAGCGGTGTCTTGCCGCCTTCGATCATGTTGGCTACCAGGTAAGCGCCGGTGCCTTCCATGCCCCGGGCAAATTTTTCCAGTTCTTCCCGGCTTCCGATGCCGTCGGCAAAGCAGATTTCTGCGCCGGCGTCAGCATAGCGTTTGCTTCTTTCGATGGCGTCATCAATACCGTAAACAGCGCGGCTGTCGGTGCGGGACATGATCATGGTTTCCTTATCGAAACGGGCATCCACGGCAGCCCGGATCTTCTGAGCATGTTCTTCAGCGGAAATGACCTGCTTGCCGTCCATGTGGCCGCAGCGTTTCGGCCATGCCTGGTCTTCGAAGAAAATGCAGGCAGCGCCGGCCTGTTCAAACATTCTTTCTGTGCGGATGATATTCAGCGCATTGCCATAGCCCGTATCGCCATCAGCCACCACAGGAATATCCACGGCATTGCAGATGCCCGTCAGCTGCTCCGCCATTTCCGTGCAGGAAAGGAGGCCTACATCCGGCTGTCCCAGGCGGGATGCAGATACAGAGTAGCCGCCCATGGCCAGACAGGGAATGCCTGCCATTTCTGCGATTTTAGCACCCAGAGCGTCGCCTACGCCTGGAGCAATCATAATTTTTCCAGATTTCAGATTGTTACGGAATGCGATACGTTTTTCTGTTGCTGTTTTCATAATGACAACCTCCTGGTACATATACAGATAAAATAAAAATAGCCATAGTGATGAGATAGGGAAAGAGAATCCCTCGCCATCCACAGAAAAGAAAAAGCCCCTTTCCTGCAGAAACGGCAGAAAAGAGGCGCTTTGGCGCGGTACCACTCTTACTTATATCTCAAGAAGCATACACAAAGATGGAAATAAAAAAAGCCCTGTCCTACGGACAAGGGCGCAATCGCGCGGTACCACCCTGCATTATACTCCATATCCCTAACGCGGACCCACGTCGGACTTACTGCACTTCAGTTCGAAGCTCCCAGGGGACACGCTTTCCTTCCATACCGGTTTCCATCCTCCCGGCTCTCTGTCATTTCCGGTCAAGCTCAATCCTGTTCATCGCCTTTAATATTTACCAAACATTATAATAGCCCCCGCCCCTCCTGTCAAGAAGGAGCAGGGGACGAAAAATGAAAGCCTTCCCGCCGGTCATCTATCCTCTGCCCCATGGCATGCGCTCCTCGCAGCCATAGCAGCCTCATAAAAAATCCATTTTACAAAAGTGCGGCATGCCGCACTTTCTTAAAATGGATCTTCTCCTTCCTATGGAAAGGGGGAGAATCGATGAAAAAGTCCGGTCCGCCGCCAGCCTAACGTCCGACCGCCCCACTCAAATCCCAAGCCACTCCTTTCTTGCAGCAGCCTCCCTATTCCTTTGCAATAAGGGCAGAGAGAGGAGGCGAATCCATGACAGAGCAAAGATTTATCATCACGGAAAATATGATGGATTCCCTGTACGGTTCAGATAATGCCAAGTATGACCAGCACGCCAAGCACCTTTTGGCCAGCAGGAAACTGCTCGCTGAAATCGTCAAAAAGGTGGTCCCCGAATTCCAGGATGCCAGCATCGATGACATTGCGGAAAAATATATTGAAGGGACTCCGCTTGTGGGAAGCATCCCTGTAGCCCCGGGCCTTACGAATACAGTGCCTTCCAAAATCTCAGGCGACCGCAATGAAGACGGGGCGCCGAAGGAAGAATACATCACCTACGACATCCTCTTCCACGCCCGCGCACCGGGAACAGGAGAACCCATGACCCTCATTATCAACGTGGAGGCCCAGCGCAGCCAGAAAGAATCGACCCTGGGATACCATCTGATGAAAAGGGCCGTTTTCTATGCCTGCCGCCTGATTTCTTCACAGAAAGAGCGGGAATTTGAAAGCAAGGATTATAATAGTACCAAGAAAATCTATTCCATTTGGATCTGCATGGATTCGCCCAGCAGGGACAGCTATATCAATCGCTACCGCCTGGAGGAAAAACACCTGCTCCACCGCTACGACGAACCGCAGGAAAACTATGACCTGATCAACATCGTTCTTATCAGCTTAGGGGAAAAAGCAGACAAAGACAGACTGATTCACCTGCTGCAGGTCCTTTTCACAGAAAGCCAGCAGACCTTTGACTCGAAAAGAAACATTTTGAAGAAAGAATATCACATTGAAATAACACCGGAAATGGAACAGGAGATGAGTACCATGTTCAACTTGAGCTTAAACATTTCAGAAGAAGCCCTGAACAGAGGCCTGGCCCAGGGCCGCAAAGAAGGACGCGCAGAAGGTCGCGCGGAAGGTCGCACAGAAGGTCGACAGGCGGGTCTGAATGAGACTGCTCTCCGCCTGCTTTCCATGGGCCTTTCTGTGGAAGACGTATCAAAGGGTACCAGTCTTCCTCTGGAAGCTGTAGAAGAAATCAAAAAACAGATGATAGAGAAAAATAAATAAAAAGAAAAAGAGGCATCCTGAAAAACAGGATGCCTCTTTGGTTAAATACCCATCTCTGCCCCCTCATTTCGAGCAAGGCGAAGCGAACCCCCGAAATCTCCCTGCTCTACGTGACTCGCCGTAAACGGGGATACATTTCCAGGCCCCATGTCAGTCTGACAGTCTGATAGTCTGACCGCCCCTCAAATCCCTCTGATTCAGTCCCGCTCGAAGAGATCCCGGGTATACACCTTATCCCTCACATCATCCAGCACTTCATCATAGCGGTTCGCAATGATAGCACAGCTCTCCTTCTTGAACTTCTCCATATCATTCACCACCAGACTGCCGAAGAAAGTGGTGCCATCTTCCAGCGTAGGCTCGTAAATGATAACCTCCGCCCCCTTGGCCTTGATGCGCTTCATAACCCCCTGGATGCTGCTCTGGCGGAAATTATCGGAGTTCGATTTCATGGTCAGGCGATACACGCCGATCACTACAGGCTTCTCCTTGGCAGCATCATAGCTGCTGCCATCATGGTAATAGCCTGCCTTAGACAGTACCTGATTGGCAATGAAATCCTTTCTGGTGCGGTTCGATTTCACAATGGCCTCGATCAGATCCTCCGGCACATCCTGATAATTGGCCAGAAGCTGCTTCGTATCCTTCGGCAGGCAGTAACCGCCATACCCGAAGGATGGATTATTGTAAAACTCCCCGATTCTTGGATCCAGGCACACACCGTCGATGATTTCCCGGGTATCCAGACCCTTCATTTCTGCATAGGTATCCAGTTCATTGAAATAGGAAACACGCATGGCCAGGTAAGTATTGGCAAAAAGCTTCACCGCCTCTGCTTCCGTGAATCCCATGAACCGGGTGGGAATATTCTCCTTGATGGCCCCCTCCTGCAGAAGACGGGCAAAAGTATGAGCCGCCTTCACCAGCCGGGGATCCTTCAAGTCCGTACCTACGATGATGCGGCTGGGATAGAGATTATCGTAAAGAGCCTTCGACTCCCGCAGGAACTCCGGGCTGAAAATAATATTCTTCGTCCCCATTTTCTTCCGGATTTCCTCCGTGTATCCCACAGGAATGGTGGACTTAATCACCATAATGGCATTCGGATTGTACTTCATCACCAGTTTGATGACCGCTTCCACAGAAGAGGTGTCGAAGAAATTCCGCCGGCTGTCATAATTGGTAGGTGTAGCAATGATGACAATTTCCGCATCCCTGTACGCCGCCTCTGCGTCCATGGTGGCAGTGAGGTCCAGATCCTTCTCAGCCAGATACTTTTCTATGTATTCATCCTGGATGGGCGACTTCCGATGATTCACCATATCCACCTTTTCCGGAATAATATCCACCGCCATCACATGGTTGTGCTGCGAAAGAAGAGTGGCTAATGAAAGGCCTACATATCCCGTACCTGCTACTGCTATATTCATGACTGTTCCTCCCTGTTAAGAACTATTACTCTATATATGATAGACGTCCTAATGTATTAAATATATTGTACACCATCTTTGTTATAAAAGCAGACATGGATTGCAGGTGTTTTTAATTCCCAAATAAGGCTATGTTGAAATCAACGATAAAATGGGATTAGGAATTTTATATTTTACTTTTTCATGTCGAACAACATAAGCATCTTACGCCTTTATGGAATTCTTTAAACAGTTTTCTATTCCTTTTTCCATTTATTGCATTGAATAAAAAATTAAAGAATTAAACCAGTGAGTGATTTAATCATCGCTTCTCCAACTAATATGGTATAATGCTAGTTGGTTTTTTATATCATCATTTCGTAAAGCGATTTAGTAATGTAGGAGTCTATAATGTCAAAGAAACCGATTATATTGCCGGAAGGATTTCCGTTTATCCTTGTGACATTCTTTTTCGGTGTTATTTTATACTATATGAAATGGTATTACTTGGCAGTCATTCCTTTCATTTTGTGTCTATACTTCACTTATTTCTTCCGCTGCCCGCCAAGAAACAACAAAATTCCTGCAGGTGATGATACTCTCGTCTCTCCTGCGGACGGCACAGTAGTGGATGTATCTCAAGATGTGGAAGAGGACATGTTTCTTGGAGAAAAATGCCACAAGATTACCATCTTTCTTTCCATCTTCAATGTCCACTGCAATAGGGCTCCTATGGAAGGAGATATCAAATATCAGTCCTACACTCAGGGCCGATTTCTTCCCGCCTATAAAGAAGGTGTAGGCTTCGTCAATGAACAGGGTGCCATCGGTATTACCGGCAAGAAGCGGTCTATCCTGGTCATCCTCATTGCAGGCATCCTAGCTAGGCGGGTGGTGTCCTGGAAGAATCTGGGTGACCATTTGGAAAAGGGGGAACTCTATGGTATGATTAAATTTGGCTCTTGCACGGAGCTCTATATTCCCGGAGGCTGCGATATTCTTGTCAAAAAAGGTGACAAGGTGAAAGGCGGACTCACGGTGGTAGGGAGGCTGAAATAAGTGAATAAATCATGGGTAGCAAATACAGTGACCGCGGCAAATGCATTTTTTGGCGGGCTGTCTATCATGATGTCCATATCCGGAAATTTTAAAACCGCTGCTGTGTTCATTCTGATTGCCATGGTGGCAGACGCCCTGGACGGCCGTGTAGCCCGGGCCTTGCATACCGCTGGTCCCATGGGAGTAGAACTGGATTCCCTTTCCGATGATATTTCCTTTGGCATCGCTGCTGGGGCCCTCATGTACGCCTACCAGCTTCATGAAGTGGGCCCCCTCGGATTCATTCCCTGCGCCCTGCTTGGTACATTCTGTGCCTTTCGACTGGCCAGATTTAATGTAAAAGTCACCAGCGTTCACGGTTATTTCGAAGGGCTCCCCTGCCCAATGACCGGCATCATCGTGGCATCCTATGTCCTCTCGGGGGCTAAGATCTGGAACTGGCTGGCCGTAATCTGCGTGCTCATCCTGGCCTTTCTTATGGTCAGTGAAATCCACTATCCCGATAACAAGGGCGCAAGTGCAGACCAGCTGCACTTGCCGTCCATCATTATCTGTCTGGCATTCTTCATTATCTGCACTTTCTTTTACTGGCCCATTTGGGCAGCAGCCTTGTCTGCGGCCTTTATCCTCTTCGGTATGATGAATACATTCCTGAATCGAAAGCAATTAAAGAAAAATTGAAAACCTTAAAAGCAAAACGGTATGAACTGAATTGTTCATACCGTTTTTGCTTTTCAAGTCTTACTGACATTTTGTATCAGCTCTTCCCACATAGTCCACATACAGTCTGGCTTGTACTGCTGCACTAGTTCACGACCTGTCTTGCCCATCCGCATTCTAAGATCTGCATCATCCATTAAAGCAGACAGAGCCTTGGATAATGATATCTGTTCATTATCCACCAAAAAGCCAGTTTCTCCTTCATGAATCAGCTCATTGGTACCACCGCAGGTCTTGAGCCCGATACAAGGAAGTCCTGCCGACATGGCTTCCGCCAGTCCCTGTGGAAATCCTTCACTGGTACTGGGAATGCAAAAAATGTCACTCCGATAATATACCTCTTCGATGTGGTTTGTTTTACCTTTCAGTAAAATTCGCTCCCCCAGATGCTTCGCTTTGATTTCCTCTTCCATACTTCTGGCATAATGGGAACTTTTTTCTCCCCAGAATTCTACATTCCAGTCCGGATACCGATTTGCCAATGTTGCAAAGGCCTGGACCAGCAATTTCTGATTTTTCCTCCCAGATACGTTTCCTACACAGGAAATAAGGTGTTTTTCCTTTTCTTTTCCTGGAGTGGCCTGGTACTTTGCTGGAAAGACTGCATTTCCGATTGCCAGCACAGGAACACCGGGAAAATATTTCTTCGCAACTTCTACCTTCGATGGCCATAGAACCTGGATAGCTGCACTTTTAGCAACTGCCTCCCTTTCCTCATCAGAAAGAAGGGGCATCTGCACCGCCGGATCACCACGGAACATGGTAATTACAGGCCCCTGATAACCGGCGTCAGTAATTACATACTTCGTAGAAGGCGCAGAGCAGGAAAGAATAACATCCGCCGGATATTCATTCAGGAACCGGCGGATTCGTGGACCATACTGTCTTCCTTTAAATTCCGCATTGATACCCTGCGCTTTTTTCTGGCTGAAAAGCCGGACCGATTCTCGATATACCCGCAGGGTAAAAGGCAATTTTTCCGAGACCACTTTATGTCTATTTTCAAAGAGAATATTGAGCTGTCTCACCTTAGAATCAATAGGGAAATGGGGATTCCCTTCTATTCCATCCCGATACAGTACAGTCACATCATATCCTTTTTTCACAAGGTCACTGGACAGGTAGCAGGTCAGCTTTTCTACCCCTCCTGGCATATCCACATAATGGGTCCCAAAATGAGCTATTGTAATCCTCATGATTCTCCTTTAAAATCCTATGACTACGAACTTAGAACTTACGCATTTGCAAATTTGTTAATAAATAATTCAGCTTTACCCATATGGAAATCCAACAGGAATGCTGATAATTACGGGGAATCACCTCGATGAAATTGATTTTTTGACATAGAAAAGGTACCTTTTGTTTCGTATCATATAAGTCCTCAATCTCAAAGGTTCAAAAAATCTCAAAGGTTCAAAAGGAAAGGTTCTATCCTTATGATATCCTAACCCATGAAAATTAGCCAGCTTTAAAAATCTATTAACATTGCTATGAAAGAGCTTAAACTGCCAGCAAGGGCGTTTGATCACCTAATTGGTCGATACCTGTCTCTTATACACATCTCCGAGCCCACGAGACTACGCTGCATCTC
>ENA-OZSK01000427-OZSK01000427.1-human-gut-metagenome-genome-assembly--contig:-NODE-427-length-10471-cov-4.078053_pt1 | contig 10471 bp, 4 predicted proteins | sample MGYA00244117_ERZ653956 | MGnify/ENA primary metagenome ERZ653956 (study PRJEB26926, sample SAMN06164473) | human gut metagenome | biome: ENVO:00009003; feature: ENVO:2100002; material: ENVO:00002003... | reverse complement strand
ATTCAAAATTCAAAACTCAAAATTCAAAACTCTTTTAGTAGTTAGCGTTCTGCGGGTCGAAGTTGGTCCAACCGTCGAGCCAGTTGTCACCGGCGTTGAAAGCTCCGATGTATGTAACCTGGTCGAACCAAGCGTCGAGACCGTCGAAGTTCTGTGCGCCGAACAGCAAGCTGCCCGCCTGCGGCATGAACGGAACACCTACGCCTTTACCGTCGGTGAGCATCAGTTGCGACTTGTCGGCGAAGTATTTGTTGCCGTCCTGCTTCTCAAAGAAACGGTGAGAGAACGACATCTCGCTGTCTGCCTTCACCGACTTTGTTTTGAAGTCGTACTCCTTGTCCTCGTAGCATTTGTTGGCATCTGTTCCTACAACGTCCATGTTTGCAAAGTATATGTTCTTAAGGTTGAGTGTGCCGGCGTTAGCCTGCTCTACGGTGTTGCCTTTCTCGCCGTCGACGATGAGACCGATAGGCCAGTCGGTAGCCACAGAGTTGACGCAGTTGAGGCGAGAAGAACGGCGAATCTGCATAGCCGACTGGAACTTGCCGAGACCCGATCCGTTGTTAGGGAAGTAGTCGCCGCCGGTGATGTACGACTTGTCGTTCTGGAAGTCGGCTGCAGCCTTCGGACCTACGAACGTGATGTTAGAGAATGTAGCTGTAGTGTACGGAGTAAGCTGCGCACCGTCGGCACAGTTGTCGCTCTCGAAGCCGTTGCTCTGGCTCTGGTCGGCAAGACGTGGGTCGCGTACCGACAGACCGAACTGCACTTTGCCAGAGTAGCCGTTGTCTGTATCGAAGTCGTCGTCCCAACCCTTGTATGCTATGAGATACTTACAGTTGACAGCGCCGCCGAACCACTCGAACGAGTCGTCGTTAGAGTAAGAAACCTGAACGTGGTCGATCTTTGTGCCCGAACCGACAGAACCGAGAGTCAAGCCGTTAATCTCCTGATCTGCCTTGAACGGATTGCCTGCAAACTCGATACGAGCATAGCTCAGAACGCCCGAGTTGTCGCCGTCGTTGTCGCCGCCGTGCTTTGTGCGCGGACCGCCCTCTATCTGCATCTCGTTCTGGTTGTTCTTAGCCTTTCCGCAGAGGATGATGCCGCCCCAGTCGCCAGGACGACGGCTACCTGCGGGCTGTGCTGATGTGAAGACGATAGGGTCAAAAGCCGTGCCCTGAGCGATGAGCTTGCCTCCGCGTTCAGCGATGAGAGCCGCCTTTGTAGTCTTGTCGCCCTTGATGACGGTGCCCGGCTCGATGGTGAGCTCAGCGCCCGAAGCTATATATACCCAGCCTTTCAGCGTGTATGTTCCTTTCTTGAGTGTCTGCTTGCCGGTGAAGACGAACTCCTGGTCGCCGTTTCCGATCACCGTTCCCTTGGCGTCGTCCTTGCCCTGCTCGTTGAAGAGCAGCTGGTTGCAAGCCTTCAGTCCGCCGTCTGTGGTCCAGACGTAGCCAGCGTTTGCGTTGTCTTCATTACTTGTGTTGTCGTCTGAGCAGCTGCCGAGAGTTGCAGTTGCTGCGAGGATGCTGAGGCATCCTAAAAGATACTTCTTGTTCATAATATGTGAATTAAATAAACTTGTTTCTAATTACTTGTCACCAATTATAAATTACTAATTACAAATTACAAATTACCGAAATTCCGATGTTGCGTCCCGGTCGGTAGCAACGTGCCACTTCCTCCTTCTCTGCCTTTCTGCCGTCGGTATACTTCACGTTGGCAAACTGCTTGTAGTAGACACGCTCCGCAAGCAAATCGCGCACGCTTAGCTTCAGTTCCCAATGCTCGCCCCACTTCTTGCTCACAGAGAGGTCGATAGTGTTGCGCGGCATCTCGTAGCTGTGCGGAACGCGAGCGTTGTCGTCACTCGCCGCCGAGCCTTCGCTGCGTCCTACGCCGATGATGCGCTTGCCGATGCGGTTGTAGAGTAGGGCGATGTCGAGCTGCTGCTTGGCGTTCTTGTAGAAGAAGCCCGTGTTCACGAGATAAGGCGACTGACCCTGCATCGGTCTGTTCTCTTCCTTCGAGCCTTTCGCAAACTCCACACGGCTCTTTATGAGCGCTCCGTTGAACGACCAACTGAAGTCGGGCAGTCCGATGAAGCCGAGATTCTTGCGTATGTCAAGCTCCAAGCCATAGTTGTTGGCGCTCTGCGCGTTCTTGTACGAGTAGATGAGGTTGGTGCCTCCGGCTACGGTGTATGTCCACTCTATCGGCGAGTCGAAATGCTTGTAGAACGCAGCGAGAGATATCGATTCGCCTCGCGACGGGTAGAACTCATAGCGCAAGTCGATGTTGTCTATGTAACAACTGCGCAGTTCGGTGTTGCCCTGCACGTCGCTCGCAAGGTCGAAGTCGTAGTAAACCGACGGCGAAACCTCGCGGAACTCCGGTCGGTTGATGCTTCTGCCGTAAGAGAAGCGCATCTGGTGACGCTCGTTGAACTTATACGTAGTGTTCAGCGACGGGAAGAAATCGTTGGTGCGGTAGTGGCGGCTGTGCTCGCTCTTCTCCGTGTCGCGAGAGTTGGATATCAGTTCCATGTCGTTATGCTCGAAACGCACGCCGGCATGCACGCCGAGCTTGCCCAGCGGCAGGTCTACGGCAGCATATCCTGCCCCCATGAGGTTGTGTGCACGATAATTGTTGCGCATCTGCATCTGCTCGAACATATACAGACGGTCGTAGCCCATATTCGCCTCGTCGCTGAGCAGGCGTGTCACGTCGCCCTGCTGGAAGTCGGAAGGCAGAGTGCATATCGACGGGTTCCACTGGTAGTAGAAAGCGCGCGTGTTGTAAGTGCGTGTGCGATACTCGCCGTAGCCGCCCACCTGCAGCGACGGCTGCCATGAGCCGAAGCTGAAGCTGTGCTTGTCGTTCACGCCCAGCGAGAGGATGTGCTCGTCGAGCTGAGTCCATTCACGCGAGATATCGTTGCCCGTGTGCAGAGCTATCTCGCCAGGGTTCTGTATATCGTTGAGAAGATAGCGCCTACGATCGGGCAGATGACGGTTGGCATACGCGTACCCGATGCTCCAGTCAAGGGCGTCGCTGGTGAAGGTGTGCTTTCCCGTCAGCTGACCGTTGTAAGTAGTGCGGCTGCGGTAGAAATATTCGGCGCTGTGCTCGTCGTTCGACTGTGCGTCTACGCCTTCGCGCCAGGTATATCTGCTCGTAGCCAGCTGGTTGAAGATGTTCTTCAGTTGGTATTTGTGATTACCGTTACGAGAGAGAAATGTCAGATTGAGCATTGCGCCGAGACGCACGTTCGTGTTATACTGGTCGTCGGTAGAGTGGCGCAGATAGTTGGAGTGGTCGTTCGTAGCGTCGTATATGCCGAAGAGATTGTTCTGCATGTCGGTGTACGAGCGCTGTTCGTTGGTGTAGTTGACCGCTGCGAGCATACCCAGTTTGTTTCCGTTCATGTTCCAACGGCGGCTCATGCTCGCCGCAAGCTTCAGGTCGCCCACGGGCTTGCGTTGCTTCACAAGCCAGTCGTTGTTCAGCTTGTTGCCCGTCAGACTGTACAGATTGTCGCCCACGGGCTTGCCGTCGGCTCCCGTCAGCGGGTTTAGCCGTGTATTTATGCCGCCTTGCAGACTGCGCTTGCCGTTGTCGAAGCCAAGAAAGTCGGTGGCGGAACCTTTAGAGTAAGAGAAGTCTTTAAAAGCGGTGGCAGTGTTCCAGTTGCCACCGACTGAAAAGGTTAGCGAGTTTGCGTCGGGAATCTCCTTCGTGTTCACGATGATGAACCCGCCGGAGTAGTCGGCTGGATATTCCGCCGACGGCGACTTAACGATTGTTAGGTTATCTATCTGTTGGCTGGGAATTATGTCGAATGAGAACGCTCTTGAGTCGGCTTCCGAACTGGGCACGGCTCCGCCGTTTACCCATACGTTGTTGTAGCGCTGCGAGAGTCCGCGCACCATCACAAACTTATCGTCGATGAGGCTGACGCCAGGCACACGACGCACCACTTCGCCAGCGTTCGTGTCCTGCGTTCGGCTTATCTCCTGCGCCGACACGTTGCTCACTATCACCGCACTATTCTTTGCCAGCTGCACCATAGCCGTCTCGGTGTTGCGACGCTCTACGGCTGTCACCACCACCTCGCCCAGCTGCTGCTCGTCGGGCTGCAGCGCCACGCTGATTCTTTCCTCAGCCTTGCCGCCGTTGATGCGTACGCCCTCGATGCGCTGCGGTTTGTATCCTACGTAATTGATATTTAATGTATACTTTCCATTCTTCAGACCGCTCAACTCGAAATTGCCGTCAGTGTCGGTCACAGCCTTTGCGTTGCTGCCCTCCACCGACACCACAGCTCCGATGAGAGTCTCGTTGCTCTTCTTGTCTACGACCGTTCCGCTTATCTGCTGGGCGAAAGCCCCTGCGGAGCAAGTCATCAGCAGCGTCGCCGCTGCCACCAAACTACAGTTTCTGTTGTTCATCCTTTTTACTTTCTTTTTGCTGCCGCAAAGTTACGCCTACGGTGTTACGTCAGCGTTTCTTCTATGCTGAAAAACCTTGACAAGCTATTTACGAAACAGTTACATCCAATCGTAGTGAAAATGAATATAGAGAGAACTCTTAATATCGTTTGCTTAATTGCAGAATAATTTGTAATTTAGCGGCATAAAACAAACATTTTAGAGAGACCCTAAACATACTGTGAACAGATGAAGAAACTCCAGAAACTACACCAATACATATTTGCAGCGACAGTCGTCTCGCTGCAAATACCAGTATCTGCCACTGCTCAGGTGCAGGAGCTGAACGTGCAGCGCGACACTATCTCCACATACCTGAAGGTACAGAACAAAGGTATCGTAAACAATGCCCTCGACGTGTTGAACGGCAATGCAGCCGGTGTTAACGTTACTTCGAACGGCATGGACCGTATGGCGCAGCTCTCGTCTGTGCGAGTGCGCGGCACCACGTCTATAGTCGGAGGCAACGACCCTCTCGTCATCATCGACGGCGTGACAAGCGATATCGCCACGCTCTCTACAATCTATCCTGCCGATATAGAGAGCTTCTCGGTGCTTAAGAATGCCGCAGAGACCGCACTCTACGGATCGCGCGGTGCGTCGGGCGTTATCGAGGTGAAGACAAAGCGAGGAACGGGCAAAGGGTTCCAGATATCTTACGAGACGAACATCGGACTGGAAGCCATGTCAAAGAAACTCGACATGCTGTCGGCTGACGAGTATCTTGCTACTGCCAAACGCCTCGGGGTGTACGCCAACAACGGCGGATATAAAAACAACTTCTACGACGTCATCACTCGAACCGGCTTTGTTCAGAACCATTACCTGGCTTTCAGCGGTGGCTCGGAGCAGTCGAACTATCGTGCGTCGTTCGGTTATATCGACCATAATACCATCATAAAGACCAAGGACTACAATAATTTTGTGGCAAAGATTGACGTCACGCAGCATGCTTTCGACAACCGTCTCGTCGGCGACTTCGGTGTGTTTGGATCTACATACAAGAACAATGACATCTTCGACCCGCAGATGCTGTTCTACTCAGCTGCATGCCAGAACCCTACTTACCCTGTCGGACGCGACGCCAACGGCAACTGGACAAAGAACGGTTCTGCATATCGTATCAATCCGCCTTCTGCAGTACTTGCCGAACGTAGCGACCAGAAGGAGATGTACTTCAATACCCACATGCGACTGCTCTACAAGCTTGCGCCGTCGCTCAATCTGTCGGCATTCGGCAGCTACTCCTACACCTCAAACGAGAACTCTGAGTTCTGCCCGACATGGTTGTGGGCGCAGGGCAACGTATATCGCGGCGAGTTCAAGAAACAGGAGTATCTCGGCAATGTCTCGCTCGACTATGCCCATACATGGGGCATCCACTCGCTGTCTGCCGGACTCTCCACCGAATACCATTACCTGGAACGCACGGCATTCTGGACACGCGCCAAGGGCATAACAACAAACGAGTTCGGATACGACAACATCGGAGTCACTGCGTCGCGTCCCTATGGCGCTACGGGCAGCATCTACGAAGACCAGTCGCTGGCGTCGGTCATGGCAAACGCCTCCTATACATTATATAATAAGTATAAGCTGACGCTCACTATGCGTGGCGACGGTTCGTCTATGGTGGGCGACGACCATACATGGGGCTTCTTCCCGTCTGTCTCGGCAGAATGGGACGTTAAGAAAGAGCGCTTCTTAAGCGGTTTCGACGGAATAAACACTCTGAAACTGCGCACCGGTTACGGACGTTCGGGCAATCTGGGCGGCATATCTGCCTATACTACAATGAACAACGTGCAGCAGACGGGCATCGTACCCGTCAACAACACGCCGACTGTGACGCTCGGCACCATACGCAACAACAACCCCGACTTGAAATGGGAGACGAAGACAACGTTCAACATCGGTGCAGACCTCGGCTTCTTTGCCAACCGTCTAATGCTCACAGCCGAGTATTACTATTCGAAGACCACGGACATGCTCTATGCCTACGAGGTGCCAGTGCCTCCGTTTGCCTACAACACCCTACTGGCGAACATCGGCGCAATGTCAAACCGTGGTTTTGAGCTTGGCTTGTCGGTGCAACCCATCAGCAAGAAGGATATGGAGCTGAACATCAACATTAACCTGTCGTTCCAGAGCAACAAACTCATCTCCCTCAGCGGCTCTTACAACGGAATGAGCATGTCAGCCGCAAATGTCACGGCAATCGGTTCATTGGACGGTGCCGGACAGAACGGCGGCGACAACAATATCGTCTATCAGATAGTCGGGCAACCTCTCGGTGTCTTTTACCTGCCTCACTGCAAGGGACTCGTCAAGAACGAGAACGGAAGCTACTCCTACGACATCGAAGACATCGACCACAACGGCAAGGTTGACTTGAGCGACGGTGGCGACCGTTACATCGCGGGACAGGCTACGCCTAAGGCGACGCTCGGCTCGAACATCAGTTTCAGATACAAGAACTTTTATGTAGCCTTGCAGATGAACGGAGCGTTCGGACACAAGATATTCAACGGAACGGGACTTGCCTACAACAATATGTCGTGTTTCCCCGACTATAACGTGCTGAAAGGTGCACCGGAAAAGAACATCGTTGACCAACGCGTGTCCGACTACTGGCTGGAGAAGGGCGACTACCTGAACTTCGAGCATCTGACGATAGGCTACAACGTGCCCTTGAAGAGCCGCGTCATCCGCTCATTGCGAGTGTCGTGCAATGTCAGCAACCTTGGCACCATCACGGGCTACAAGGGACTTACGCCGATGATCAATAGCTATGTGGTGAATAGCACTATGGGTATTGACGACAAGCGCAACTATCCGCTCTACCGTACCTATTCGCTGGGGTTGAGTGTACAATTTTAAAGAAAGAAAAGCATGAAGAAGATTTTTAGCTACATATTGACTATACCACTGACGTTGTGCATCTGCGGTTGTCTGGACGAGCATCCGAAAGACCAGCTCGACCAGGAAGCCATCTACAACAATGCCGACAACATCTATAAGAATGCTGTGGCTTCACTGTACAATTATGTGGGTAGCAACCAGGAGTCTGAGGGACTGCAAGGTACTTGCCGTGGCATATACGACTACAACACACTCACCACTGACGAGGCGATGATACCTATCCGTGGCGGTGACTGGTATGACGGCGGTTTGTGGGAAAACATGTACCAGCACAAGTGGAGCGCAAATGACATCTATCTGTATGACGTGTGGAAATACCTCTTCAAGGTTATCGTACTGTCCAACCAGTCGCTTTCTATCATTGACAGCCACAGGCAACTGCTGTCGGCGGAACAGGAACGCGACTTCACGGCAGAGGTGAGAGCCGTCCGCGCCCTGTTCTACTATTATGCGATGGACATGTTCGGGCAGATTCCGCTTGTCACGTCATACGATGTAAAGCTCGACCAGGTTGTGCCAAGCAAGCGAAGCGAGGTGTTCAGATTCATCTTTGACGAGCTGCAAGCCGTAGCACCACTGCTTGCCGATGCCCACTCCAACAAGGAAGGTGACTATTATGGACGTGTCACACGCCCAGTAGTGAATTTTCTACTTGCGAAGTTGGCATTGAACGCTGAGGTTTATGACGATGACGACTGGACGGACGGCATACGGCCTGACGGAAAGGACATATTCTTCACCGTCAACGGTGAGAGGAAGAACGCTTGGGAGACCTGCATCTGGTATTGCGAGCTGTTGAAGGACGAGGGCTACGAGTTGGAAAGCGACTATGCCTCCAACTTTGCCGTACACAATGAGAGCAGCAGGGAGAACATTTTTACGATTCCGTTGGACAAGAACCTGTATCAGAACGAATACCACTATCTGTTCCGCTCACGCCACTACAAGCATGGCGGTGCATACGGTGGTTCATCAGAGAACGGCACCTGTGCGACGGTCTCAACCGTCAAGGCTTTCGGATACGACACTGACCATGAGGACAGCAGATTTCGCATAAACTTCTATGCCGACACGGTGTTTGTTGACGGAAAGAAAATCTATCTTGACAACGGCGCCCCTCTGGTGTACCGCCCATTGGAGCTGAAGCTAAACCTGACGAACAGTCCATACAAGCAGACCGCTGGCGCACGTGTAGGAAAATACGAGGTTGACCGTACCGCCTACTCCGATGGCAAGCAGGTTGACAACGACATCGTTCTGTTCAGATACGCCGATGCCTTGCTGATGGAAGCGGAGGCTAAAGTACGCAATGGCGAGGACGGCTCTGCGGAGCTGAATGCCATAAGGGAGAGAGTCGGGATGCCACGAGTTGAAGCCAACTTGGACAACATTCTCAAAGAGCGGCTTTTGGAACTTGTGTGGGAAGGCTGGAGACGGCAGGACCTCATCCGATTCGGGAAATACACCAAGGCATACGACCAGCGTGTACCCATTGAAAACGAGGAGACGGGCTTCACGACCGTATTTCCGATACCGCAAAGATGTCTTGATCTGAACAAAAAGCTAAAGCAGAACAAGGGGTACGAGTAAGAGTTACCGTAAACGTTACATTAACAAGGACATTTTAATGTGTCATCTATTCAGGAACAAAGATAGTGCAAGGCGAGTGCAGAACGTCAAGTTTACTTGAACGTTATGTTGAGCTGTAGCCTATCTTATGCAAAGATAGTGCAAGGCGAGTGCAGAACGTCAAGTTTACTTGAACGTCATGTTGAGCTGTAGCCTATCTTATGCAAAGAGCAGACGGATCCGACTTTCATAATTCTGTATGCCCTACCAAGACTGCCAAGACTGCCAAGGACAAGCGTTGCCCTTGTGCAGTCTTGGGTCTTGTATGGTGGATGTACTCAGCCTTTGTTTACAGAACCAAAAATGAATGTAAACTTAATATAGAATATAATGTTTAAATATAAAGAAGAAGGACACAAAGCTAACCTCTAATGATTGGAATTGCCCATAACAGCAGGAGTAGCAATCTTTTTTGGGGGGACGACGTTCTCTTCGACAAATTGCTGTTTATTGAAATGGACTATAAAGATAATGTATAACGTTGGGAAACAAACACAAAAAAAGCGCAACCTATTATTCAATAGGTTGCGCTTTATTAGTTGCGGAGGCTCGACTCGAACGAACGACCTCCAGGTTATGAGCCTGGCGAGCTACCAACTGCTCCACTCCGCGTCCTCAAGAAGTTGAAGAACTTTCGGTTTTTATAACCATTGTTCTTATTTCTTGTTTGCGAGTGCAAAGGTAGAGCATTTTGAGATAGTTACCAAATGTTTCTGCGTTTTTTTTCAAAAAAAATGCGATTTTCTTTTCTATTACCTTGTTTTGCTATTCTGAAGTTGCAAAACAACAGCACAAAAAGCGGGAATGTCGACGAAACTTACGTCGTCTGGTTTTAGCTCAATTGTTTGTAAATTTCCCGAAAGTAAGTCTGTAGCCGATGTGATGCCCTTACGAAGGTGGAGGAAGTCGAAGGCGTGGACAGGAATGCGCACGCCAACGTGTACGCTCTTATCGTCAAAATTAGCCACAATTAATAATGTTTGGCCGTTATCTGCTTTACGAATAAAGGCATACTGACGATCGCAATTGTAACCATAGTCACGATTGTAGTTAGCATATTGCAAGTCGTAGAAGTTGCCATCATTGAGCGCGGCCTCCGTCTTACAAAGGTGAATTACCTGCTTATAATAATTGTAGAGATACTTCTCATCGGCATTCATTTCACTTTCTGGTTTTGCTGCTGTCAGCTTGCGCAGTGAGGGAACAGACCAATAATCGAATATTGTAGTACGTCCGTCACTACCGCTAAATCCTTCAGCGTCCATGCCCGGTTCGCCAAGTTCTTGTCCGGCATATACCATGAACGGATTGTTGCCCATCATCGCACTAACACATAAGGCAGGGAGCGCCTTGCGAGCGTCGCCAGCAAAGTAAGCAGAAGCGATGCGTTGCTCGTCATGATTTTCGAGGAAGTTTAGCATATG
>ENA-OZSK01000423-OZSK01000423.1-human-gut-metagenome-genome-assembly--contig:-NODE-423-length-10547-cov-3.810427_pt1 | contig 10547 bp, 9 predicted proteins | sample MGYA00244117_ERZ653956 | MGnify/ENA primary metagenome ERZ653956 (study PRJEB26926, sample SAMN06164473) | human gut metagenome | biome: ENVO:00009003; feature: ENVO:2100002; material: ENVO:00002003... | reverse complement strand
GATGCAGCGTAGTCTCGTGGGCTCGGAGATGTGTATAAGAGACAGGTACGTGCTGCACTGAGCAACACATTCGGTTTCGGAGGCCACAATGCATGTGTAATATTCAAGAAATATGCTGAGTAATCTCATCGACAGAATGAAGCTCCCTTTCCGCAAGGACAAGGAGCTTTATTTGTCTTTACGCAAAATCATCGGATTCTACCCGCACGACATAAGCTACTACAAGCTCGCACTGATGCACAAGAGCATGTACAAGCGCAACGCAAAGGGTAAACCCGTGAACAACGAACGACTGGAGTTCCTCGGCGACGCCGTGCTCGACGCCACCGTGGGCGACATCGTATACCGCCACTTCCCCGGAAAACGCGAGGGCTTCCTCACCAACACGCGATCGAAGCTCGTGCAGCGCGACACGCTGAACAGACTGGCGCAGGAGATGGGCATCAACCAGCTCATTCTCTCAAGCGGACGGTCGCAGTCGCACAACTCATACATGGGAGGCAACGCCTTCGAAGCGCTCGTCGGAGCCATCTACCTCGACAGAGGATACGACGCTTGCATGGAGTTCATGCGCAAACGAATACTGGCACAAATGATAAACATCGACAAGGTTGCTTATAAGGAGGTGAACTTCAAGAGCAAGCTCATCGAATGGAGCCAGAAGAACCGTGTGCGCATCGACTTCAAGTCGATTCTCGAAGAGAAGGACAAGACCGGATCGCCCGTGTTCGTCTACCGTGTGACGCTCGAAGGCGTGGAGGGATGCGAAGGAAAGGGCTACAGCAAGAAGGAAAGCCAGCAGCTGGCGTCGAAACTGACGCTGGAGAAGCTGCGCCGCGAACCGCAATTCATCGACCTGGTGTTCGCTGCAAAGACCGACCGCACGAAGATGGAGGAGGAACCGGTGGAGAACGTGCCCTCAACAGAACAGCCCGACGACTTCATCGTGGTGAGCTCGGGAATGGAGGGAGAAGGGTTTTATAACGAGGATGGCGAGGCTGGCTGTTCTAGCTCTTCTAGAGAAACTAGCTCTCCTAGAGAAACTAGCTCTCCTAGCAAGCCTAGCTCTCCTAGCAAGCCCAGCTCTCCTAGCAAACCCAGCTCTCCCAGCAAGCCCAGCTCTCCTAAAGACTCCAAGGCTAAGCGCAGCCGCCGCTCGCCGATGTACCGCAAGGACGAGGCAGCAGCCGAAGCCGCTCCTGCCAACAAGGCAGAGGCAGCGACTAACAAGACAGAGGCTTCAGCCAAGGCAGAGCCCGTTTCTTCGGGCCTCACCCCCGCCGACCTCGACCTCTCTGACGAAGACTTCGACCTCAGCCATATCTCGGCGAGAGCACAGAGCCGCGAGGAGATAATCGCTGCTGCAGAAGCCGCAGCGTTCGGAGAAGAATAAAACGTTATTATCCGTAGGAGGCTACGGCATTAGCTTTCCGCTAATGCCGTAGCCTCCTACAGTTACCTTCTCATCGCAATCCTGTAGTTTTAACACCTCAACATCACAACATCTCAACATATATCACCACCTCAACATCTCACCACCTCAACATCTCAACATCTCACCACCTCACCACCACAACATCTCAACACCTCACCATCTCAACATATATCACCACCTCAACACCTCACCATCTCAACATCTATCACCACCTCACCACCTCACCACAACAACATCTATCACCACCTCACCACCTCAAATCTACCTTTTTATACAAAATTAACCCTTGTAATGCACACGCAACAAGGTTTTTATTTAATTTTGCAACAAAATACTTACGACTATGAAGAAATTATTACTTGCAACATTGCTTTTGCTCGGTATCGTAACTACCGCAAGCGCACAGCTGCCGAAGGTGATGCTTAAGAGCATCGACGGCAAGTCAGTGTCTACAGACACACTCTCAAACAACGGCAAACCGTTCATCATCGACTTCTTTGCAACATGGTGCAAGCCCTGCAACCGCGAGCTCACCGCTATCAGCGAGGTGTACGATGAGTGGCAGGAAGAGACTGGCGTGAAGGTTATCGCCGTGTCTATCGACCAGGCACAGAACATCAACAAGGTGAAGCCGCTCGTAGACAACCACGGCTGGCAGTATGAGGTTCTGCTCGACCCGAACAGCGACTTCAAGCGCGCGCTCGGCATACAGACCATCCCTTACGTTATCGTTTGCGACGGCAACGGCAAGATCGTGTCTAAGCACAACGGATATACCGAAGGTGCTGAGGAAGAGCTTATTGAGGAAGTACGCAAGCTTGTGAACAAGTAAACGAGTTGACGAGTTGACATGTTGATATGTAGACATATTGACGAGTTAGCAGTTATCACTCCCACCAACAACCCTAACAACATTAACATGAACAAGAAGCTTACGCTCGCTCTCGCTGCCCTCAGTCTGTCGGCAGCCACAGCGAGCGCACAGACCATAAAGGTAGCAAAAGACTACGACGTACAGATTACGGGTAGCTTGCAGACCGACTTCCTCGTTCCGCAGGAAGACAACAAGATTGGTACGGGAACCTACGACGACAAGGTGCTGAACAACACCTACGCTGAGGTTCACGCCCTCTCGAAGTACGTAGACGCCGGCGTGCGTCTTGAATATCTCGACCATCCGCTCCCAGGCTTTGACAAGGACTTCAAAGGCTGGGGTGTGCCGTTTTATTACATCAAGGGCAAGATGAAGAACGCCGAACTCACACTCGGTAACTTCTATGAGCAGTTCGGCTCGGGCTTCATCCTCCGCACATACGAGGAGCGCTCGCTGGGCATCGACAACTCGCTGCTCGGCGGTCGCGTCATGGTGCGTCCGTTCAAGGGCGTGCAGGCAAAGGCTGTAGTAGGCACACAGCGCCGCTATTGGGACACACAGTCGCTCATAGCAGGTGCCGACCTCGAGCTCAGCGTGTCTGAGTGGTCGCAGAAGATGCAGCAGTCGGGCACTAACCTAACGCTCGGCGCATCGTGGGTCGTAAACCACCAGCACCAGAAGGAGGACATCTACGCCGATGCCACACACAAGCTGCACTTCGTAGAGAACACCAACGCCTTCGACGTGCGTGCCAACCTGCAGAAGGGCGGATTCAGCATCCTCGGCGAATATGCACAGAAGACCGAAGACCCGACGTTCGACAAGAACTTCCCGTATATCTACCGCAAGGGCTACGTGACGATGCTCTCTACATCCTACTCGCAGCGCGGCATGAGTATCCTCCTGCAGGCAAAGCGTTCGGACAATATGAACTTCCGCTCACGCCGCACAGAGAGCGGCACAGCAGGCTTCATCAACCACCTGCCGGCGTTCGCCATGCAGCAGACATACGCTTTAGCTTCGCTCTATCCTTACGCCACACAGCCTAACGGCGAGTGGGCTTATCAGGCAGAGCTCGGCTACAAGTTCAACCGCAAGACATTCCTCGGCGGCAAGTACGGCACAAGCGTGAAGCTCAACTTCTCGCATATCCGTGCCATCGAGAAGAACGTACACAACGGCGGCACACCGGGCACAGACGGCTACGGTTCGCCTTTCTGGAAGAGCGGCGAGAAGTACTACCAGGACATCAACGTGCAGATTGAGAAGAAGCTCACCAAGGACTTCAAGCTCAACCTCATGTACATGAACCAGTACTACAACAAGACCGTCGTTGAGGGCGAGGGCGGAATGATTCACTCTGACATCTTCGTGGCTGAGGGTAAGTACCGCTTCAACAAGAATATTACGCTGCGCGGCGAGGCTCAGTATCTGAGCACAAAGGACGACCAGGGCGACTGGTGGTTCGGTCTGCTCGAGCTTTCTGTGCTGCCCAACTTCATGTTCACCATCAGCGACCAGTACAACGGTGCGGAGCACTACTACACATCGACTGGCGCCATCGACGAGTCGAAGGGCACACACGCAGAGCACTACATCAACGGCTCTGTCACCTACACTCACGGCGCACACCGTCTGCAGGTGGGCTACGGCAAGACACGCGCTGGCTACAACTGCTCGGGTGGCGTATGCCGCTACGTGCCGGCGAGCAAGGGTGTGACAGTATCATACAACTTTAACTTCTAAAGCCACTATTATGAAACTGAAGAATATATTGTTAGGCGCAGCAAGCGCCATCGCCATTTTCGCAACAGTGGCATGTCAGGAAGTAGATCCCAACGACCGACTCATCTACGTGAAGCCGGCTGAGGTGGGACGCGCGGTGCTCATCGAGGACTACACCGGTCAGGAGTGTGTCAACTGCCCTAACGGCACAAACGCCATCAACAGTATCGTTGAGACTTACGGCGAGAAGAACGTAATCGCAGTGGGCATACACAGCGGTCCGCTCGCATCAAAGGGCAAGACCTCGTTGGCAACCGAAATCGGCGACGAGTACTACAAGCACTGGGACAGCCAGAGCAAGCTCGGACAGCCTTGGGCGCTCATCAACCGCGCTACAGCTCCTAACGAGGACTATAACACTTGGGCAAGCTACGTAGGTGCGCTCATCTCGAAGAAGGCTGCGCTTTCGCTCAGCGTCAACAATATTTATGACGCTACTTCGCGCAAGCTCACCATCGACGTAAAGGCTTTCGGCACCGACGGCAATACAACAGGCAAGCTGCAGGTGTGGCTCATTGAGGACGGTATCGTAGCTAAACAGAAGATGCCCAATGGCAAAATCAACAAAGAGTATGTACACAACCACGTATTCCGCGATGTAGCCAACGGCACATGGGGCGAGGACGTAACCGTGAAGGAGGGCGAAACCACAGAAAAGCAGTACGAATATACGCTACCCGAGAAGTGGAACGCCGAGAAGGTATCGGTAGTGGCTTTCGTTTACGACAACAACGAGGTGCAGCAGGTTACGAAGAAAGCAGTCTTCGCAGAAACCGCTGCCGAATAAACATATTCTGTTTGAGGTTGTACGGAAAGACCGCACAACCTCAAACAATTCTTTTAACAAACCATTGATACCTAACGCTAATTTAAAAAACAGAATAATATGAAGAAAATCTTTACACTTTGCTTTGCTCTCTTCTCTGCAGTGACAATGTTCGCGCAGGAGACTAAGGGCATGTTTGAATTCGCTACAGCAGACGGTACTGTTGTACCAAGCGGAACAGTAATAACAAAATCGGACGTCGAAGACTTTACAGATCCAGAAGAAGGAGAAGACGACATGCAGATCCCGACAGGTCTGTTCGTAAAACCTATTAAGACAGACTTGAACGGAGAGAAAATCTACGTGAAGTTGCGTCTTAACGTAGAAAGAATCGACCACGGCAGCATCGCCTTCTGTCTGCTTGGCAACTGCAAGAACGCTTCAGAAAAAGGAGAATTTGAATCTAACGCCGGTTTTGTAGACAAACTCGACGACCTTAAGACCGAATGGAAGATCGTCGACGAAGAAACCCATAAGGCAAAGTACGGTGAGGCAACAGCTAAGCTCACATTGGTAGCTTGCCGCAAGAAGTCTCTGGGCAAGGACCAGTTTGGCATTGAGAAGTTCGAATACAAGAATGTAGGCGATTGCTCAACCGTAACAGTGCACTTTGTTTACAACGAGAAGTCTACCGGCATCAACGGCATCAACAACGCAGACGCTACGGTAGTGGCACGCTATGCAGCAGACGGTACACGCCTCTCAGCTCCGCAGAAGGGCTTGAACATCGTGAAGCTCTCTAATGGCAAGACCGTGAAATACATTAAATAAAAGAATAAGTTTTAACAATTCAGAAAAGCAACAGAACAGCTTATATAAATGAATATTAAGGCGTTGCCCTCAGCGGGCAGCGCCTTTTTTGTTGCATTTGTTTTGTAGAGTCAGCAGTTTGCAGTAACTTTGCAGAAAGAATCATTAGGGGGCTTCCAGGGGGTGCACTTGAGACAAGTGCACCCCCTGAGAGGTATCAACAGAGCAAGAAGTACACCAACAGAGCTACGTTGGTGCACTTCTTGCTCTGGCAAGCGGCAGAGCCGAGCGGAGACAAGTGCCCCCTAAAGACGCCCCCTAAAGGCACCCCCTGAAGGTAGCTAATAAACTCTAAAACAAATTACACAGATATACAATGGAATGGATTGACAGTCTTTTCACCATACACTCAGCAGTACAGACGCTGGTAGTGCTGGCGCTGATCATCAGCGTGGGCATGGCACTGGGCAAGTTGCGCATCCGCGGCATCTCGCTCGGTGTGGCGTTCGTGTTCTTCATGGGCATCGTGGCGGGCAGCCTCCACTTCACTGCCGACGAGCAGATGATCAGCTTCGCCGAAACCTTCGGCCTCTCCCTCTTTGTCTACGCCCTGGGTCTGCACGTAGGTCCTAACTTCATAGGCATGATGCGCCACGACGGCGCATCGCTCAACGGCTGGGGCTTGGGTGTCATAGTGCTCGGCACCGTGATGGCGCTCTCGCTGTGCCTCGTACTGCCTATCAGCATCCCCGACATGGTGGGCATCCTCTGTGGTGCTACGACCAATACGCCGGCGCTCGGTGCGGCTCAGCAGGCGCTTGCCACACAGCATATATCGAGCAGCGGCGCCGCATTGGGCTGTGCCGTGACCTATCCGCTGGGCGTAGTGGGCGTCATCTTCGCCATGATACTGCTGCGCAAGTTCCTCGTGCGCAAGGAAGACCTTGAACGCTGCCATAGCTCTGACGACGACAGCACATACGTCGGACAGTTCATCTGCGTCAACCCCGCCATCTCTGGCAAGACGATAGCGCAGATATCGCAGTCGACCCACCGCCACTTCATCATCTCGCGCATCTGGCGCAACGGAAAGGTTATCGTTCCGATGGCACAGACCGTGATGCAGCACGGCGACAACGTGCTCGTGGTGACCAACCGCGACGAGGTGGCTGCCATGAACATCCTCTTCGGCGAGCATGTGAAGAAAGACTGGAACCGCGACAAGATAGACTGGAACGCCATCGACTCGTCGGTGGAGAGCCGCGTGATAGTGATGACGCGCAGCCGTCTGAACGGCAGAACGCTCGGCTCGCTGCACATGCGCGAGACATACGGCGTGAACGTGTCGAGAGTGATGCGCGGCGACATTAAGCTGCTCGCAACTGATACGCTCCACTTGCAGTACGGCGACCGCGTCACCGTCGTGGGCACACCCGAAGACATCGACCACGCAGAGGCGTTCCTCGGCAACGCCGTGACGGGCCTCAACGAGCCAAACCTCGGCGCCATCTTCTTCGGACTACTCTTGGGTCTGGCGCTCGGCATGATTCCTATCACCATACCGGGCATGAGCGCACCCGTGAAGCTCGGCATCGCCGGCGGTCCTATCATCATGGGCATCATCATCGGTTCGCTCGGCGCACGCATACACCTCATCACCTACACCACACGCTCGGCGTCGCTGATGCTGCGCAAGATGGGTCTCTCGCTCTATCTCGCCTGCCTCGGACTCGTAGCCGGCAAGGACTTCCTCGGCACCATCATACGTCCAGAGGGCTTGATGTGGGTGGGCATCGGCTTGGTGCTCACCATGCTGCCGCTGCTCATCGTGGGCGCTATAGCGCTGAAGACGCGCAAGTTCGACTTCGGCACCATCTGCGGTCTGCTCTGCGGCGCAATGGCTAACCCGATGGCGCTCAGCTACGCCAACGACACCATCCCTGGCGAACGCGCCGCCGTGGCTTATACCTCGGTATATCCGCTCGGCATGTTCATACGCGTCATCATTGCGCAAGTCATCATTATGTTTATGATATAGCCTCGCCGCCATAAGGCGGGGCTTTTTTTCTTCAATAGGATTATGAGTACACTGAAAGAGAAAACGGCACAAGGATTGTTGTGGGGCGGACTCAACAGCGGCATACAGCAGCTTGTCGGACTGGCGTTCGGCATTGTTCTGGGTCGCTTATTGTCGCCGTCCGACTATGGTATGATGGCGATGATAAGCATCTTCTCGCTTGTAGCCACAGCCCTGCAGGACAGCGGTTTCCGCACAGCGCTTACCAACATAGAGCACCCTAAGCACGAGGACTACAACTCGGTGTTCTGGTTTAACATCATCATGGCGTCGTCGCTATACGTCATTCTCTTTCTCGCCGCTCCGCTCATAGGCGAGTATTATCACACGCCGCGCGTAGTGCCATTGTGTCGCTACGCCTTTCTTAGTATTGTCATAGCATCGTTCGGCACGGCACAGTCGGCCTATCTGTTCAAGCATCTGCGCGCCAAGCAGCAGGCAGAAGCAGGCGCTCTGGCTGTGATTCTGTCGAGTATGACGGGTGTGGGCATGGCATTTGCGGGCATGGCATATTGGTCGCTTGCCACACAAGGACTCGTTTATGTAGGCATCAACACCCTTTTGCAGTAAATTCAAAGCGATATTCCTTTCTTTCTCGCTTAGTTTTCCAATAAGACGATTGACATTTTCTTCAGCATCAGTTGTCTTAGTCTCATTTGCAAGCAACAATTCTCCATTTTCTGTAAGTAGGTATCGTTGATTAGGACTTGTCGGTTTGTCCGGATGAGTCATACAGACAAGTTGTGCTTCAATCAAAGGTGTTACATATTTTGCCTTGAACTTTGAAGAGTTTGACCAACCATACAAAGTTTTAAGATCGGAGATAGTTGTTGGCTGCTGTAGCGTAACAAAAAGTTCCTCAACTTCATCCCAACTTAGTCCCAGCCTAGTCCCGACTTGCTCCCAGCTTAAGCCCATCTTGGTTTCAACCTGTAAGGAATCCATAGTATTTCGGTTTTCATATTCCATTGAGTAAATTATGGTCAAGAACTGACTGGAAGTAGATTTGAAAACAGGCATACGGTCTGATTTGAAGGATTCCAGTTTCTTGGTCTCGTTACAGATGCGTTTCAAGTCACTACCCCGCTTTTCCATATAGTCCAATTGTGACATCACATCGGCAAGTATAGGATTTCTTCTGTCAGAAGATATCTCGTCAATAGGAATATTCTGCACCTCTTTTCCATTGTACATGCCTCCAGGAGAAGTAATGGCCAGTCTGTTATCATATATATCAAGATGGACTTCTCCACCCATTACCGTATAATCGCGATGGATAAAATGGTTCACCAATGCTTCAAGTACAGCTCTCTCCGCATACTCAGGTTTGTTTTTCCTTCCATTTGGTAGTTTTTCCCAACCTTTGCGAGTAATTCGCTGATCAGATTATCAATTTTCGTATCTCTTGAATTTATATGAGCCACGGACGAATGGTAGATTCTTCCAAGTAATGCAGAGATAATAAATTTCCTTCATTTACTAAAAGACTTCTAGCTCAATATGAGGTCCTGCTTATGTCTTTCATACATTTTTAGCATAAACACGCCAAGATAAAACGACAAAAGAATGAAACCATCTTCCCCCATCCCCATCATTTTTTATGATTTATTAGTATTGACAGAGATACATCCTGTTAATTGAAAATGTAAAAAAAGTTATTTTTCCGTGGATTTGTTTACAACTTTGGATATTTTTACTACTTTTGTAAACAAAACCAAGATACTATGCCTGACAATACACTAGCTATCAGACTACGGGAAGCAAGACTCATGCGAGGACTAAGCATGGATAAGCTCATCGAACTTGCCGACTTTGTCGTAACCAAGCAAAGCCTTTCAAGATATGAGCGAGGCATCATGCGCCCACATGCCAACGTGATTTCGGCGCTTGCCAAAGCCCTTGACATCAGCGAGGATTATTTTCTCGGCACCAACATACTCATCGACATGCCCATGCTCCGCACCACATCGGGAGGCAAGCTGCAAGAGGATGTTCTCACGGCGATAGAGGCGAGACTGGCTTACTGGACAGAACGGCTGCTCGCCAAAGAACGCACTGTCGGCATCTCCGGAGAGTTCCGGAATCCGATTGAAGACTTTCAGGTTTCCTCACTTGAGGATGCCATACAGGCTGCCGACCTCCTGCGCCGGCTCTGGCATTGCGGCGACGGCCCCATCGCCAGTGTGCTCCGCCTGCTGGAGCGCAAGGGAATCAGAATCATGGAGGACGAACTTCCTGCCGGTGTCTACGGCCTCAGCACATGGGCAGACCGTCGTCTGCCGCTGATTGTCCTCGATCTTCGTGAAGACAAGACTACCGTAGAGCGCCTTCGCTTCACCGCCGCACACGAGCTCGCCCACCTGCTGCTCTCCTTCCCACCCTCTCCAGACCTGTCTGTGGAAAAGCGCTGCAACAAGTTCGCCAGCTTCTTCCTTTTCCCCAAGTCCGCATTCATAGAAGAGATGGGCGGCGAGCATCGCGACGAGCTGACGCTTGGGGAGATGACAGACCTGAAGGAACTGTATGGCGTTTCCATTGCCGCCCAAGTGCACGAAGCCTGGGATCTCCGAATGATTTCACGAGAACACTACGACTGGTGGTACGACGAGAACATCAAGAAGAATAAGATGGAAGAAGGCTGGGGCGTATACACCTTCCCCGAAACGGTGGGACGGGAGAAGAGAATGGATGCAAGGATTAAAAGCATGGAGGAATAAAATATGCAGAATGGAAGTCAGAATATAGAAAATCTGTCTCTTATACACATCTCCGAGCCCACGAGACTACGCTGCATCTCGTA
>ENA-OZSK01000420-OZSK01000420.1-human-gut-metagenome-genome-assembly--contig:-NODE-420-length-10569-cov-5.890242_pt1 | contig 10569 bp, 13 predicted proteins | sample MGYA00244117_ERZ653956 | MGnify/ENA primary metagenome ERZ653956 (study PRJEB26926, sample SAMN06164473) | human gut metagenome | biome: ENVO:00009003; feature: ENVO:2100002; material: ENVO:00002003... | reverse complement strand
ACGAGATGCAGCGTAGTCTCGTGGGCTCGGAGATGTGTATAAGAGACAGGATCTACTTCAATTAAATATGGAGCAGCCAAGTTTATACATAATGTTTATGCAAATGAAAATATAAAGAGACTTAAGGCTAATGATCCGAACTACTGGTTACAACGAGCTAAGAGTATTTATATAACGAACAATTATAGACATGCAGGCTCAAGAGCAGAAATACTTGAGGCAATTGATTGGGCTAAAAAAGCCGAGCAAGATTCAAGAATAAGGGTAGACAATGGTGAAACAAAATATTTTCGTACCGAAAGTAATGCCATTATGCAAATTGCAATGCTTTATGGGAGATTGGCAAAATTATATGGTTATACAAAGAATGATGTCAACGAATTGGCATTGGAATATTACTACAAAGTATTTTCTGATACTAATAACATAGGTGCTACAAAGACTTTGCTTAATCATAGTCGAGGAACAGAAGATTTTACAAAATTTGTTAATAGATTGATTTCGAAGACTGATATTGTAGGACCTGAATGGTCTCAAGAAAGAAATTATTTATTGAAAATTGGATTAAATAAGGATGATTACTTTATTTATCACGATAGAAAGTATTGATATAGAAGTAGTCAATAATACAGCGTCAGGGCAGTTATAAGTCGAAAGATTTGTAGCTGCCCTTTTTTTTATTGCTTTTGGACATGATGTCCAGAAGCGGAAAGGAGTATTATTTTATCCGGCAAGGGCAAAGAGAAAGAAAAGCCTACTACCGCACAAAAGACGATTACCTTTGAGAAGATGTTCCGTGACGGCATCTGTCAGGTCAGCCACCATTATTATACGAAGATGGTGGAATTTTTTGATATTAACTATTCGCTTCTGGAAGTGGATGAGCAGGCGGATATACTGGCACAGTACAGTAAGCTCATCAATTATTTTGATCCGTCTGTGAAGTTTGAACTGGTGCTTTTCAACAGGCAGGTCTACGAGCAGATGCTTACGGAACAGTTTGACATTCCGTGGCAGGAGGATGATTTTAACGACATTCGTGAAGAATATACGGAGATGTTAAAGAAGCAGGCGGCAAAAGGAAACAATGGTATCATCAAATCAAAATATCTGATTTTGGGTGTGGAGAGCAATGGCTACAAGGAAGCCAAGAGCCGCCTTAACAACATTGAAAAAGATGTTATACGGAACTTAAATAACATAGGAACCCTTGCGAGGGGACTGGACGGAAAGGAAAGACTGCGTATCCTGCATGAATATTTTAACCAGGATACCATGGAGCCTTTCCGCTTTTCTTTTAAGGACTTGGCAGAATCCGGTAAGTCAGTCAAGGACTATATTGCACCGCCGGGATTTGATTTCCGTTACCCGAACCGCTTTAAGTCGGGAAATATGTATGGCTGTGTATCCTAGCTGGATATTATCACACCGAAGTTTACGGACGAGCTGATCAAGCAGCTCCTTGATATTGATGCCAACCTTACGATTTCCATGCATATGCAGACGGAAGATCCAGTAAAGGCAATTAAGAAGCTGAAAGCGGTCATTTCCAATATCCAGAAAATGAAGATTGAGGAACAGAAAAAGGCAGTCCGTAGCGGTTATGATATGGACATTTTACCGACGGATATTGTGACTTATGAAAAGGATACACTGGAGTTTCTGGATGACCTGAACACAAGCAACCAGAAGATGATCAACATGACATTTCTTATTACCTGTTATGGAAGAACCAAGCGGGAACTGGAGAGCCTGATGCAGAGGGTGTCCGGCATCATACAGCAGGCAAACTGTGACCTGCGCTGTTTACAGTATTTGCAGGAACAGGGCCTTATGGCATCTGCGCCGATTGGCTGTAATGAAACGGGGATAGAACGTACCCTTGCCACGAAGAGTACCGCAATCTTAGTACCATTCTGCACGCAAGAGCTGTTCATGCCAGCTCCGGCAATCTATTACGGGTTAAATGCACTCAGCAACAACATGATCATGGCAGACCGGAAAAGGCTTCGTACACCAAACGGAGTCATACTTGGAACACCGGGAAGCGGTAAGAGTTTCAGCGCAAAGCGTGAGATTTTAAGCTGTTTCCTTATCACAAAGGACGATATTATCATCTGCGATCCGGAGGGCGAGTATTTTGCACTGGTGGCGGCACTTCATGGACAGGTCGTGAAACTAGCCACCAATTCCAAAGATTATTTAAACCCGATGGACATCCAGTTGTCACATAAGGGCGATAAGGAAGCACTGAAACTGAAATCCGACTTTCTGATTACCCTCTGTGATCTGATCGCAGGAGGAAAGGATGGTCTTGAGAATGATGAGAAGGGGATCATTGATGAATGCATCCGCCATATTTATGATAAGTATTTTGAAAATCCGGTGCCGGAAAACATGCCGTTACTGGAGGATCTGTATGATGCCCTGCTGAAACACAAAAACCCAAGGCAGAGCGGATTGCCAACAGCCTTGTACTCTATGTGCATGGATCACAGAATTACTTTAACCACCGTACGAACGTGGACAGCAATAACCGGATTGTCTGCTTTGATATCAGGGACTTAGGAAATCAGTTAAAGGAGCTGGGAATGCTTGTGGTACAGGATGCAGTATGGAACCGGGTATCACGAAACCGGGAACGGAAGATTGCTACCCGTTATTACTGTGATGAGTTTCACCTTCTTCTGAAGGAAAAGCAGACTGCTATTTATTCTGTGAAAATATGGAAGCGATTTCGTAAATGGGGTGGTATTCCGACAGGTTTGACGCAGAATGTGGGCGATTTTTTACGCTCTGAGGAAATCGAGGGTATTTTGGGAAATAGTGATTTTGTTTATCTGTTAAACCAGAATGCCAAGGATCAGGCAATCTTAGCGCATAAACTGGGACTTTCGGATAAACAGCTTTCCTACGTGACCAATTCAGAACCGGGAAGTGGACTCATTCTGTTTAACCAGGTAGTCATTCCCTTTGTGGATAAGTATCCGAAGGATACGAAGACTTACCGGATGATGAATACCAGACCGGAGGAAGTCATACAAAAGGAGGATGAGGTATGAGTCCTTCCCATGGAACTTCTGGACAAAATGTCCAAAAGTCAGATGAAGAAGCAGAAAAAGTCTTTCTGCAGGAAAACAGCTTCGTGTGTGAGGAACCGGAAGAGAAACCGGATCAATCCCGTAAACGGCGTATTCTCAGGAAGGTTACGGCAAGAAAATGCAGGGCGGCAAAAAAAGCCGCTTGATATCGATGACAGCGATTTTCAAACAACAAGTAATATCTTTACGGAAAGGCAGGCAGAGGAATTTGCGGATAAAAAGGTAAGAAAAGCTGCAGACCGGGCAGAAAAGGCAGGAAGAAACTTAAAAAAAGCGAAAGCGGAGATTCCGGTACAGAAGAATTATACCATGAAAAGGATTTTTGATGAAAAGACCGGAAAAGCGAAGTATCTTCTTGTCCCGGTAGAAAAAGAGAAAACGTTTCAGCCGGAAAGCCTGAAAAAACGGGTACTCCACCGGGTAGAGCTAGAAGGGGGTCAAGTCGTACATGGGAAGATTGCAGAAGCAGAAAAGGAAAACACTGCGGTAGAGGGAGCGCATAAGAGCGAGCAGGCTTTGGAAAGTGCATACCATTATGCAAAAGCGTATGGGAAAGGGAAAGAACAGCGAAAAAGAGAGCAGATTTCCAGACTGGAAAAGAAGAAAATGAAGGCAGACGTGGAACTTGCATATCAGGAGTTTCTACGGGATAACCCACACTTAAACAAAGAGGGCATCCACAAACAGCTCTAAAAGCAGCTCCAGAAAAAGCGTATCCAACGGGAATATGTCAAAGCAAGGAGAGCCGGTGCGGAAGCAGGGGCAGCAAGGGAAGCCTTTCGGAAATCAACGAATACAGTCACGGGAATTGCCAAAAAGCTGCAGGAAATCGTTGCAAAGAATCAGTCCCTGCTCCTTGGTGCAGGTATATTTGGGCTTCTGGTTCTTATGATTATGGCTGGATTTTCCAGCTGCGGGTCCATGTTCCTTGGGACCGTTACAACTACACTGGCAACGACCTATTTGAGCCTGCCGGCAGAGATTGATGCGGCAGAATTATCTTTCACACAGAAAGAAATGGAACTGCAAAATACGATTGATGCGATAGAAACCGACCATCCGGGGTACGACGAATATGATTATAACCTCGGTGCAATCGGGCATGATCCGTTTACGCTGATCAGTTACCTTTCGGCAGTCCATACAGAATTTACCGCAGAGGGTGCGGAGCATGAAATACAGGAACTGTTTGATGCCATGTATTCCCTCACTACGGAGGAAATGGAGGAAACACGGACGAGGACCGTTACAAAGACCGGAACCAGAATCGTAACAAATGCGGATGGAACTACCAGTACGGAGGAATATGAGTACGAAGAGGAAGAAGAATACACGGTTAAAATCCTTCGTACCACCCTTACTGTGATCCCGTTGGAAAGCATGACTGCCGGACGGATGGACAGTGAGCAGGGTGAACTCTTTGCCGCCTATACGGAAACAAAAGGCGGGCTACAGGTATTTGGTACACCCGTGGATTATTACTGGTATTACTATATCAGTAGTTATTATGGATACCGGAAAAATCCGAACACCGGAGCAGAGGAGCTTCACAGGGGCGTGGACATTGCCGTGCCGACAGGGACCGATGTCTATGCAGCGCATAACGGGACAGTGACGGAAGCAGCTTTCGATGCCTATTACGGAAATTATGTGGTAATCACAGACAGTAAGGGATATACCACAAAATATGCCCACATGGACAGCGTAACGGTATCGGCAGGACAGAGTGTAACAAAGGGCGATCCCATTGGAAAAAGCGGGAATACGGAAAGCAGTACCGGAAGCCATCTTCATATCGAGTGTCTGTATAACGGGGAGTATTATAACCCGTTATTTTATTTTGAAGCAGGAGAACAGACCATTTATGGGGAAACACCGGGCGCAACCGGAGGAGGAACCGGCAATGTGATACCGCCGGAATCCTATGATGATGCAACCGTACAGGCACTTATGACAGAAGCAAACAGATACCTCGGTATGCCATACACTTTTGGAGGAACAGCACCAGCAAGTTTTGACTGTTCAGCGTTTGTCTGCTGGGTATTTTCCAACAGCGGAGTGCATGATCTGCCACGAACCACGGCACAGGGGATTTTTGACCAGTGTGCACCGGTGTCAGCAGCAGATGCAAAGGCAGGGGATATCATCTTTTTTACCGGAACTTACAATGCAGGACGTCCGGTCACACACGTCGGTATTTATTGTGGAAACGGGATCATGGTGCACTGCGGGGATCCCATCCAGTACACATCCATTCATAGTGCTTACTGGCAGAGCCATTTTTACGGCTTTGGAAGATTAAATTAACGAAGGTGTCTAATCATAATAAAGTCTGATAACTTGATAAAAAAGAATCACATAGAAATAAAAAAATTGTACAATAAAATCTAAGGAAGGAAATGATAAAAAAGTATGACATTGTGAACATGAAATAATAAAAAAGCATGACATCGGGGTGGTGGATATGGCAAAGAGGACACGAATATGGAATGAAGTCAAATACCGCAAATATCTTGCTGAAGGGAGAACTTATGGAATATAAGCCTTGGATTCAGATTCAGGATTTCCCTTCCAAGGGGATAGTTTCACGTGTAAAAGGCCGTACTACGGGAAGAATCCATCACCTAATGTCAAACTTGGAATTACGGTATTTCCTTCTTCTGGATTGGTCTGAAAAAACAATGGATATTCGGGAACAGTTCCCTCTTGATGAAATATCAGATGCTATTGGGATTGCAGATATCTGTGGCATTCGGTATCCTTATGATAACGTCAGTGGTTTCCCGTATGTGTTGACAACAGATTTTCTGATCACAGTAGATGGCGGTTATGTTGCAAGGACGGTAAAACCCAAAACAGAACTCCAAAAACTTAGGGTAAGGGAGAAACTTGAGATAGAGAGGCGTTACTGGTTAAAGAGGAATGTCGAGTGGAGAATTATAACAGAAGATGAAATACCAAATACAAAGATACGGAACATTGAGTGGCTGTGCGGCAGAAATGATTTTAGTGCATTGGTTGATAAATAAAATATATGTGAAAGGAAGTACAAGATGGGAGTAGATATGGAAAGTAACGGAGAAAAAATGCTCTCCGAGCATAAGGTTTCAGAAACGTTTGGTGGCTATATCCGTCAAATCACATTTAATAATGGAGAAAATTTTGAGGTTTCACCTTCTGATATAGTTGTGTTTGTAGGTCCTAATAATGTTGGTAAAAGCCAGACGTTAAAGGATATTTATCAATTGTGTGAGAGCTCGAATAATAATAGCGTAGTAGTTTCGGGCATAAAGATTGAAAAGGAAGATTCCTCTTTGCAGTCCTATCTTGAAAAGTTTTCTAATGTTCAGGTTAATGGACCAAACAAGTATTATACAGGACTTTCCTACAGTATATATAGTGGAATAGTAGATTCTTGGAAATCAAATGAAACATATGGTGAGCTCCGAAATTTTCTTATTGGGTATTTGACTACATTGAATCGATTGACAATATGTGAGCCGGCTCCTAATATACGTCGCGATGAAACTTACCAGAGTCCGATTCATTATGCTGCATTTAGTGAGAAGTATCAGAAAAAGTTGTCACATGATTTTGAAAGAGCATTCGAGAAGCACATAATTCCTAACCAGTTGTTTGGATCTGTTATACCTTTGACTATAGGGGATGATGTTAAAATCGAAAGCGATAAAGAATCAGCGTCATCAATGATTTATTCATATGCGGAAAAGTTAGCATCATATCCGCAAGTTCAAAATCAAGGAGATGGGATAAAAAGCTTTGTTGGTATTATGCTGTATTTAATGATTGACCATTATAGGACATTTTTAATTGATGAACCGGAATCTTTTCTTCATCCACCACAGGCCAAAATAATGGGAGAAATCATAGGTCAAACATTATCGGAGCATCAACAGGTTTTTATTTCAACTCACTCGGAAGAAATAGTCAAAGGTTTGCTTGAAGTATGTCCTGAACGGGTAAAGATGATTCGCATTACCAGAACAGGGAATGTAAATAATTTTTCTATTCTTGGGAATGAAAACTTCAAAAAAATATGGGGAGATCCGCTATTGAGACATTCGAATATAATGGCAAGCCTTTTTCACAAAACTGTCGTGCTTTGTGAAAGTGATTCTGACTGTAGATTATATTCAATAATTGATAGTTATTTGAAGCAAAAAGAAGGACATTTTTCCGAAACAATGTTTATACATTGTGGAGGAAAGCAACGCATGGCTAAGATAGTTTTTTCATTAAAAGAGCTAAATATTGATGTGAAGTTAGTTCCAGATTTAGATGTTCTTAATGATGAAACCATATTTAAAACAATAACGAATTCTTTTGGGATATCATGGGAGGTGTTAGAGAAGGACTATAGAATTCTCATCTCAAATCTGGGGAATGGAAGAAGTATAAAGAGGGAAGAAGCCAGAGCAGCCATTGAGGCCATACTAAATAAAAACAGGAATGATGTACTGTCTAATAAAGAAAGTAAAGATATACAAGAAGTGGTAAAAACAAAAAGTATATGGTCTGATTTGAAAAAGTCAGGTGTAAGAGGATTTCCACACGGAGATGCTGCTTTAGCGTTTGAGAAAATGAACTCAATTTTAAAGGAAAATGGAATTTATGTTGTACCTGTAGGAGAACTCGAATCTTTTATTCCAACCGTAGGTGGGCATGGGCCTAATTGGGTTGATTCAGTACTGGAGACTTATCCAGATTTAGAGAATTCAATTTATAATGAAATCAAAGAGTTTATACAAAGTATGGCACTGTAGGATTACAGTTACTTATAATGAGGGTATTTGAATAATAAGCAAAATAGACAGGATGCAAAAGCCGTGAAAGCTAATGCATCCTTTTTTGCGCTAAAAATGAGAAGAAGGTGATATGGGAAATGCCAGTACAGGTATCAGATATGGAGTCTTGGCAAGATGATTCTGAGTCCAGGCAGGAAAACGAAGATAATTCGCCATATTGGATGATTCCGCAGTCGAAAAGTTTACTTTCCGAAGAAGAAAGTAAAAATTTTCAAAAGGAAGCACTGATGGCAGCAGAACTGGTAAAAGAGGTATATAAGAATATTGTAATGATAGACGATGCACCGGCTTATACTTCTGGAATTGATGGCTTTACAGATGAACAGGGAGAAGCGGTTATAAAAATACTTGGGAAAAGCGGATATGTACGTATCAAAGAAAATGTAGAGATGCAAAATTATGATGAGTTGGAAAATTTCTATAAAAATTACCTTACAGGTCAGGATACAGAGCTGACAGTGTATGTAGTTCAAAGTGATGGATTGCTCAGTGCGCAAACATTTATTTATCGAAACGAAAAGCTGCAAAGTTACTATGTTGGAATTCGATGGAGAGAAAGCGGAGAACCAGAAATACTTGGGATTTCCGTGAGTGATTTGTCAGAGATCAAACTTACCGAAAAGGGGTATTTCATTTATGCATTTGAAAATCCAGTTGCTCATGCATGGTTACTGATACATTTATCAGTATTGGAATGTTTGATACATTTGGTGAGGCAGAAGCATTATTAAATTACATAAAAACAAAATTTTTAAGAATGCTTTTAAGTGTAAAAAAAGGTACGCAGCATACACCTAAATCTGTTTGGACAATGATTCCAATGCAAGATTTTTCAAAATCATCAGATATTGATTGGCAGTCATCGATTAAAAAAATTGATGATCAATTATATTCAAAGTATAACTTTACATCGGAAGAAATAGATTTTATCAATAAAAATGTTCAGAGTATGGAGTAGGAAAAATGTCATCAGTAACGCAGAGAATATCAGAGATTAAGCAACCTACAGGTGGATATCTTCCATTATCTAAAATGAATATTACAGATATATCAGACAACAGAAGATTAGCTGATAATGAGAATATTCATCCTAGTATCATTGGCATGGTAGTTGATTATTTATCAAGATTCATGTCAGGGACTCCTGCTAAGGATGCATTTTCTATTTCCTTGAAAGGGGCAAAAGTAGCGGAGAAGTTTGGTGTTTCTGATGCAAGAGCAAAGGCATTTGTATTATTAAGACATATAAAAGGGGTAGATGATGATTCTATTATTTGTGCCTGCAAGTTGGTAACATATGATGTATGGCTTCGTAATACTAGATATGCAATGGATGCATTAGGCGAAGCAGATACAGAACCTGATAAGGATACCATTTCTAATATACGGGTAATGGTGGAGAGAAGTGTTGCTTTTTTTGAAGAATATGGACCTGTGAAAGTGGATGGGTTTACATTTGAGACTGCTGGTTATACAGATGTTGTTGATTCTGGTGATGGAGATTTCCTGACACAAGATACATTGTGGGATTTTAAGGTCTTAAGTAAAAATCCATCTCCGAAGTATACGCTTCAGATTATAATGTATTGGATAATGGGACAGCACTCTGGTAAAGACATATTTAAAGGAATTAGCAGAGTGGGAATATTTAACCCACGATTAAATGTTGTTTATACTATAGATGTGACAGATATTGGTAATGATGTAATTAAGCAAATTGAAGATAATGTTATATGCTATGGTAATTGATGTAAGGAAGTAGTGGTGTTAATTCTAAGCATTTACAATATATTATGTGATATTCTGAAATTAGTGTTACACTAAATGTTTATATGCATGTAGATTGGGATAATCTTAAAGACGATATTGATGAAACAAGAAACGAATATTTTGTCATGGCATGTTGTATTTTTTCATTGATAAAACAGATAAAGGGGTATTATTTTACTAAGATTTTTACCAAGAATGACCATCGGATGATGCTGGTTTCGGTTGTGAAAAATGTAGCGGAATAGAAGTGCATTTATGCCCGAAAATCTTAAAAATACGGACTTTTTGAAAGGAAATTAAGAAAATTAAGAAATGATAAAAATATTATTCATCTGCCACGGCAACATCTGCCGTTCCCCCATGGCAGAATTCATATTAAAAGATATAGTAACAAAACGTGGCATTGCCGATCAGTTTGAGATCGCATCGGCAGCCACCAGCACAGAAGAGATTTGGAATGGTGTAGGGAATCCGGTGTATCCGCCGGCAAGAGGAGAACTTGCCAGACATGGGATAAGCTGCAAAGGCAAACGGGCCGTGCAGCTTACAGCCTCAGATTATGATCATTACGATTATCTGATCGGTATGGATTCTATGAATATGAGGAATATTGAACGAATGACCGGACACAGACGTGGGGATAAGATCTATAAGATGCTGGAGTTCGCCGGGCGGGATGCGGATGTCAGAGATCCGTGGTACAGTGGAAATTTTCGGGAGACTTATGAAGATGTTGTAGAAGGCTGTCAGGCGTTTCTTGACTGGTTGACAATTAACAAGAAATTAAGTAATTGATTAACCAAAATTTCACTTGATTTCCGAATAATTAAGTTGGATGCAAACTTTCTTTTTGCTAAAGAACATGTTAATAT
>ENA-OZSK01000404-OZSK01000404.1-human-gut-metagenome-genome-assembly--contig:-NODE-404-length-10714-cov-5.181161_pt1 | contig 10714 bp, 8 predicted proteins | sample MGYA00244117_ERZ653956 | MGnify/ENA primary metagenome ERZ653956 (study PRJEB26926, sample SAMN06164473) | human gut metagenome | biome: ENVO:00009003; feature: ENVO:2100002; material: ENVO:00002003... | reverse complement strand
TATTAAGAACACGAATCTCACGAATCTATCGAGACTCGGCGAAGCCCCACTGACCAAAGGGAAGTAATGACTACTGAAAGGAAACACCTCTGGTGTTTATTATCTCACGAGATTTGTCGTAGACCCACCGACCAACGGGAGGTAATCTATCGAGACACGGCGAAGCCCCACTGACCGAAGGGAGAAATCTGTGGAATTCGGCGGGATCTGTGGGAGTAAAAACTAAGCGCTCAATGCGCTTGAAAAGACAAGTTTCACCGATGCGCACGGATTCCTTCGCATGCGGAACGCAACGCATCTGTGCAAATCGGGGAGATCTGTGGGCGTAACCTAAGCGCTCAATGCGCTTGAAAAGGCAATTGGGAGAACACGCCCACGGATCGCAGAGATCGGCGCAGATGGCAGGTAGGATGATGGGTAAAATCAAAAAGGCCCCTTCCGCAGCGTGCAGAAGGGGCTAATCGTTGGGGTTGCGAGCCGATTAGGCCTTACCCGTGCCGAAAGGCATGGCGGTGAGGCCACCCTGGGGAGCGGGAGCCTGGGGGAGCTTAATCTCACCAAACTCCTTCTCGTAGCGTGCGATGTTCTCCTGCAGGGCGTAGAGCAAGCGCTTGGCGTGCTCGGGAGCCATGATCACACGGCTGAAGATCTGCGGGGGAGCGATGGGGAGCATGTGCGCGAAGTCGATCACAAACTCACTGCTTGAGTGGTTGATCATCGCCAGGTTCGAGTACTCGCCCTGCGCCACTTCGGGGCGCAGCTCTATTTTCACTTGATTTTGATTGTTGTTGTCTGCCATACAGCAATAAAAGGTTTCTAAAAGGTTTCTAATGTTTATTATCTCACTGCAAATTTAATCAAATCATAGCTTACAGCCAAACATTTCTCACATTATTTGGCCTCCGCCCCACCCCACCGTCGCTGCGCGGCGTTACGCCACGAGCGCTATCATCGGCAGAGCCATCATCAGTTGGGCGAGGTTAGGCATCGACTTGGTCGGCTGGTTCGTCAGATACTCGTTGATGAGCACCACGCGCAGCATGGCCCGTGCGTCCTCGTTCTGCAACACGGCAAACAGGCCGCTGTCCATCTCAGCGTAAGCAAAGGCGGCGCGCATCGCCGCCACCGAGTAGCTACCCTTTGGCAGCTCCTTCCTGTCGGCCTTGTCCTTGCGCCAAGGTCGCTGCTCCGCCGCCATCATCGCCTCCACGTCGTGCGCCCCCACCAGTCTCCAGAATGGCTTTGTGATGTCGGGCGTGAAGATGGCCGACTGCCAAACATAAATTTCATTCACTTGGTTTTACGACCGCCATAATTTTATCGTAAATTTCCTGGTGTTGTTGAATGAACAAATCCTTTGTTGGTTGGTCCAAATCAACCAATATCTTAATTGCTGTCGCCAATAATATATATGCACTTTGCAATATTGACAATAATTGAGCATGGCCTTGACGGCTATTATACGATTGACCAAATTGAAGAAGACCAAGATACGTCGCGTGGGTATGCATTGATGACCAATTGTAGAGGATGCTTGTTTCTGGAAAATGCGGCATGAATTTTACATATTCACCAAATTTTACACCTTCAATATTAATGATAGTACCATTTTTCTTTTCAAACCGATACAGCTTTAACCCACATCCTTTATAATTCAAAATACCTTTTAAATCATCTTCTACTTCAACCGAGAATTTCAATTTATTCAAATTTTCTAAAGCTTGAGTCTTTAGCTCTTGAATTAAGATTGTTTCTCTTTCCTGCTGCGCTTTATATGGTTCCTCGGAATTTTTTATTCCTTGGCGACTATTATACCCACGGATTTTCCATATGTTCAACAAGATTGTTCTCTCAAATTCACCATCTGCTATAGAATAGATGCTATTGAACACAACGCACATTTCATACATACTTCTCAACACAGCCAACATGGAGGATCGGTCTACAATTTGTGTTCTTCCATCATTGTGGACTTGGACACCACCAACCAATTGTAGAAGCGTTTTTGCTTTTAACCATATCATCTGAAACATGCACTGTGCTATTGCGTTTAGTTCAGACACGTTGGTTTTATTGACTTCCCAATGCTTCCTAATACAGAGCAGATGCTCTACTCCTGCTTGGCAGAGCAAATCTAGCTCTTTCTGCAACATGACATTCTTTTCTTCCGTTGGCATATTGTTGTTGAGGTGTTCCACAAATTCTTTTTCGTTCTTCATAATAACAATCATATTTGAATTTAACACAAGAGTCACACATTCTATCTTATTCCAAAATGGAGGCAAGTATCAAGAGTACAGACACTGATACTATTTAATCGAAGAGTGGCACTGCTCTTCTCCGAACCTCCGTGGCAGGCATAGGCGACGGCTCTAAGGTATTACTACTTGCCGACCTGCCATTTGGCAATGGGTCTTACCTTACATAGATTTGCCCAATTCTACTAATGTAGCGTACTGAGCATCATACCTTGTAGTTGGTGTGAACGGTTTTTTTGATGAATGTACTTCTGCCGATGAGAGTTCGTGCTCAGCATCCATTTCGACGATCACATACATCTCCGTTGTATTGACGTTCTTGTAAATGACGGTTTCCAACTCCTCCTTAGATACTATTTTGCATGTACCCTTGACTGCATACAGATGTTGATCAACGTCTTTACGAGTATGAAAAAGGATGTAACCGATCTGCTTGATGTGCTCAGCTATATTCATACCATCTTTAGTATATTTGAGGCCTATGGCCAATTTACCATGAGGAAGGAAGTTTTTACTCTTTGCCGCAAAATTCTCCATCATGATCATTAGCACACCTGTCTTAAAGACCTCACCAGAAGGAGAGTACCCCTCGGCAATAGGCTTTTCAAGAGCAGCCTCTGGACGTTGGCCCAACTTACATGGGGCAAGATAGAAATACCGTTCCAACTCCTTCAGCAAAGACTCATTATCTGCCTTGTAATCATCAGCATTATCTAACGCCAACGAATAGATAGCTGTGTCATTGAATGGAGAATACACCTTACCCAATAGCTCCTTGAAGTTATCACGGATATACTCTTCACCATTCACATCAGGATGAGCCTTCATGACGTAGAAGTCATAGTCCTTTTGCAACCATTCCTGTATCTCAATACGGAAGCGCTCACGTATGTTCTCCTTCCAACTTGCCTTTTGACTGGCATTGTTTCTCGCATACATCGACAGCACAAAGAGAAAGTTCACATCGTAATGGAATAGCAGCAGCGTGTCACGGTCAAAGAGGCGGTTCTTAAATTGGACTTGTTTGTGTTTGTTTTTCTGACGGTCGGTCTTCTCTATACCATCATTGGTGTAATCAAAGAGTTCGTCCATCTTTGCCGACACAAAGAAATTCGGTATAATATTGTAACCTTCCGTCACATCATCACGCAGACGGACACCTGACGAAGGAATATGTCCGTCGTTAAAAATATCAAGATTCCACTGTATGACATTCCTTGCATAGGTATACTGTTTGTAGATGGACTCAGAGCCGAGCTCATGCCCCATCTTATAATACTTACTGTCACCAATGTAGTAAGTCGATTGAGCTTCACCTTCAATTAGGCTATGTGCCGTAAACAGATGGTCGACTATCTTGCCATCCTCCTGTTTCTTCTGCATACCGTCAGGAAGCGGATTGTCACCTATCAATTCATCGATAATTGCCTCAAAAACAATATAAAAGTTCTTAACCAACAAGTACTCTCGTTGGTCTGTGGATATATAAACTTGTCGTGCTTCATCAAAGAACGCATAGCACAACTGCCAAAGTTGCAGAGCCTTGTCGGAAAAGTACTTGTACTTTATCTGTCGCAGCCTTGTTTTTCCAAAACCATTCAAGTATGTCTCAAACCGTTTGCCTGTAATTAGCTGAAATTGGCAAGCTATTTCCTTCGGGAACCCATAGGTGTCGCCTATGTAATTCAGAATGGAGAAGTAAATCACCAAAAGCTCCTCATCGAAGTTTATCTGCCTTTTTTTGTTCACAGGATTAAGGTAGATCGGGCGGTCATCCTGAATGATGGCATTCTGTGTAGCTATGGTGCGTTGCCAGTTTATCTTGTTCAGTCCGCTATGAAGATTCTTGATGACAAAGAATAAGAAACTCTGGTTATCGCGGTTAAATTGTATCAGGGACAGCAATATGTCAAGATAAGTATTGCTCAACCTGCGTTGTCCATTTCCAACCTGAGCTATATGTGAGTAATAGACAATATCAGAATCGTTGCGCTTGTCGTTCTTGTAAACCACAATAGCGCGATACACCCATACGGCAAATTTATATAAGAAGTTACGCTCTATAGCATCAAGAGGATTGACCTCATCAAGATTTGCAATAGCTTCCGGTTTATACTTTCCGAAAACAAGTTCCTGCTTGTCAACGTCCTTAAGCAAAACCTTGGGAAGAATAAACACGCAGTCTCTAAGCAGAGTGTTATAAAAATACCCCACATAGTGAATGGACACTTTACCTTCCACATTCTCCAAGGCATCTATTCCATGGAGAACGTGTTTCACATCTGCCACATCGTATTGATATTCTTCTATAAGGATGCGCATTGCTAATACCTATTGCTTGTTTGAATACTTGACAAAGACTTCTCGCATACGAAGCAATCTGTCGACAAAGAAGTTGAAGATGGATTTCCAACTTTCTTTATCATCAAAGTTAACATTCAACATACGTTCACTGATAATGCTTGCCTTCTTCTCTGGCAGCTCTCTCCAATCGTATGTCACGCCCATTTCCTGCTCAATTTCTGTCTTGTAAGAGAGCAAGTGTTGATACACCTCGTTGCCTCCGAAGATGTAGACTTGGACTTCCGCAGCATTCTTTTTACGCTGCTGAAGGGCCACAAGATTGAAAGCAACCCCAGTTATAAAGAAATTTTTCCAATGGTCTTTACTTGCTTTCTTCACTCCTCCGAAATACTTGGCAAACTCTTCATTTTGCTGCGCATAGTTCAAAAAGGCTTCCCAAAACTCATACCGTTTTGTTTCAGTGGCATTCCATTCGTTCTTTTCTGCCTCAGTACTTTCGGCGCTTTCCTGCTGACCTTCGTATTCTTCGGCTTCTTCCGCGTTTATGGAAACAGGCTCCAACCCAAGGTTCTTCAGGAAAAGGTCAACTTTGTCTGCAACAACCTTAGAGCCCTTTCCTTCCTCTGTGTAAAACTTTGCAAATTCCAGCTTTCCTCCATCAGCATCATCAAAAATAGAATCGCCAAACTCAAAATCTTTAAACACGTCATTCCATAGGTAGAAGATAACTTTGCCCACAAACGTCTCTACCTTGATTTCTCCATCCTTTGCCTTGCAGAAGAAATAGCCGAGTTTCTTGTCCTCTGAATTAGTTGTGCTTCCTATCTTATCATTGATTTTCTCCAAGAACTGCCACCAATCATATTTTGCACCTTCTACGACAATGACCCATCCTAAGTTTGCATTGGAAATGGGCATATAATTCCAATCCCAACGGCGTTTGAAGGCTGAGTCGATTGGGAACAGGCTCTGGTCGCTTGTGTTCATTGTTGCCCAGATGTAGAGATTGTTGGGCAGCAAGAGTATGTCACCTTCCAATACTTCCTTAACTACATTACGACCATCATATTGGGCATTGATGCTATCCGCCTGTGCTACCGTAAGCCCCACAAACGACTTTGCCAACTGACGTTTCATATCAGCATCTGCCTTGATAGGATAATCTGAGAAACCATTATCGTTGCGATCGAGCAATTGGAAGAGGTCGCCAAATATTTGAGCACAGTTACCGCGGTTAATTTCCTCAATCACAAGATACTGTTTTTGGGGTGCTTCAGCGCCAGCGTTGGCAAACTTTTTCCATGCTCCAACGTATGCCTGCAAGAAGGCCTGTGATACAAATTCATAGACTATTTTTGATTCTTTACGTGGCGAGCCATCTGCGTTTTCCACGGGAACAGCTTTAGTGCCAATGACTGTCATCACCGTTTCCTCAACAGTTGTGGGCTTGTATGCTCCAACAAATGAAGAATAGTCGCTATCAGGATGGAAAGTGGTACGTATCACATCCTCACTCTTAGTATCGTGATTGATAGCATAGGACTTTCCTGTACCAGGAGCTCCATAAAAGATTTGTTGGAAATGCTTTTCTGAAGATAACAGTTTGGGAGGACCTTGTAGTTTCCCAACCTCTTTCATCCCTTTATCAAAAAACATATAGTATGCTTTTGTGTTTGACGCTTCAATTTCAGAAGGAGTCAACAGCAAAGAATCGTCAACAATGTTTTGATTAACACTAATCTCACCATTGTCAAATTTAATATTTGTGTAATTCTGAAGATACACACGAACCTTATCATGACTACTTAAGGGGGTTCCAAACATAGAATCCAATGCTGTATCATAATTCGTGTTACCCGAATTAATGCACTTCAGCAAATGAGCGTATATTGAAGTCGGGCTATTTCCTTTCAAACTTGGCGCATACGGGTTTGGTATAAAATAATTATGCGCCCAATGAACCATATAATCAAACAAATCAGTTAAAGTGGATGCGTGATCGAATCTAGGGTAACACACACCATCATTCTCATAATAAAAGCCAAGCTGTCTTGCAATCTGGCTATGAGTTTGCGTCCAACTACTTATATTCTTTTCTACATAAGCATTGAACTTATCCTTTACCATTGGCACCTTAGGCATATAGTTAAAAAACAGCATTACTGTTTCCCAAGATAAATTTTTACCCCTACAAATAGGAGAAGCCTCTTCATTTACGGCCATAATCATTTATTTTTTTTGTTTACACTAAAATCAAGGTAATATATCCCATCACCAATTTTGGAAATATCTATATGTGTTCTTCCATATTTGAGCAAATCCTTTTTTCGAATCACATAATCTAAAGGCAGATTTCCTAACCTTTTACGAAGATACTTACCAAGAATATTCTTTTGAGGACTTGTACTTAATTGCTTCGGATAGATTACTCCATCGACAATATTTTGACCTTCCAATAAGCCAACCATTGATGTTCCATCATCCCAAATCAATTCGACCTCATCGTTTTCTCGATTAGCCTTTCCCTTAGATTCCTCGTTGGCAATACCATTAACATATTTTTTCTGAGGAAACAAATCTGGAAAAAGCCTAATATACTTTATGGTAATACGTATATAAGCGTCCCCTTTGGCAACGTGCCCCTTAGAGCACCCCCAATTTAGTCCCGACTTCAATGGAATTTTTGCATTATTATCGAGCAAGGACGCACGACATATTCCATCCGACAAGTAGGGCTGATCTTTTGTATCAGCTTTCGTTGAAACATGCTTATGCTTTCTTAAGGTAACACGGGTATCCGTACACGAGATTGAATGATTTCGCACATACGTAAAGTATTTGCGATATTCATCCATAGACTCTGGCTTGATATCACAAAGTGTTTCTTTAAAATCTTTACGCAAGCCACTTATCGTGAAATTAGCAGAACCTATTAATCCTCCCTTTACTTCATCATCGCAAAACCAACAATATATCTTTGAATGCACAGGAACCATTGAATAACTGATACTCACGTTTGGTAAAGAATTATGAAGCTCCACCAACTTTTTATGTAAAGGTTCAGATATATTATCGCTTCCGTACATACCATATATAACCTCGAACTGCGTGCTAATAGGAAACGAACCTAAAGTTTTAATCAGTTCCGCACCAACATAGCCAGATATGACAAAGAGTTTATTACTTTTCTTTGCCACATCAGAATGAAGAACCTTATTCTCAAGATCTTTATAGTATAGCATATTACATGTATTTGCTTAGAATTTTATGTAGTCCCCCTGCTATGACCTTAGCAAAATCAGAAGGAACAGCATTGCCAATCATCTTGTATTGCGCCATTGTCGGCCCTAAGAACTCAAAATCATCCGCAAAAGTTTGCAAACGCGCAGCCTCTCGAACAGTAATCGATCTTGCTTGTTTTGAATCTGGGTGAATGTGCCTCATGCCATCCTTGTACAAATGGGCAGGTATAGTATTGCTTTGCTCATCCCAACGAAGAACATAATACTTATGGATGTTACTTACTTTCCCCGTAACCTTCGTATATAAGGCCTTCAAAGCATCAGTAGTAACATATTCTCTCCTGCCCGATTCCAAGTCCTCACAAAGAAGTTTGAACACGCCTTGATCTCGTTCGCTATGAAAACGAGGGCTATGATTCATAAATTCTTTACTTTCAATTGGAGTATGTGAATACTTATGTCCGTTTTCCCGTATCACTTGTGGTGAAGGAAGGATAACTGGCAAATCGCCTATTGCATCCCTAACAGTACGCGGTTTAGCCTTTTCCTTATATGATGGCATAATTACATCATAAAATTCTGAAAGAATGGCCTTTGCAGAATCAACCGTAATGCCTTCTGTTTTTTTTATGAAGTAATCCTTTCTAACACCAAGAATTATAATGCGCTTTCTATGCTGCGGGATACCAAAATCTGCCACATCATACACGGCATTTTTAAAGTTATCAATTACCTCATAACCAGCTTCTCCAAAAGCTTTGTGTATCTTATCAACAATAGGCGTTCCGTCGGGAGCGGCACTTAACATTCCCATTACATTCTCGAACACAAAAAACTTTGGCTTAAAGTGGTCCAGTATTCGTATATAACTTTCAAAAAGATAGTTCCTATAATCATCACGCATACCATGAGGATCACGGATGCGACCTGCTAGAGAATATGCTTGGCAGGGGGGGCCACCAATGACAACATCAACGGGCTTTTCTCCAATAAGTTTCTCCAAACCATCGTTTTTACCATATTCGGGATCGTCAAAACCATATATCAATTCTTCCGTCCTCTGTATGTCGAAACGTACAACTTCTTTGTCTGCGTTATTATGTTTCCAACGCACTTTTAAACGTTTAGAAAGAGTTTGGCAAGGATACTTCTCCCACTCCACGCAAGCGAGTGTATTATACGAGCCCTCTTGCATGAAGCCGTCCATCAAGCCACCGCACCCTGCAAATAGGTCGATAGTATTATACATTTTCGAAGTCATTACTTGTTTAGATAATTAAGAAGTTGAACAGCTATTGCTTTTGCCATAAAGCAAGGGACAGCATTGCCAACCTGTCGATCTTGTTGACCTTTATTTCCTAGGAAAACAAAATCGTCTGGGAATGTTTGAAGCCTTGCACTTTCGCGAACAGTTGGACAACGATTCCACTTATAATGGAAATTGTTTCGGTGCCCCGTATCAATTGTTCGTGATGGTTTATCACTACGGTAACGAGTCCATGCCATATGAAAGTTTCTACTTTCACCAACTCCTTTAGGAAGATCTTTCCAGTTTCCCCCGTCAGGCACCAAAGCTATTGTGTCTTTTACAAATTGCTTATGGTCGACTGCCTTATGATTATACAAGACCTTACAGTCTCCACGCATTAATCGTTGAAAATCATTTTGTGGTTCCATAACATATTCCGACACATCCGCGCCTACATTATGTTCAAGACTAGGAAGATCTCCTATAGCTTGTTCACATGTAATGTAGTTGTCCGGCGTATGTGACGCCTCGGGAAATTCAAAAGTTACATTACTATTCTTAAGGCCAATAAACACCAACCTTTTTCTTATTTGTGGTACTCCATAATCTGCCGAGCAAAGAATCTTACATGATACTTTATACCCCATCTTTGTAAACCTTCTAATTATCTCTTCCTTGACTTCTCCCTTATAAAGGGTCGCCATTCCAGGCACATTTTCTATCATGAAAGCCTTGGGAGCATATCTTTTAACAGTCTCTATCATTGCCAAATAGAGCTTGTTCCGTTCATCGTCAAAGTTTCGAGGGCCAGTAAGACTAAATCCTTGACAGGGGGGGCCTCCGATTATTACATCTATATTCTGCCCATCAAGTAATCCGTCTATCTTTTCAAATGTATCATAGGCCGCTAAATCACCACAAAGCGTTTTGCTTCCATGATGATTAAGGGCGTATGTTTTAAGGGCTGGTTCATTAAAGTCCACACCTAATACAATGTTGTATCCCGCCATCTCAAAACCTTTCGACAGGCCACCACATCCGCAAAACAAATCGAGTACGTTATAATTGTTTTTTTTGTTATAGATTTCCATTATGAATTTATCCTATTACTTCAACACTTGCTAGCGAGGTCATTAATCTTATTCTTGATCAACCTACATCCTCTACATTTCAGTATCGTCACCCTCTTCTTTATTTCTAGCGTCCCTTAGGTAGGGACGTAAGAAACAAAACAATCAGCCGAAACCTATCAACACAGAGGTTGTATGGTTTGTATCGTTTTTCTTATCCGTTTCAATCCAAGCTTTATATTCATGCTTCGCTCATAGCAAGCCGACAAATCACAGCATTGAATCACAAAATTGATCAGGGGGCTATTATTTCTGTTCTTTTTTCATATAGCCTTAGTTAGTGTTTCTAAAGATCACCATACTTATCAATAAGCGAATTGTCTTCTTAAAAATCAGAAAAGCCTAAGATGCTAATGCCACCAGAAGCTTGTCGGCTCCGATGCCATAGATATCCACTCCTGCTTCCTCGCACACCTTGAAGCTCTCGTCCATCAGGTTGTTGGCGAGAAAAGCCTCATCTTGGGTGAAGGTGGGGGTGCTGTCTCTTATACACATCTCCGAGCCCACGAGACTACGCTGCATCTCGTATGC
>ENA-OZSK01000397-OZSK01000397.1-human-gut-metagenome-genome-assembly--contig:-NODE-397-length-10830-cov-5.029513_pt1 | contig 10830 bp, 7 predicted proteins | sample MGYA00244117_ERZ653956 | MGnify/ENA primary metagenome ERZ653956 (study PRJEB26926, sample SAMN06164473) | human gut metagenome | biome: ENVO:00009003; feature: ENVO:2100002; material: ENVO:00002003... | reverse complement strand
ACACGCCCCCTACGCCCTGTAAGGGCAAAAGCCTAATTATTAAGGTGTTGCCCTTACAGGGCGCACTACTCAATATAAACACTCAATACCCAGGGCGCTGCCCTGGGCTATGTGATTATTGGGCTTTCAGCCCGCATTAATTGAGTTTTGACACACCCTCCTCCTAATCTGTGCAGATCTGTGAAATCCGTGGGTGGCAAAGACTTTGCAAACAATCCGTGGGAGGACACCCAATAAAACATTGAAAAGAATATGATAATATTAGTGATTTCGATAATTGCGCTCGGCATAATCGCAGCGCTGATCGCCAAGCTGAGCAAGCACGACGGCGAGGAGAAGATAACCGTGGTGGAGACATGCGCCACATGCAACGGCACGAACGACAAATGCGAGCAGGACTGCATGATGGAGGCTGCCACAAAGGACATCGTCTACTACGACGACGAGGAGCTCGACGTGTTCAAAGGACGCCCGTCAGACAGCTACACCGACGAGGAAGTGGAGCAGTTCAGCGAGGTGCTCTACACCATGCGACACGAGGAGATTGCCGACTGGTGCCGCAGTCTGACGCTGCGCGGAATCAGTCTGCCCGACCAGATAAAGGACGAAACATTCATGCTTATGGAGGGCTAAGGCAATAAAACGCCACAAACAGAGTTATTTATACGTGAAACTATTTAAGACAAGACATATTATCCCTATCCTTCTCGCAGCTGTATTGGTGGTTGCGACAGGATGTTCTACGCAGAAAAACACCGCTCGCACACGTTGGTGGCATTCGTTCAAGGCCCGTTATAACACCTATTATAACGGCTCATTAGCGTATATTGACGCCTCTCTGGAGAAAGAGGAGGGCAACAAAGACAACTTCACCGAGATCATTCCGCTCTACACCGTGAGCAACAAGAGCAGCCGAGAGATAGGCAAGTCGAACTACGACCGCGCCATCGAGAAGTGTCAGAAGACCATCAAGCTGCACAGCATAAAGCGCCGACCGCAGTGGACAAAGCAGCGCAAGAAGACGGCGAAGGACCTGGAGTGGCTCTCGCGCCGCGAGTACAACCCGTTCCTCTGGAAGGCATGGATGCTCATGGGTCGTTCGCAGTTCTACAAGGGTGCGTTCGACGAGGCAGCGGCTACGTTCAACTACATGGGACGTCTCTACCAGACGCAGCCCGCCATCTACGCCAAGTCGAGAGCGTGGCTCGCCAAGTGCTACATCGAGGAGGGATGGCTCTACGACGCCGAGGACGTGATACGCAACATGCAACGCGACTCCATTCACTGGTCGGCGCGCAAGGAGTGGGACTACACCTACGCCGACTACTACGTGCACACGGGCGAATACGAGAAAGCCATTCCGCACCTGCGCAACGTGATAAAGCACGAGATGCGCCGCAAGCAGCGCGCCCGCGAGTGGTTTCTCATGGGACAGATGCAGGCGGCACTGGGCAACAACGTGGAGGCTACGAAGGCGTTCAAGCACGTGGTGAAGCTCAACCCGCCGTACGAACTGGAGTTCAACGCACACATCGCCATGACGGAGGTGATGTCTGCCGGTCAGTCGAAGAAGATGATTGGCAGACTGAAGCGCATGGCACGCTCGGACAAGAATAAGGACTATCTCGACCAGGTATACTACGCCATCGGCAACATCTACCTGGCGCAGAACGACTCCACGCAGGCTATCATCGCCTACGAGCGCGGAGCGGCTAAGGCTACACGCTCGGGCATAGAGAAGGGCGTGCTGCTGCTGAAGTTGGGCGACATATACTGGGACAAGGAGCGCTACAACGACGCGCAGCGCTGCTACGGTCAGGCTATCGGTATGCTCGACAAGGAGCGCAAGGACTACGAAGAGCTGTCTAACCGCTCGAAGATTCTGGACGACCTCGTGCCGTACACCGACGCCATACACCTGCAGGACTCGCTGCAATCGCTCGCCAAGATGAGCGAGAGCGAACGCAACGCAGCCATCGACCGCACCATCGAGGCGCTGAAGAAGAAGGAGAAGGAGGAACGCCGACTGCAGGCTGAGCAGAACGCACAAAACCAGCAGAACGGCGGCAACGACATGGCGCAAAACAACCAGTTCGGCAACAACACGACGATGCAGAACCAGCAGAACCAGCAGAACCAGCGCAACGCACAGTGGTACTTCTACAACCAGATGGCGGTGAGCCAGGGTAAGGCGGCGTTCCAGAAGCAATGGGGCAAGCGCGAGAACGTAGACAACTGGCAGCGTGTGAACAAGACGGTGGTGGCGTTCCAGAGCGACGAGCCCGAACTGACCGAAGAGCAGCAGGACTCGATAGCGCAGGCTGAAGCCGCAGCCGACTCGCTGGCACTCGTGGCAGATAGTGCGCAGAACGATCCGCACAAGCGCGAGTATTATCTGGCGCAGATTCCGTTCACGGAGGAGCAGATGGCTGAGAGCAACGCTGTCATCGCCGACGGACTATACAACTCGGGCGTAATCTTCAAGGACAAGCTCGACAACCTGCCGCTTAGCGAGAAGCAGTTGATGCGACTTATCAACGGCTATCCGAACTTTGAAAAGATGGCGGAGGCTTACTATCACCTCTACCTGCTATATATGCGCAAGGGCGAGAAGCAGACTGCCGACTCGTACGTGGCACGACTGAAGCAGGAGTACCCCGAGAGCGAGTGGACGACGCTGCTCACCGACCCCTACTTCGTGGAGAACGCTCGCCTCGGCGTGCATCTCGAAGACTCGCTATACGCTTCTACCTACGACGCGTTCAAGGCGGCTCGCTACAAGGAGGTGAGCGCCAATGTCGCCGTCTCCGAACATCGATTCCCGTTGGGAGCCAACCGCGACAAGTTCCTCTTCATCGGTGGACTGGGCAAGCTTAACGACGGCGACTATGAGGGTTGCATCGAAGACCTGAACACGGTGGTGAAGAAGTATCCGCAAAGCCCCGTGGCAGAGATGGCAGGCATGATTGTGAAGGGCGTGAACGAGGGCAGACGTCTGCAAGGCGGCAAGTTCGACCTCGAGAACGTTTGGGAGCGCCGTTCGCAGGTGCTCAACGAGGACGACTCGACGGCTGTGCGCGAGTTCTCTAACGACCGCAACGCCGCGTTCATATATATGATAGCTTACAAGCCCGACTCGATAGACGCCAACCGAATGTTGTTCGAGCTGGCACGCTACAACTTCACGTCGTACATGGTGCGCAACTTCGACATAGAGATTGAGCAGGTAGACGGTCTGAACCGTATGCTCGTGAAGGGATTCCGCAACTACGACGAGGCGCTGCAGTACGCCCGCCAGTTGCAGAAGCAGAAGCTGCTGATGAAGCTCGTGGGCAAGAGCCGACAGATCGTTATCAGCGACGTCAATCTGTCTATGCTCGGCAAGCAGTTCAGCTACGCCGACTACGCCAAGTTCTACGAGAAGAACTTCGCTCCGCTGAAGATAGCTTCGGAGGATCTGCTGGAGATACCAGAGGTGACCGTGACCGAGCCTGACGAAAGCGAGACGAAGAAGCCGCAGGACGACTTCGACGAGGAGCAGAACAGCAACCAGAACTCTACGAACACCTTCTTCGAGGAGGAGCCGCAGCCGGCAGAGAAGCAGACTACGGAGAGCGGCGTCGTGAACATTGAGGACGAACAGCCGACGGAGTCGACTACAGAAACCGTAATTAAGGAAGAACCAACAACGACTGTTATTAAGGAAGAGCCTGCAACGACTGTTATTAAGGAAGAACCTGCAACGACTGTTGTTGAGGAGGAACCTGCAACAACGGTTATTGAGGAGCCGAAGCCTGTCGTTAAAGAAGAGCCGAAGCCAGTGGTTAAAGAAGAGCCGAAGCCTGTCGTGAAGGAGCAACCGAAACCAGTGGTGAAGGAAGAACCGAAGCAGCTGGAGGACGAGTTCTACTTCGGCGAGGACCCGCAGCCTCAGCAGAGCACATCGAAGAAGCAGGGCAGCAAGACCCAGAAAGACAACTTCGACGACGACGAGTATTACGACCTCGACGGTTTTTAACTAAAAAAGAAAGAGCATTATGAGCAACGGATATTTACTATGGGTTGACGACGAGATAGAACTCTTGCGCGCCCACATCATCTTCCTGCAGAACAAAGGATACGAGGTGGTGACCGTGAGCAACGGCACCGACGCCATCGAAGAATGTAAGCAGCACAAGTTCGACCTGGTGCTGCTCGACGAGATGATGCCCGGTATAAGCGGACTCGAAACGCTGCAGCAGATAAAGGAGCTCTCGCCTGCCACGCCTATCGTGATGGTGACGAAAAGCGAGGAGGAGAACATCATGGACCAAGCTATCGGCTCTAAGATTGCCGACTACCTGATAAAGCCAGTGAACCCGAACCAGATTCTGCTGACGCTGAAGAAGAACATTCACCGCAAGCAGATTGTGTCGGAAGTGACGCAGACGGGCTATCAGCAGAACTTCCAGGACATCTCGATGCAGATAATGAACTGCGAGACGATAGACGACTGGAAGGATGTGTATCGAAGGTTGGTGCATTGGGAACTGGAGCTGAGTTCTACGGACAGCAACATGACCGAGATGCTGCAGATGCAGAAGGAGGAGGCGAACAACGGTTTCGCCAAGTTCATAAAGAAGCACTACATGTCGTGGGTGGCGCCGGGCGTTACGGAGCGTCCGCTGATGAGCCCCGACATAATAAAGCGCAAGGTGTTCCCCGCAATAAGCGAGGGCGAGAAGGTGTTCCTCATCGTGATAGACAATTTCCGCTACGACCAGTGGCGCGTGCTCTCGAAGGAGATAGGCAACATGTTCGACATTGAGGAGGACATGTACACCAGCATCCTGCCGACGGCTACGCAGTACGCCCGCAACGCCATCTTCTCGGGTCTGATGCCCGAGCAGATTGAGAAAATGTTCCCCGAACTGTGGGTGGACGAAGACGAGGACGGGGGCAAGAACCTCAACGAGGAGCCGCTCATATGCACGCAGATAGAGCGCTACCGACGCCACGACTCGTTCTCTTACCATAAGATAAACGACTCGACGGGCGCCGACAAGCTGCTGGCGCGCCTCAACGAACTGACGAAGAACGACCTGAACGTGATTGTCGTGAACTTCATCGACATGCTGTCGCACGCAAGAACCGAGTCGAAGATGGTGCGCGAGCTTGCCAACAACGAGTCGGCATACCGTTCGATAACGCTCTCGTGGTTCCGCCATTCGGTTATGGCAGACTTGCTCAACGCGCTCTCGCAGATCGACTGCAAGATTATCATCACCACCGACCACGGCAGTATACGTGCGTCGAAGCCGGTGAAGATAGTAGGCGACCGCAACACCAACACTAATCTGCGCTACAAGCTGGGCAAGAACCTCAGCTGCCAGTCGAAGGAAGTGTTCGTGATAAAGAACCCGCACGAGGCGCAGTTGCCTGCGCCGAACATCAGTACGTCGTACATGTTCGCCACCTGCAGCACGTTCTTCGCCTACCCCAACAACTACAACTACTACGTGTCGTACTACAAGGACACGTTCCAGCACGGCGGCATTTCGCTCGAAGAGATGCTCATACCGCTGATAACACTAAAAGGAAGGAAATAGAAAACCGGCTGCCAACAGCCGATTACATAAAAAGAAAAACTATGGAAATAAGAATCAACTCTCTGGCAGACATCAACGAGGCTGCCAAGACATTTGTCGAGAACATGGGCGACGGCAAGGTGTTCGCCTTCTACGGCAAGATGGGTGCAGGCAAGACTACGTTCGTGAAGGCTGTCTGCGAGTGTCTGGGCGTGGAGGATGTAATCACATCTCCGACGTTCGCCATCGTGAACGAGTATACTTCCGCTACAACCGGCGACGCGATATACCACTTCGACTTCTACCGCATAAAGAAGCTCGAAGAGGTATACGACATGGGCTACGAGGACTACTTCTACGGCGGTTCGCTGTGCTTTTTGGAGTGGCCCGAGCTGATTGAGGACCTGCTGCCGGAGGACGCAACGAAGGTTACTATCGAAGAGACCGAGAACGGTGCACGCGTAGTGAAGTTCTAAACTACTTGAATGCGACGCGGTAGGTGCAGCCGTTCTTCCAGTTGCTGCATCCGTAAGCCGTCTTACCTTTAATGATAGTGCCCTTGCCGCAAACGGGACAAGTGGTGCCGATAATGCTGTCGTCTGCCGACGGCTCGCTTGTTGCGGGCTGCGGTGAGGCGGCAGCATTTTTTGTTGATGCAATCGACGACGTTGCAGCAGACTTTGCTGCAGCTTTCTTCGGCGCAGCAGTCTTTTTCTTTTTCGCCTTCTTCAGATCCTCGTCGGTAGTGATGGTAACACGGCGGTTGCTGTTGTCGCGCAGCACGTCGTAGACAATCTCCGTAACCTGCTGCTTCAGCTCGTTGATGAAGTCGGCAGCTTCGTACTTCTTGTGTTCTATGTCGCGCAGTTTCTTCTCCCAGATGCCCGTCAGCTCGCAACTCTTTAGCAACTCTTCGTGAATGATGTCGATAAGTTCGATGCCCGTAGCCGTAGCGATGAGATTCTTGCGCTCGCGGCGAATGTAGTGGCGCTTGAAGAGCGTCTCGATGATGCCGGCACGCGAAGACGGACGACCGATGCCGTTCTCCTTCAGCGCAGCACGCAGCGTCTCGTCGTCGACAAACTTGCCGGCGGTCTCCATGGCACGCAGCAGCGTCGCCTCGGTGTAATACTTAGGCGGCGTGGTCCACTTCTCGGTGAGCGTAGGCGTGTGCGGTCCGCTCTCGCCCTTTACGAATGTGGGCAGAGTGCGCTCCTCGTCGCGCTTGTCATCGTCTTCGGACGATGACGGTTGTGGGTTGTTGGGTTGAGGTGTTGAGGTTTGCTGCTGGGCGTATATAGTGCGCCATCCTGGCTCCAGTATCTCTTTGCCGCTCACCTTAAACTCCACATCCTCCACCTTTCCGAGCACGGTAGTGGTAGAGAACTTGCAGTCGGGATAGAACACGGCGATGAAGCGGCGCACAATGAGGTCGTAGACGTTGCGCTCCATGTCGCTGAGCGCCGACGCAGGCACACCGGTAGGAATGATGGCGTGGTGGTCGGTGACCTTCGACGTGTCGAAAACACGCTTCGACTTGGGCAGTTTCTTGCCGGCAAGCGGCTGTATGTACTGCTCGTAGCCGCGCATACCGGTGAGTATGCCGGCACACTTCGGGTAGATGTCGTCGCTAAGAAACTGCGTGTCGACACGCGGATAGGTAGTGAGCTTGCGTTCGTAGAGCGACTGTATGAGGTTGAGCGTCATCTCGGCGCTGTAAGAGAACTTGCGGTTGCACTCCACCTGCAGCGATGTGAGGTCGAAGAGACGCGGAGGCGCCTCGTTGCCGTTCTTCTTCGAGACGTTCGTCACCTCGAACGGCTTGTCGGCGATGGTGGCGAACGCCTGCTCGCCTTCCTCCTTCGTGGTGAACTTGCCCTTTGTGGCTGTGAAGAGCGTGTCGCGATAGATAGTGGAGAGCACCCAATAGGGTTCCGGCTCAAACGAGTCGATCTCCTTCTGGCGGTTGACGATAAGCGCGAGTGTAGGCGTCTGTACACGACCGATGCTGAGCACCTGTCGGTTCTGTCCGTACTTTAGAGTGTAAAGACGCGTGGCGTTCATGCCCAAGAGCCAGTCGCCGATGGCACGGCTCAGTCCGGCAACGTACAGCGGCTGATACTCACTCTGGTCCTTCAGCGAGTTGAAGCCCTCGCGGATAGCCTCGTCTGTCATCGACGATATCCAAAGACGCTTGACGGGGCACTTAGCCTGAGCCTTCTGCATCACCCAACGCTGTATCAGCTCACCCTCCTGACCGGCGTCACCGCAGTTGACGATGCAGTCGGCAGCCTGCATGAGACGCTCGATGACGCTGAACTGGCGCTTGATGCCGTCGTCGTCGATGAGCTTGATGCCGAAGCGCGGCGGAATCATCGGCAACGCCGAGAGACTCCAGTGCTTCCAGTTCTCGGTGTAGTCGTTGGGCTCTTTCAGCGTGCAGAGATGTCCGAAGGTCCACGTCACTTGAAAGCCATTACCCTCCATGTATCCGTTGTGAGAGGTGGTGGCACCCAATATGCGGGCTATATCCTTGGCTACGCTTGGTTTCTCGGCTATGCAGACTATCATTTGTTCTTCTAAGTTTAAAAATTTAAATTCGGAGTGCAAAGATACTTAAAAATATTGAGATAGGTGTTTTATGCTTTTCTTTTAGAGAAATTAACTTTTTATTTCTGTTTTACATCCTTAATCTGAATTATTTGGCTTACCTTTGCATTACGTGTTAAAGCAAAAGCACAAACCACAAAAAAGCGAACTACGACTGAACGTAGAATACATAGAGAGTATTCGAGAAATAAGTAAATAAATAAGTAAAGAACAACATTAGTATAACCCCCAAAAACAGAATATAAACATGAGCAATAGTATTCATCGTCCGCATGAAAACAATCTCTTGAAAGTATCGGTACTGCTGGGTGACATCGTCATCCTCAACCTGCTTTACTGGTTGTTCTGCAGTTTCATACCATTAGAATATTTCGTACAGATAATGCGCCACACAATGGTGGCTGGCAGCATCATATACTTCGCTTGCACCATGAACAACGGTGTCATACTGCACCACCGCAAAGTAAACAACCACCAGATAGTAATGCGCGTAATGCGCAACGTGTTCGTCTACTCGCTCTGCTGCTTCCTGCTGTTCTCGCTGGGCAAGTTCCCGCATCTGTCGCTGCTGCGAATGGGCACCTACTGGATTGCCTCGTTCGTGTGCATATCTATTTACCGCATCATCGTGAGAAAGATGCTGGTGGCATGGCGCCGCAAGCCGGCTAACAAGCGCAACGTGGTGTTCGTGGGCAGCAACAACAACGCACGAGTGATGTACGAGGAGATGACAGAGAACGACGCCTTAGGCTACAACGTGCTGGGCTACTTCGACCATCAGCCCAACGAGATGTTCAAAGACAAATGTCTGTATCTGGGCACGCCACAAGACTTGCCGAAAGTGCTGAAGAAACAAAATGACATACACGAGCTATACTGCTGTCTGTCGTCAAGATTCAGCGATGAGATTCTGGAAGTGATACGCTACTGCGAGCATAACATGATTCACTTCTACTCGATGCCGAACGTGAGCAACTACCTGCACCACCGCATGCACCTGAACCTGATGGGCGACGTGCCCTACCTCAGCCTCTACAACGAGCCGCTGAGCCAAATGGAGAACCGACTGGTTAAGCGCCTGTTCGACATCCTCGTCTCACTGACATTCCTCTGCACGCTCTTCCCCATCATATTAGTTATAGTGACGGCAATCACGAAGATAACCATGCCTGGTCCGATTTTCTTCAGACAGAAGCGCACCGGACTCAACGGCAACGAGTTCTACTGTCTTAAGTTCCGCAGCATGAAGGTGAACAAGGACGCCGACACGCTGCAGGCTACGAAGAACGACCCGAGAAAGACGAAGTGGGGCAACATAATGCGCAAGACGAACATCGACGAGCTGCCACAGTTCATCAACGTGCTGCTCGGACAGATGAGCATCGTAGGGCCGAGACCGCACATGGTGAAGCACACAGACGACTACTCGAAGCTGATAGACAACTACATGGTGCGCCACTACATAAAACCCGGCATCACGGGATGGAGTCAGGTGACGGGATTCCGCGGCGAGACCAAGCAACTCTCGCAGATGGAAGGACGCGTAGAGGGCGACATCTGGTATCTGGAGCACTGGAGCATCTGGCTCGACATATATATAATGTATAAGACCGTAGCCAACGTGATAGTAGGCGACAAGCAGGCTTTTTAACACATTGACATACAGAAGGCGTACCCATTGAGGGTGCGCTTTTTTTGTGCAGCGTAACGAAATTGTAACACGTTAGTAGTATGTGTGAATACAATTATATATAACTTTGCAACCAGAACAAAGATATAGCAGTTATGAAACAGAATCAAAGAATTCTTGTGGTGGACGACGAGCAGGACTTGCTCGAAATCCTTAAGTTCAATCTCGAAACGGAAGGCTACGAGGTGCAGACAGCGACGTCGGCAGAAGAGGCGCAGACGCTCGACATAGCATCGTTCGACCTGCTGCTGCTCGACGTGATGATGGGCGGCATGTCGGGATTTGCCTTGGCTCGCTTGCTGAAAGCCAACCCGAAGACAGCCAGTGTGCCTATCATCTTCCTCACCGCACGCGACACGGAGAACGACACCGTGACCGGATTCAACCTCGGTGCGGACGACTATATATCGAAGCCGTTCTCGCTGCGAGAAGTGATGGTGCGTGTGCGTGCCGTGCTGCGCCGTACGGCAATTGACAACGGCGAGGAGCAGCAGCACCTCATTACATACCAGGGCATCGTGATGAACCTCGACAAGAAGACCGTAACCATCGACGGCGAGGAGATAGCGTTCACGAAGACGGAGTTCGAACTGCTGCACCTGCTGCTCGACGAGCGAGGACGCGTGTTCTCTCGCCAGGAGCTTATCGACCGCGTGTGGCCGAAGGATGTGCTTGTGCTCGACCGCACGGTGGACGTGAACATCACACGTCTGCGCAAGAAGATAGGACGCTTTGCGAAGTGCATCGTCACACGCCTCGGTTTCGGCTACTACTTTGACGCTTAGGAGAATGGGTGTAAAACTACAAAACAATGGCTATATTGAATAGCAAACGATTAAAATTGTAGGAGGGGGCAAAACTCGCAAGCGACACGCCCCGAAGGGGCAGCACCACATAGCCCAGGGCAGCGCCCTACCCTTTATACACATCTTTGACAATTCTCAACATCTCACATTTGCAGAA
>ENA-OZSK01000385-OZSK01000385.1-human-gut-metagenome-genome-assembly--contig:-NODE-385-length-10987-cov-6.465971_pt1 | contig 10987 bp, 5 predicted proteins | sample MGYA00244117_ERZ653956 | MGnify/ENA primary metagenome ERZ653956 (study PRJEB26926, sample SAMN06164473) | human gut metagenome | biome: ENVO:00009003; feature: ENVO:2100002; material: ENVO:00002003... | reverse complement strand
GTGGGCTCGGAGATGTGTATAAGAGACAGATATCAGTGTTTTTTCTTTCCTGTTTTCTGTTTTTGATATTTTTTATCATTTTGTCCTGCAGGTTTCCCGGTTCTGCTGTTTCTGTTATCCTGCCCGGATTTATAACTTCCTGAATTTTTACCGGATTTATCCTGTTTTCTATGATTACTGTTCTTGTTATTCTGATTCCGTGTTGCCTGTCCTGACGGATTCTTTTTATGGACATCTTTATATCCCGAAGTATTCCTATCCATCTTTCTCGGAGTGATCAGACAATGTTTTTCGAATCCGATCAGATCTTTCCGTCCTGCCTTTATCAGGGCTTCCTTTACCAGATCATAATTTTCCGGTCTTCTGTACTGGATCAGTGCACGCTGCATTGCTTTCTCATGTGGGTCTCTCGCAACATATACCGGTTCCATCGTACGCGGATCTACTCCTGTGTAATACATACAGGTCGAGATCGTTGATGGTGTCGGATAAAAGTCCTGTACCTGCTCCGGCATATATCCGATATCACGGATATATTCTGCCAACGCTACTGCATCTTTTAACGTAGAGCCCGGATGTGAGGACATAAGATAAGGTACTGCATATTGTTTCAATCCATACTGCTCGTTGATCTTCTCATATTTTTTTATAAATGTCTCATATACCTGATTCGACGGCTTACCCATGTACTTTAAGACATTATCTGAAATATGCTCCGGTGCAACCCTTAATTGTCCGCTGATATGGTACCGGCAAAGCTCCCGTAAGAAGGTATCATCGTGATCCGCAAGCAGATAGTCAAATCGAATACCGGATCTTACAAATACCTTCTTCACCCCGGGTATCCGTCTTAATTTACGAAGCAGCTCAACATAATCTTTATGACTGGCATTCAGGTTCTGACATGGTTTTGGAAACAGACACTGTTTATTCTGGCATACGCCGTATTTCATCTGTTTTTCACATGCCGGATGTCTGAAATTCGCCGTAGGTCCTCCAACATCATGGATATATCCTTTAAACTCCGGATCTTTCGTCATGCGCTTTGCTTCTTCAATGATCGACTCATGACTTCTGGTCTGAACGATCCTTCCCTGATGAAAAGTTAGTGCACAGAAGCTGCATCCGCCAAAGCATCCACGGTTGCTTGCCAGACTGAACTTCACCTCTGCTATAGCCGGGATTCCCCCATCCTTTTCATACATCGGATGATAGGTGTTCATGTAATCATACCCATATACGTCATCCATCTCCATCTGTGTGAGCGGATATGCCGCAGGATTCTGAACAACATATCCCCGGTTGCCATATCCTTCCACCAGCACTTTTCCGGAATATGGATCTGTATTGATATACTGTGTATAAAAGCTTTCTGCATATTTTAAACGGTCTTCCTGAAGTGCTGCATAATCAGGCAGGATCACCGGAGCTTCTACACCGGACAGATCTTTTGTCTTGTAGACTGTTCCTCTGATAAATGTAATATCCCTGACATCTATTCCGCTGTCTAACGCATCTGCAATCTCGACCATGCTATGTTCACCCATGCCATAGGAAATCAGATCTGCCTGTGAATCGATCAGAATTGAATGCTTTAATTTATTCGACCAGTAATCATAGTGTGCAAGTCTTCTGAGACTTGCTTCAATCCCACCAATAATGATCGGAACATCCTTATACGTTCTACGGATCAGATTGCAATATACCACTGTTGCATAATCCGGTCTCAGCCCCATCTTTCCACCGGGAGAATAGGAATCCATACTTCTATGTTTTTTTGAAACAGTATAATGATTGACCATAGAATCCATATTGCCACCGGAAACCAGAAAACCAAGTCTTGGTCTGCCGAATACATCTATGCTCTTATCATCTTTCCAATCCGGCTGTGGAATCATACAGATCTTATATCCATGTGCTTCCAAAACTCTGCTGATAATTGCCGGACCAAAAGAAGGATGGTCCACATAAGCGTCTCCGGTAATAAACACGAAGTCCGGCTGTTCCCATCCTCTTTCTATCATATCTTTTTTATTCACCGGCAGAAAATTATGTGTATTTGTCATTTTCTTTTCTCTGCTTTCTATGCATCTTCTTTTCTTGCTGCAATATCAACCGACATACCGGCACCAAGTGCAACTGCTTCTAACGCTTTATCCGAAACATACGTATCAATTCCCGTTTTTTCCTTGATCAGCTTATCCATTCCATACATCAGGCTGCCACCACCGGTCAGAACAATCCCATTTACCGATATATCCGCAACCAGCTCCGGCGGAGCCGTCTCAAGTACACCATGAATCGCCGTCAAAATATGAGAAGTTGTATCTGCAAATGCTTCTATTGTCTCATTTGCCGTGATCGTGATCGCCTTTGGAAGTCCCTTGATCAGATCTCTTCCCTTTACAACATAGGTGATGTCCTCCGGTCTCTCATAGACCGATCCTACCGCTATCTTTGCTTTCTCCGCAGTTTGTTCTCCGATCAGAAGATTATACTTTCTTCTGATATATCGGATCATCGATGCATTATAATCATCCCCCGCTGCTTTAATCGAACGGCTCTCTACAGCTCCTCCAAGTGATATAACTGCAATATCTGTTGTTCCTCCTCCGATATCAATGACCATATTTCCTTTGGCTTCCTCTATATCAACTGCTGCACCGATTGCAGCCGCAAGGGGTTCTTCCATAACATAAACACTCTTAGCTCCTGTTCTGTAAACAGCCTCTTCTACAGCTCTCCGCTCCACTTCTGTGACTCCGCTGGGAACACAGACACATATTTTCGGTCTGCCAACCCCGGTTCGTTTCTCCATAGCACTGCGGATAAATGCCTTTAACATTCGCTCTGTAACAATATAATCTGAAACTACTCCTTTTACGAGCGGTCTTACAACTTCGATTGATTCCGGTGTCTTTCCGATCATCTTTTTTGCTTTATTTCCAATCGCAATAATGCGTTTCGAACTTTTCTCATATGCAACAACAGACGGTTGGTTGATGACAACCCCACGACCTTTTACATATACCAATACATTCGATGTCCCCAAATCTATTCCTATATCCATACTATCTATCTTATATCTCCTTTAAGTTTGACAACCATAAGAAACAACTTTCTACTCGTTTCTTACGTTATCGTACCGATTGTAAAAATCTCACACAAATACAGACTTTGATAACCGATCTGCGTAAAAAAAGTGCCAAGTTTACAATAATAAATATTATAAACATTGGCACCATTTTTTTCAACCAAAATATAAACTGGAAAATGTTATCCTACGATATTCACTTTTCATTACTTTATATCTGTCTTCATAACTTTCTTTGCTTCAGGATTTCTTGCATCTGCTCGTTCCATCGCTTCGTCTACAGCAGTTAACAACCTGTCAATATTACCAGTCTCCATCGCAAGAAGTAAATTCTTGATATTACCCTCAATACCATCTTCATATTTATACCCTTTTTCAATGATATATTCTTTGGCAATTACAATCATATTCTCTTCTTTAATCTGATCAAAATAAACACGATTGTTAAAGCTTCTTGCCTGTGTCATATTATCTGCAAGCATCTTGCTAAGTGCAACCTTTTCACCGGTAAGAATTATCTTAACATCATTCTTCTCCGAAGAACAAAGATCAACCATCTCTTTGAACCGCTCAGGTGTTATAAGTCCTGCGCTCTCAACGATCAGGCATCCGCCTTTCAATTTTGTAACCGCACCGGCAAGCTTACCGCTATTGATTACTTTTGCTCTAACCTTTGCCTTTGCAGGTGATGTACAGAAACCAAGATCATAATAACACTCAGCAAAATCTTCTCCAACCTTTGATGAACCAAATCCATGCAGACCGAGAATAACGAGATTCTTTGAGCGTTTCGGATCCACTTTCATTGTCTGAAGAACATTCACAATCTGTGCGCCCGCAGGATTTACACAAAGATACTTATACAGATACTTTGCTTCCGATGGCAGGGCTTTCTTCATTTCCTGATTAATCTCACTCTGTTCAGCTTCTACAGCGGCTTCATCCGTTGCTTCTAAGGATACATCTATCTTAGATGCTTCTTCTACCTTTCCTGCTTTTAAAAGTTCAACCTGTTTTCTTGCTTCTTCTTCCTTCTTAACAGCTTTTTCAAGAACCTTTGCAGCAGCAGCAGCTCTGCCACTTACTTCTTCCAATTGCTTCTTTGTACTGATTTCTTCTTTCAGAAGAGAATCAAGATCATGCTTCTTTTTATCTTCTGCTTTCTTAACTGCCTCTTCATTTGCAGCTTTTCTGGCAACGACACGTTCTTCCTGTTCAGTCTTCAAACCGGCAATCTTCTGTTTTAGTTCTTCTTCTTTCTTCTTAGCATCATCAAGCAACTTCTGTGCTGTTTTCTCTGCTTCCTTCTGGGCATCAACAGCTTCCTTCTCTGCAGTCATTGCAGCAGACTGAACTTTCTCAAGTTCTGCAGCCTCGCCTGCTGCATATTTTTCTTCTTCATCTGCAAGGAACTTCTCGCGTGCATCCTCTCTGGACTTCTTATCCTTATCCAGTTTCTCTCTTCCATCTGAAGCAGCCTTTTCTGCATTCCGGATCTCTACTTCTTCTTCAATCTTAGCCTTCTCCAGAATTTCTTCTGCTTCTTCCTCTGCATTTTCTGCCTTGGAAAGAAGATCTTCTGCCTCTACTACGGATTTCTTTGCTGCATCAAGTGCCTGCTGTGCTTCAGCCTTTGCTGACTTAAAGGATTCTACATCTTTCTTTGTCGCAACAATATCATCGTTTGTTGTCTTCTTTTCTTTATTGAGTAAATCAATTTCAGACTGGAATTTCTTCTTATCAGCTTCACCCTTTGAAATTCTGGACTCTGCCGCTGCTTTTGCTGTTCTGGCTTCTTCCAGTTTCTTCAACGCTTCAGCTTCTTTTGCTTCTGCTTCTTTTAATGATTTCTTTGCTGAATCAATAGCCTTTGTTGCTGAATCATTGTTATTCGTCGCAGTCTTAAGTTTGCCTTCACTCTCAGCAAGCCTGCTTTCAAGTCCGGCTAATGTCTTTAATGACTCCGACTCCATATCTGTTGTATTCTTAAGGTTAAGAGCTGCTTCTTCCTCCGCCTTCTTGGAATCTGTGAAGATAACACCTGCACGCTGCTTATTCTTTTCTGCATCGTCCATCAGCTTCTTAGCTTTGTCATTCTGTGTCTCTTTCTTCTTCTTGGCAGCATCAATTGCTTTCTTCTTATCTTCCTCTAATTTTACGGAAGCCGTTTCTGCATCCTTGCAAGCCTTTGTATACTCAGCTTCGTGTTTTTCAATATTTGCTTTCTTAGCATCTGCAAGCTTTTTGATCACTTCATCAGCTGCAGCCTGTGCATCATTGATGATTTTCATCTTGATAGTCTCAGGATTGCTCTCCTTTAATACCTTATCTGAATCATCCTTTGCTTTCTTATTAGTATCTTCTATCTCTTTATTGATAGCTTTTACTTTTGTTTCAAGCTCTGCATTTTCTTTTGCTAAGAGTTTCTCATCAGCCTTCTTCTTTGCATCGAATTCTGCCTTCATCTTATCTTCATAAGCGGCTTTTTTCTTTGCACATTCTTCAAGCTGTGATTTCAGTTCTTTTTCTTCTTTTTCAGAATCTGCAATCGTCTTCTTGGCTGTTTCAACGACATTCTTTGCATCCTGAGCCTTACGTTCAGCAAGTTCGATAGCCTGTTTTTTCTTGGTCTCGGCTTCAACCTTTGCCTTTTCAGCCGCAGCCTTCTTACGTGCCTCTTCTGCTTTCTTTTTGGACTCTTCCTCTGCTGCTTTACGTTTAGCTTCTTCTGCAGCTTTTTTCTTAGCTTCTTCTTCAGCTTTTTTCTTAGCTTCTTCCTCTGCCTTCTTCTTAGCTTCTTCTTCTGCCTTTATACGTGCAGCTTCTTCTTCGCTGGTTTCATCAATATTGGAGAGGTTCTCAATACCGGCTCCAAGGAAGTCTTCATCTTCATCGTCATCATCTATATCATACATAGATGAAACATCCGCGTCATCTTTGTTTCTGTCAGGTAAAATACTGAAAAGATCACCATTATTGTCATTTCCTTTTTTAGTCTTAACCTCTTTCACCTTAACATTCTTGCCCGGTGTCCATTCAGCATCATCTGAAACAACAGATGTCATATCATCTTCGTCAAATCGTTCTGCTTCATCAGATAACGTTGTCTTATCTTTACCTTTTATCTTATTCGGTTCAAGGGAAGCATTCATATTCAAAGTCGAACCAAGACCGCCTCCTGTCGCACCCGGTTTTCCTGAAAGGCCTTCTCCTGAAGGTGCACTACCAAGTCCACCAAGTCCGCCGGCTCCTTCTCCAAGGCCACCGTCAAGTCCGCCGAGACCGCCATAGCCTTCTCCAAGGCCACCACCAAGTCCGCCGAGGCCACCACCAAGTCCCTCATCGGCAATACCACCGAGGTTAAGACTGATCTTTGGCATTTCCTGCTTTTCATTCTTTTTCTCTGTTTTAGCTTCACTCTCTGCCTCTATATTATTTGTATCCGGCTTTTCAGCTTCAGCTTCTTTGTTCTCTGTCTCTTCAGGCTCATCCTCATGAACAATACCTAATGCTTCTTCTCTCTTACGACGCTTCTTCTCCTCAATTCGCGCAAGTTCTTCAGCAGACAAAGTCTTGTATTGGCTCTTGCTTCCACTATCTGAAGTTTTCTTTTTATTGCTGCTCTTATTCTTCAAAGCCTGTTCTTCTTCAAGTCTTTTCTGCTTTGCAGCTTCAGCAGCCCTTTCTTTTTCAAGCTGTGCTTTAATCGCAGCAATCATAGCTTCTGTTTGATCTATAGCCAATTTGTACGCCTCCTTCCACATTATCAAATAAAAAAAATAATATTTATATTAATCTAATTATTTGTCATTTTTTCTTAAGCTTATATTTTTTTTCATCGGAATGTTTTGATTCAGATTTCTTTACAGCTTCAGACTCTGAAGCACTATCATTTTCCTTTATGTTTTCCGATTCATCGGTTTCATCCTCGCTTGAAGGATTTAACACAAAGCTGTCCTGATGCATATTGAAATAATCAGTGTTTGATGCATATTTAGTTCCAAGCTCGATTCCGAGTCTTGCAAGCAATTCATCTGTCTCACTGATCAAAGCTTCCTCTTTTTTCAGATTTTCAGCCATCTTCTGATCGTATTCTTCCTGTATGTCTTCATGCTTTACATGTTCTACAACAGGTGGTTTATCACTGTTATAATCAGGGAAAAGACTTGATCTGAATGTAGGAAAATCTATTTTTCTGCCATTTACATTTGCAGAATTCTCAACCACCGGTTCTAAGATTTCTGATTCTGAATCTTTTATTTCAAAAACCTCTGTTTCAGGATTTTTTGATGCAGGATCATTTATTTCAAAATCGTCGGTTTCAAAAATCTTTGCTTCGGGAATCTCCGTTTCAGAAGCATCATTATCTATATCATAATCCTGTTCTGATATTACTTCTGAAGCTGATTCATCGAGTTCATCAGGTACCGACTCATCAAACGCTTCTGTTGTGACGTCGACAGTTTCTTCCGGTATATAAGCATCTGTTTCCGACTGTTCAGATTCTGTCGTCTCCGGCTCCGCCTGTTCCGGTTCTTCTGCTTCGATATCAACATTAACTTCCGCTTCGTCAATGATTTCAGCTTCCACATCTTCTTCCTGCTCGATTTCTTCTGTCTCAGACTGAATGATATCTTCATCACTTTCATCTGGCATCAGATCTTCCGGCACTTCCGAGATCTCTACAATATCGTCATCCTCATATGCCTGCTCAAATGAATCATCTTCCCAATCATCTGTATCAAATTTATATTCATCCAGTGACTGGATCGCAACATCAATATCAAATTTATGATCTTTCTTTCCTTCAGATTCAGAAACATCTCCCGAAAGCTCTTCATTTTCACTTATCTGAGGTTCTTCCATGAGAACCGTCTCGTCTTCTTCTGCTAGCTGTTCAGCAATCTCCGCTACCTCTGCATCCTCATGTGGCTCCGCAGGTTCTGCATACTCAGCTTCTTCAGCAACAATCTCCGACTCTGTATTTTCTTCAGACTCAGGTTCTGTATTTTCTTTTTCAATAACTGTTTCAGTATCCGATTCTGCAGCCTCTTTCTCAACAATTTCTTCAGTCTCAGGTTCCGCAGTCTCTTCCTCGACAGTTGTCTTGATCTCCGGCTCGCTTTGTTCAAGCGCATCCGGGTCAACCATCAATACTGTATCGAAATCATCTGTAATATCCGAAGTATCAAAATCATCCAGACTTTCATCGAATGATTCTTCTGATATCTGATCCAGATTCTTTTCTTCGCTAACAATCGAAGCGGTCTCCGGCTCTTCCGGCTCTTTCATTATATCTTCACTCTGAGTCGAATCTATATTCTCTTCTACCGCCATTACTTCATCCAGTAATTTGTCTTTGTCCGGTTGCAGCTTCTCTGTTTCAGCAATTACCTCTTCAATCGCAGCCTCTTCTTTCTTTGACAGTCGTCCTATATGAAATCTCTTTCCTTTATTCTTTTTTTCCTCTGACTGTTCATTTTCCTGTTGTTCTTTCTTCTGCTGTTTCTTTAATTCTTTCTTTTCTTTAGATTTAAGCAACATCTGTTTGAACTTCACAGAATTTGGTATGGGTTCACGATCATCGACCATCAAAGTAATCTTAGGGTCTTTCGGGAACATACGAAGGTGATCAGCTTCCAAAACCTTTTGTTCAAATGTTCTGATCTCTTCCTGTTCTTTTGAATCATCCTCCTGTTCTGATGCAGGATAACAATATATAGTTTTCTCTACATCATATGATTTATCTCTAAGCCGGTTCACATTCTCAATATATGGGGAACCTTTATAGGTCGCGCAGAAAATTTCAGCCTCCGACTGAAGTTTCTCCATATTTCCCATTGCAGCATACAATAACAACATCTCAAAATCCCAAGCTGCATCCGTTTCGGCTTCATTTGCTGAAATAAGAATTCCATACAGCTCTTTGAACGATTTTCGTTTTGCTTTTGCAATCATGTATTCTATACGATATGTACCTGCATCTTTTTCATCTTGATTAAATTTATAGATGTCATAATATGTGTCTACAAGTGAGTAAAACCCCTCAGATAAATACACTTTAATCAGTGAATATATAATCTTATTTCCAACAGGCGCCATGGAGTGGGCTTTTACAAGAGCAGCTCTGGCTTCCGAATAACGTCCGTTTTCATAGTAAACTTCACCACAAATCTTGATAAACTGAGGTGAAAGCGATCTGGTCAAATCCTGATGTTCAAGTATATCCAATGCAAGACTATAATCCCCGCTTGCCGCAAGTTCTTTTATTTTGTTGACACTTGACATGCTAATTCCAGTACCCATCCAATCATACTCCTAAACTAATTTTCATCAGCTAATTTTATCACATCAGGTCATCTTTTACAACTGTCATGTACCTGAGTTTTGCTTCTTCGAGCATATATATGCGCAAAGCAATCCTGTAAATAATCCAGCTATCAATCCTCCTATATGCGCTGCATTATCTATGCCTTCCGAAACATATCCATTCAATATTGTGATCACGGATAAAAAAATAAGATCCTTTAATGAAATATCTGATATCTTTCCTTTACCAAAAAAGGCAAAAACAATCAATATACCCATCAAGCCGCAGATTGCACCCGATGCACCTCCTGCATATTCGTAAAAGTTTCCCATATAACAACTGACTATCGAACAAACAGATGCTACAATGCCGCAGAACAAATATACGCATATATACTTCACTTTCCCCAGCAGATATTCTACCCTTGCTCCAAGAGCAATCAATACAACCATATTGCTTAAAAGATGTGTCAGAGAAAAATGGAAAAACATAGAGGTTAGCAGTCTGTAATACTGCTTTTCAACAAGAACATACCGAAGATTATCTGTCAGAATTTCTTCAAGAAAAGAATATCCGTAAGCATCCCTGGTATATACATATGCTATGAATACCAAAATATTGAGCACTACCAGAATCGGTGTTACTACTCCAAATATTTCCTTTAACCGGATACGCCAGTGGTCTTTTTCCGCATAAATCTCTTTTTCAAGAATCCTCTGTAACCCGTCAAAATCTGCCGGTTGATTCTCAAAAATATATAATTTACCATAATCCTCACTGAACAGCCAGACATTGTCCATCTTCTTAATGATCGTACTTAAGTCGTCATCAAATATTCCGTCCTTGGTAAGTAGCAGGTTCAAAATCATAACTCTTTTTCCTGTTTCTTCCAGATCATTTCTAATCTGTGAATTAAACTTTATAAGATTATCCGCTTTCAAATTTCTGCTATTTCCAAGCACAATAACGTATATGGCATCGCCTTCCGCTCTGCCATATACATTATTACTGTCAGGATTTAATTTTTTATATCCTTTTTTCCCCAGATGCTCAATGATCTGTAACATATATTGTTGCATTTTTACAATCCAAGGAACAGATTCTCAACCTTCTCAATTACAGTTTCCTTCATATCTCCACGTGTTTTTTCATACTGAATACCGGATTCCATAATCTCCAATAACTGCATACGAAGTCCTGAATCAATATCCTTAATATACTTCATAAGGACATCCTTGATCTCCATAACATATTCTTTCTGTTTCATTTCTTCCAACATCGGCTCATAATTAAATGTTATGCTGTTCTTCATCTCATCCTGTTTTCTGCCACAGATCACGCATTCCTCTGCGCCACCTTCATTTACATGTCCGCAGTTACAGGTCCATACAAGTCCATCCGACTTATAATTACATACAGCATCAAGACCTTTTTTAACTTTAAGTGCTTTATACTTCAATGCACTCATTTCAACATCGATCGGATCATCTCCGCATGAATATACACCTCTTGCAGTTACATATTTCTGAATATATACCTGTCTCTTATACACATCTCCGAGCCCACGAGACTACGCTGCATCT
>ENA-OZSK01000376-OZSK01000376.1-human-gut-metagenome-genome-assembly--contig:-NODE-376-length-11113-cov-4.197595_pt1 | contig 11113 bp, 6 predicted proteins | sample MGYA00244117_ERZ653956 | MGnify/ENA primary metagenome ERZ653956 (study PRJEB26926, sample SAMN06164473) | human gut metagenome | biome: ENVO:00009003; feature: ENVO:2100002; material: ENVO:00002003... | reverse complement strand
CATACGAGATGCAGCGTAGTCTCGTGGGCTCGGAGATGTGTATAAGAGACAGGAATGAGACCGTCCCCTTCCCTGGAAAGGGCCCGGAACACAGGCTCTGTGATGACAGTGCCATCTTTGGAAATCAGACCCCACCGGTCTTTCAGCTTATAGCCGTAGATCCCGTTTCCAAGAGCAGAAAAGGAGTCATAGGAAAAGGGGACAAGGGTGCTGCCATCATCCATGGAAAGGATACCCCATTTCTTACTGTCATTCTGAGCCAGAAGCACATGGTCCTCTTCTTCCGGAATCAGACCGGGATACACGGTGTGGGCTATGAAGGTGCCTTCTTTGTTCACCCAGCCGTACCGGCCGTTATTGCGAATCAGGATTCCCTTTTCGCCCCGTTTGAAGACCCTGTCATTGGAAGGACTGGCAATGACCCTTCCGCTGCTGTTGATGTAGCCCCGCTGCACCCGAATGGTGGGCACCGTTTCATAATCATAATACCAGGGATCCCATACGGGGAAACCAATGCCCCAGCCAAAGGGATGATGGTAATGATGATGGTGGTGATACCAGTGTCCCCAGCCCCAGCCGATGCCGATGGTTACCGGGAAACGGCGCATGACGGCCGTTTCCCCTACCTCACCGGTGCGGACTTCGGCCAGCCCTTCTTCAAAGGGATAAAGCTTATCAAATTCCGCCATGAAAGCTATGGTGCCATCCGGTCTGGCATACCCATTGCCATCGGTGGTTTTCACGCCGGCCAGCCCTTCCGTGAAAGGCGTCAGCACTGCCTTGAACTGGGGTTTCGCCGTAATCTGGCCTTCATTGTTCATAAAGCCCCAGAGTTTTCCTGCGTCCTCCACGGCCGTCATATGCTCACTGAATACAGGCACCACCGCCTTGTACACCGTGGGCACCACTTCCTGTCCCTTTCCGTCGATGAAGCCCCAGTGATTCTGGTTATCTTCCACCGCCAAAAGGCCATCGCTGTATGAAGGACCGGCATCTTTGTAATGAGGCGCCACCACTTCTTTTCCTTCCCTGTCAATGACGCCCCAGCGGCCTTTGCTCCTCACCGGCGCCAGGCCATCCTCAAAATAACGGGCCTCCTGGTACACCGGAGCGATTTCCTTTCCATCTATGGAAAGATAGCCGTACTTCCCGTCCGCCTTCACAATGGCCATATCATTTTGGAAATCAGAAACCTGCTCGAAGGTTTTATCGGAAATCTTCGTGCCGTCCTTCCGGTAGAAAGAAATCCGTTTATCCTTCCCCTGCACTGCCAGTGCGCCGTCCTTCCACACGGAACGGGTTTCATAGGAAACAGGAACCACCACATGTCCCTGCCGGTTATAAAAACCGCGAAGGCCCTTCTCCTCTACTTCCACCAGATTCTCCCGGCCCGGCTCGCTGTCCACATCATCATCCTTCACATCAGGATCCGACAGACTGATGCCCACCTTATCATAGGAAAGAGGAATCATCTGTTGTCCACTGCCATCAACAGCTCCCCACTTTCCATTCGACTTCACCGCTGCCGCAAAAGGCAGGGCCTCTTCCTTCGGTGCGTCAGGCCCCTCATTGGCATAGGAGGAAAAAGAAAAACATAAAAACCCTGCCGCCAGGGCAGCCATTATTTTTTTATGTACCATGGAAATCACCTCACCATGAAATAGTAACGAATAGTCAATACCCATTTCTATTGTAGCACAAGAAAGAAAAGTTTCCCGTCGAGATGAATACCATTTCCCCTTCGCCGGACAGGAAACTTGTCGCAAGCAGTTTCCCGTCACTATGAATATCATCTTCCCCACGCCATGCAGGAAACTTGTCGCAAGCAGTTTCCTGTCCATAGGAATACCATTCTCCCTCGCCGGACAGTCCCCCCTTGCCCCATTCCATTCCATAGTCCATAATAAAGAAAAGCAAAAGGAGTGTGCACCATGGAACACAATTATCTTTTTGACGGCGTGGCCGTCCTCATCATTCTCTGGTTTATCAAGTCCTATTTTCTCGGCAGAGCCTCTACGGAAGAGGAAAAATTTTTATATCGTGAAGCACCGAGGTGGCTTCTCTATTTCACCAGCGGCCTTGTCTGCGTCACCCTGCTGATGATGGTATCGGTGGATTTTGGCATGGTTCCGGGCATTCCCCAGGAAAGCACCTTCCGCCTCACCGTGGCATCCCTGCTCCTGTGGCTCGCCATGGCCCTGTATACCCGATGGAACTGGGGCGTCCACATAGCAGACCGTGACCTCAGAGGAAAGAATAACCGGAAAATGCTTCTTCTCCTCCTTCTCATGGCCTTCCTGGCATCCACATTGTAAATAAAACCCATGTCAAATGGCGCCTGTCACAAAGACAGACGCCATTTTGACATGGATGGGCCATAAGCACAATGCCCGCTACTCCACATAATCCTTCATTTTCACCGTAATCAGGGAAGATACCCCTTTTTCGGCCATGGTGACGCCCTGCAGGGTGTCTGCAAATTCCATGGTCTTTTTTCTATGGGAAATGACGATGAACTGGGTTTTCTTTTTATAGTCCGCAATCATGCGGCTGTACCGTTCCACATTGGCATCGTCCAGGGCTGCATCGATTTCATCTACGAAGCAGAAAGGCGCCGGGCGGAAGGCCATGAAGGAAATGAGGAGAGCAATCACTGTCAGAGCCCTTTCGCCGCCGGACATGAGGGACAGGGGCTGCCGTTTCTTGCCGGGAAGCTGGAGGTACATTTCCACGCCGCCCTCCAGCGGATGGGCTTCGTCGGTAAGCTCCAGCCGGGCCCGGCCGCCCTGGAACATGAGCTGCATAATGCGGCCGAATTCCTGGTTGATTTCTTTGAAAGCCCTGCTGAACTGGTCAGTCATAGTTTGATCAATGTCACGAATCACCGTTTCCAGACCGTTTCTGGCCTTCGTCAGATCCTCTATCTGTTCTTCATAGAATGTCCGCTTGTCCAGCTGCTTCTGGTAGTCCTCCTCGCCATTGGGATTCACCTGGCCCAGAGCGGAGAGCTTCCGGGAAAGGCTTTCCTCTTCCTTCCTCATATCTGCCATAGAGCCGGGAAGCCGGAGAGCTTCCGCCTCCTGTCGGGTCATATGGTTTTCCGAAAGCCTGCGCAACTCCTCTTCTTCCTGGGCTTTGAAATTGTCAATTCGTCCCTGTCGTTCCGCCATATCCCGTTTCACTTTAGACGACTGTTCCTGGGTCTTTCGCCAGGATTCCTCCAGTTTCTTCTGTTCCATGGCGAACCGATCCGAATCATCCTGCATGCGGGACTGATTCTTCTGCCGGTCCTGCCACAGGGACTCGGCTTTCCGGAATTCCTCCTTCAGCCTTTCCATGTCCTCCTTCAGCACCTGCAGAAGTTTTTCATTTTCTTTCTTTTCTTCTTCCAATTTGGCCCGGTCCGCCTGCTGCTCTGCCAGCGCTTTTTCCCGGTCCTCTTTCATGCGCTTTCCGAAGGCCAGGGATTCCCGGGCCTTGGTGAGGGACACATGAATGGAAAGAATTTCCTCATTCTTTTCTTCCAGTTTCTTTTTCAGCGTTTCGCTTTCCTCATCTTCTTCCATTTCCGGAATGTGAGCCAGCTTTTCCAGATTTTCGGAAATATGGGTCCTCCGCTCTTCTCCTTCTCTCAGTTCCAGGTCCCGTTTTTCCTTCAGCGCCATTTCTTCTTCTGCCGCCTTCTCTTGGTCTTCCAGGGTCTTTTCCATCCCTTCCCTCCGGGCAGTGAGGGAGGCCAGGCTGACTTTGAGGGTCTGCCATTCCTCCCTTTCTTTCATGACCTTTCCCGCCAGGGTATCGCAGATATGGCCCTGCTCCTCCAGCTTTCGGCTGCATGTTTCCAGCGCCTTTCGCCCCTCTTCTTCCTCCCGGGAGAGGCGGCGAATTTCCTGTTTCCTGCCGAAGAAGGTATTTTCCTTCTTCCTCATGGAGCCGCCGGTCATGGAGCCGCCGGCATTGACCAGCTGGCCGTCCAGGGTGACAATGCGGAACCGGTAGCGGTATTTCTTTGCCACCCTTCTGGCATCATCCAGAGTTTCCGCAATCAGGGTCCGTCCCAGAAGGGACGTGAGGAGATCCCGGTACCGGTCATGGCAGTTTATAAGATTAGACGCAATGCCGCAGATGCCCTTTTCCCCAGCAGCCTTCTGTTCCTCGCCGCCGTAGGCAGAAGGATGCATGGACTCCAGAGGAAAGAAGGTGGCCCTCCCGAGGTGCCGTTCCTTCAGCCAGCGGATAATCCGGCCTGCCGCTTCAGTGGTATCCGTAACAATACAGGAAATCCGGCTGCCCAAGGCCACTTCCGCCGCTGTCGTATAGGCTTCCGGCACCTGCACCAGGTCCCCCAGAGGACCGTGAATGGATGGGCCGAAGAGATCCCGGCTGGCCATGATATTTTTGACTGCCATGGAAAAATCGGCATATTCCTTTTCTGCCCGGTCCAGATAATTTTTTCTTGACCGAAGAGCGGAAAGGGCAGACTCCTGCTTTCCCTTTTCATTCATCAGAACAAAGCGCCGGTTTTCCTCCTCTTTCAAAAGGAGGCTGTCTTTCTTTCCTGCTTCTTCCAGAGCTGACAGGCGCTCTGCGCCTTCTTTTTCTTCTTTCACTAAGAGAACGAGCTCTTCTTGCAGGGCTGCCAGCCGTTTTTTCTTCTCTTCCAGTGAAGACAGGGCTTCTTTTCGTTCTCCTTCCAGCCTCTGCAGGGTCTCTTCTACATGGGACAGCTCCTGCTCCATCCGCATCTTTTCAGACATCTGCTGTCTGTTCACTTTCAGCTTTTCCGCATAGGAAGCCTCTGAGCGGGCCAGGGCTTCTTCCAGAGCCTTCTTTTCCTCTTCTCCCTTCTCTTTCTTTTCGTTCCACTGGCGGCAGTCATCCACATAACCCTGATATTCCTCTTCACCGCTTCGAATTTCCTCTGCCAGTTCCGCTTCCGCTTCCTTCTGGTCCTCTTCAGCTGCTGCCAGTTCCCCTTTCTTTTCCTCGGCATGATGGAAACTTTCTTCCTTCACCCGAAAATCGCCGCGAAGCTCTTCCATTTTCTGCTGGGCTTCTGCAGTCTGCTGTCCCAGGCTGCGAAGGCCTTCCTGAAAATCAAGGGCCTGCTTTTCCAGCTTTTCCCTTTCTGCCGCCAACGAAGAAAGGGCGGTTTCCCATTTCACATCATCTTCTTCCAGATTCCGGTACTCCGTTTCATAACGGGACAGCATGCGGCCAATAGAGGTCAGTTTCAGCACCACCATAGAAGCGGTGACAGCGCTTTTCTTCTTCATAAGCTCCTTATAGACCCTGGCCTTTTCCGCCCCTTCCTTCAGAGGTACCAGCTGCTCATCCAGAAGGGCCACCATGTCCTGAACCCTGTCCATATTTTCTGCCGTCTTTTCCAGCTTCCGGAGCCCCTCATTCTTCCGCATGCGGTACAGGCTGATGCCAGCTACGTCCTCAAAAATCAGACGCCGCTCATCGGGCCGGGCCGTCAGCACCTGATCCACCCGGTTCTGCCCGATAATGGCCAGGGATCCCCGCCCCAGACCTGTATTGGCCAGAAGCTCCTGTATATCCTTCAGCCGGCAGCTTCTTTTGTTGATTTTGAAATCACTGTCCCCGCTGCGGAGAAGCCTTCTGGTAATGGACACTTCCGTGGTATCCAGCGGCAGTTCATGGGACGAATTATCCAGCACCAGCTGTACTTCCGCTCCATTCTTTGCCTGTCTGGTTTCAGAGCCGGAAAAAATAATGTCCTCTGCCTTCTGTCCCCGAAGGTTCCTCACATTCTGCTCTCCCAGCACCCAGCGCACTGCATCGGAAATATTACTCTTTCCGCAGCCGTTGGGTCCCACGATCACCGTCATGCCATCAGCAAATTCTATGGTAGTTTTATCTGCAAAAGACTTGAAGCCCTGCAGTGTCAAACGCAGTAATTTCATAATATCTCCTTATGTTCCATTTCCATACTGTATCGCTCCTTATTATACAGGAAATGGGGGAAGTCTGCTTGCGAAAGGTTTTCTGGTCGTCCTGAAACAAATGGTATCCACTACGACAGGAAACTATTTGCGAAAGGTTTCCTGTTCAGCTTGAAGCGATGGTATCCACCCCGACAGGAAACTACTTGCGAAAGGTTTCCTGTTCGGCTTGAAGCAATGGTATCCACCCCGACAGGAAACTACTTGCGAAAGGTTTCCTGTTCGGCCTGAAGCAATGGTATCCATCCCAACAGGAAACTATTCGCAATAGGTTTTCCCTTCGGTATGAAACAAATGGTATCCATCCCGACAGGAAACTGTTTGCAAGAGTTTTCTATTCGACTTGAATCAATGGTGTGCATCTCGAAGGGAAACTATTTGCGAACATCCCATCAAAAAACTGCGAAAGGAAGTCCTTTCGCAGTTTTCATCACTTATTCTCCAAACACCGGAGGCAGGGGGCTGTCGTCAGAAGGTGCAGGCGGAAGCGGGGAGTCGCTGCTGTCTGTGTCATCCTTCTTCGGTTCCTCGCCGGGCGCGTAGATGGAGTGATACTTGAAGAGGTTTTCTACCTGGGTATGGTTGATGGTTTCTACTTCCATCAGGGCCTTGGCCATGGCATGGAGCACTGGCAGATTGTCTGTCAGTGCCTGCATGGTGTCATTGTAGGCCTCATCCAGGTACTTGTGCATTTCTTCATCGATAATGGTGGCTACTGTTTCGCCGTAGTTTCTTTCAGAACCCAGCTGCTTGCCCAGGAAAATCTGCTCCTGGTGTTCACCGAAAATCATGGGTCCCAGGCGGTCGCTCATGCCCCATTCCATAATCATCTTGCGGAGGATGGAGGTGACCTGCTGCAGGTCTCCGGAAGCGCCGCTGGAGATTTCGTTGAAAATAATCTTTTCAGCGCAGCGTCCGCCTAAAGCTACGCGGATCTGGGCCAGAAGATGGGATTTAGTAATGAAGGACCGTTCTTCATGGGGCAGCATCATGGTGTAGCCGCCAGCCTGTCCACGGGGGATAATGGTGACTTTATGCACCGGATCCGCATCCTTCAGAAGGGTGGCCATAATGGCATGGCCCGATTCATGGTAAGCCGTGAGTTTTCTTTCTTCATCGCTCACCCGGTGGCTCTTTCTTTCAGGACCGTAGGAAACTTTTTCAGATGCCTCTTCCAGATCTGCCATGGAAATGGTTTTTCTGTTATCCCTGGCTGCCAGAAGGGCTGCTTCATTCAGCATATTGGCCAGGTCAGCGCCGGTAAATCCCGGTACTTTCTTGGCAATGGTAGGCAGATCCACATCCGGTTCCAGCGGTTTGTTTCTTGCATGGACACGGAGAATGGCGATACGGCCTCTGAGGTCCGGACGACCTACTACTACGCGGCGGTCAAAACGACCAGGGCGCAGGAGGGCAGGGTCCAGGATATCAGGACGGTTGGTAGCTGCCAGAGTAATGATGCCTTCATTGGAACCGAAACCGTCCATTTCTACCAAGAGCTGGTTTAATGTCTGTTCCCGTTCATCATGTCCGCCGCCCAGTCCGCTTCCGCGCTGACGGCCTACGGCATCGATTTCATCGATAAATACAATGCAGGGCGCATTCTTCTTTGCCTGGGCGAAGAGATCACGCACGCGGGACGCACCGACACCTACGAACATTTCCACAAAGTCGGAGCCTGAGATGGAGAAGAAGGGTACCTTGGCTTCCCCGGCCACTGCCTTGGCCAGAAGGGTCTTGCCGGTACCTGGAGGTCCCACCAGCAGGACGCCCTTGGGGATCTTGGCACCAATAGCGGTGTACCGTCCCGGATTCTTCAGAAAATCCACCACTTCCGACAGTTCTTCTTTGGCTTCATCTTCACCGGCCACATCGTTAAAGTTCACGTGCACCTGGCCTTCACCGGTCATTTTAGCTCTTGACTTGCCGAAGCTCATGACCCGTCCGCCGCCGCCCTGGGTCTGGTTCATCATCCAGAACCAGACGGCAATGAGGATGATAATGGGAAGCAGATTGGACAGAAGACTCATCCACCATGCCGGCTGTTCCGGCGGTTTGGCAGTAATGGCCACATTGCCGTCACTCAGCTTATTGAGAAGCTGGGTATCATTGTCAGGAATGTATGTGGCAAATTCAGTGCCGTCTTTCATCTTCCCGGTAACTGCGTTATTTGTCATCACCACCGAGGATACATTCTTCTTTTCCACCTGTGAAATAAAGTCACTGTAGGTGATTTCCGAATGTTTTTCCTGGGGATGAACAAATGTATTGAATATGGACACTGCGATGATGATAAGAAGCACGTAGAGTGCCACATTCTTAATAAATTTATTCAATATATTCCTCCTTCTCATGATCTGTGCAATAAAAGCCCATTTGACCGGTTGGGGAAGCGCGATTCAATCGGTGCTTTCCACCATCCACCCCGCTGACTAAATTGAGACTTTTCAATCAGTAATTAATTCTACCATTTTTTAGAAATTTAAGCAACAGGATTGTTTGAAATCCTATGCCCGCTTCAGTCACCCTGCATCACGCAGGAACAGCTTCCTGCCTGAAGGAATGTAAAAGGTTGAAAAATAGTGATTAGCTGCAAAGCAGGCCCTTCACGCCCAAAGGGCAAGCCATCTTCGAACCGTCCGAGCCCGGACTCTCCGGAAGGGAGCGTTTCAATATTTACGCTTTGGTATACACCCGGCTGTCCAGGACGCATACGTCCGGCAGATTTCTGTATTTTTCCGCATAGTCGCAGCCATAGCCTACGATGAATTCATCAGGAATGTCAAAGCCCACGTATTTTACGTCCACTTCTTTTTCCCGTCTTTCCTTCTTGTTAAGACAGATGGCCAGTTCCACAGAAGCAGCTCCCCTCTGTTTGAGAAGGGGTACCAGGGCGCTCATGGTAATGCCGGTATCGATGATATCTTCCACTACGATCACGTTCTTGCCCCGGATATCCCGGTCCAGGTCTTTTTTAATATTCACATGGCCGGAAGAAACGGTGCTGTTGCCGTAGCTGGATACGCACATGGTGTCCAGTGTGACAGGAAGGTCAATGGACCGCATCAGGTCACAAAGGAAAGGCATGGCACCTTTCAGAATGCCAACCAGCACCACATCTTTTCCTTCATAGTCTTTCGTAATCTGACGGCCCAGTTCTTCCACTCGTTTTTCAATCTGTTCTTTGGTAATGAGTACGGTCTTAATATCTTTTCCCAGGTTTTTCATGTTGTTCATTCATTCTCCTTATCCCTTAAGGTGAGTGTCAGAAGGAGAAAAGACTTCGTACCTTCCGTCACCCGGCCCTGTCTGCTTCCCCGAAGAAAGCAGGTCCAGTAAATATGATGTTCATCGGCCACTACCGGCCATTCTCTGCGAAGCACCGAAGGGATTCCTTTTTCCTGAAGGATTTGAAATACCCTCTTCCTTCCCTTCATGCCCAGAGGCTCCATAGAGTCATCCTTTTCCGCCTTTCGAAGGACCAGCTGTCCTACACTGCCGGCATCAAGAAGATACTGGTTTCTCCCTGTAACCACCGGATGGGAAAGGACTTTCCCAGTCAGCACCCAGGGAGGAGCGGTCAGAAGAACTTCATGGTTATTTGTTATTATACCAGTTTCCCCGTGAAGGGGCTTTTCTTTTTCTTTACAAAATTCATAAAAAAGATGGAGCAGGTCTTTCACAGGCATAGTATCTTTCCGGGAGCTGCCGGGGAAAAAGCAGAAAAACTGCCCTGCCCTTTCCATCATGGCACCGGAGGAAGAGGTTTTCCTGCCTTCCCTTCCTTCCATCGCCAGCTTACGCATCCGCTCCACCCCTTCTGCATCCGGCGTATGATGGGAGACTCTCATCACCGCCCGCCGGATGAGGCGGCGCTGCATCGCAGGATGGAGCGCCTGCAAGCGATGGAAAGGATAGGCCAGAAGACGGCCCCACTGCCGGAAGAAGGCTGCTTCCTTCGCCTCTTCTCCCTCCATGAAATCCTCTTCGTCCCTCAAGAGGGAAGCCATATGGGTAAGGCCTGTGACCAGGGACGGATTATACTCCCTGAGACGGGGCAGGAGGGTGAGGCGGATTTTATTCCGAGTGGCATCGGGGATATCATTGGTTTCATCATGACAGGGACTCACTGGATAATCAGAAAGGAAACGGCCGATATCCTCTCTTGTGACGCAGAGGAAGGGGCGGATAAATTTCCCACGCTTCGGCTGTATGCCGGTCAATCCCTTCATGCCGCTTCCCCGGAGAAAATGGAAAAGGATGGTTTCCGCCTGGTCATCTTCATGATGGGCCAGGGCGATTTTCCGGTAGCCGCCGGCCTTTGCCGCCTCCTCCAGCGCTTCATACCGAAGGCTGCGGGCCACGGTTTCCACTGAACCCTTCTCTTCCTTTCTCGCCTCCGGCACATCTACATCTTTTCTATAGAAGGGAATATGGAAACGGCGGCACACTGATGCCACATAGGCCGTTTCCTCTTCCGCCGCTTTCCGCAGATGATGGTTTACGCAGCAGCAGCCCAGGCGGATTCCCTCTCTTTCCTCTATGTCCTTCAGAAAAAGAAGGAGTCCCAGCGAATCAGGGCCGCCGGAAACGGCAGCAAGGATTCCATCTCCCTTTTCCCACAAATGATTTTCATGGGCAAAGGCAAGCACCCTTTTAAGAAAGTCCTCTTTCTTCATTCGTTATTGGGCCTTAACACGTCCGCATCCAGAAGTCCCTCAGAAAGGTCCCTGTCGCTCACCATGATTTCCGGCAGGGCAAAGTATTCCATGAGACTGTCAAGAATGGCCACACCGGCCACGATGATGTCCGCTCTTTCCGGCATGAGTCCTGTCAAATGGCATTTGTCATCATAGGACATGGAGGAAAGCTTCTTCAGCATGGCATTTACATCTTCCTGATGGATGATGAAATCCTGCACTTTGGAGGAATCATAGACCTCCAGCTCCTGGAGCATGGACGCCATGGACGTCACCGTGCCTCCCACGCCGATCCACCGTTTCACATTCTTCACACTATCCATCAGTTCTGTGTGGCGGAAAAGGTCGAAGCAGTGCTTCTTCAGCTCCGCCAGTCCCCGGGGCGTGGTGGTATCGAACTGCTTGGAACAGCGTACACCTGTCTCTTATACACATCTCCGAGCC
>ENA-OZSK01000360-OZSK01000360.1-human-gut-metagenome-genome-assembly--contig:-NODE-360-length-11278-cov-6.194244_pt1 | contig 11278 bp, 7 predicted proteins | sample MGYA00244117_ERZ653956 | MGnify/ENA primary metagenome ERZ653956 (study PRJEB26926, sample SAMN06164473) | human gut metagenome | biome: ENVO:00009003; feature: ENVO:2100002; material: ENVO:00002003... | reverse complement strand
CGAGATGCAGCGTAGTCTCGTGGGCTCGGAGATGTGTATAAGAGACAGGCCTGAACCGGTTGATTCCGGCTGCCAGTTGATAGTCTTATTGAGTTCAACCATGCGCTCCTTGCAAGCAGTGTCCTTGATGAACCAGCTGTCGAGCGGATAGTAGAGAATCGGTTTGTCTGTACGCCAGCAATGCGGATAGTTGTGTACGTGCTTCTCTGTGCGGAAAGCCTTGCCCTCCTGCTTCAGCTCCATGCAGAGTACCACGTTGAGGTCCTCAGCCTTGTCAGAAGCTGCTTTGTCCCAAACGCCGTCGGCGTTGAACTTCGGGTCGTAAGCGTTCTTAACGTAGTCGCCTGCATGATGAGCATAAAGTTCCTTGTTAACGCAAGCGTTCAGGAAGTTGTTGTCGAGTTCCTCGATAGCGTAGAACTTACCCTGAAGGTCTACCATCGGGCGTGTCTCGCCCTTTTTATTAATAAGGTGGAGAGCCGGGATGTTTGCATCCTTAGCCACCTTGGCGTCGTCGGCACCGAATGTCGGAGCGATATGTACGATACCTGTACCGTCGTCTGTAGTAACATAGTCGCCGAGGATTACGCGGAAAGCCTCGCTCTCCATCTCAACGAACTTGTCGCGGCCGTCCTCTGAAGCGAACACCTTGTCGGCGTGTGCAGCAGCATAGTTGAGGACGAAAGCCGGAGCCTGGTCGTCAACCTTTTCGCACGGCTTAACCCACGGCATGAGCTGAGCATAGTGCAAGCCCTCGAGTTCTGTACCCTTCATGCGGTCAACGATGCGCCACGGACAGAGTTTCTTTTCCTTGTCGAACGGCAGCAACTCGCCTTCTGTGCACTCCTGGTCGGCCTTGAGGTACGACTTGACGAGGTTCTCAGCCATAATGAGTGTTGCAGGCTCGCCGCTGTAGAGGTTGTATGTCTCGACAGCCACGTAGTCGATCTTCGGACCAACGCAGAGAGCCACGTTTGAAGGCAATGTCCACGGAGTGGTAGTCCAAGCTACGAAGTAAGGCTTGCCCCACTTTGTCCACTCTGCCTTCGGGTCCTTGATGAGGAACTGAGCTGTGACGGTCAGGTCCTTAACATCGCGGTAGCAACCCGGCTGATTGAGCTCGTGAGAGCTAAGACCGGTACCTGCTCCTGGAGAGTACGGCTGGATGGTGTAACCCTTGTAGAGCAGACCCTTGTTGTAGAGCTGCTTCAGAAGCCACCAAAGTGTCTCGATATACTTGTTGTCGTATGTGATGTAAGGATTGTCGAGGTCGACGAAGTAGCCCATCTCCTCGGTGAGCTTGCGCCACTCGGCTGTGAACATCATGACGTTTTCGCGGCACTTGTGGTTGTACTCCTCTGTAGAGATATACTTCTCCGAATTCTTGTTGTCAATATCCTTCTTTGTAATACCAAGCTCTTTCTCTACGCCAAGCTCAACGGGGAGTCCGTGAGTATCCCAGCCAGCCTTGCGCGGCACCTGAAAACCGTTCATTGTCTTATATCGGTTGAAGGTGTCCTTGATTGCACGGGCGAGCACGTGGTGGATGCCCGGGTGTCCGTTCGCCGAAGGAGGACCCTCGAAGAAGATGAATTGTGGACAGCCTTCGCGTTCATCGATAGACTTGTGGAAGACGTCAAGCTTCATCCACTTGTCTAAAATCTCTTTGTTTGTTTCAACGAGATTGAAACCTTTGTGTTCAACAAATTTGTTCGACATTTTATATCCGTTTTTATATTTTTCTATTTTAAGTTGCAAAGATACGTAAAATCGCGCATATTACGAGCAAAGTATATTGCATTTTAATTAAATGTTTGAAAAAAATGTTCCATCTGCGGCTATTATCTTACAATATTATTGATATTCTCGGCTCTTAGCGTGGGACTTTCTGTAGATTAGCGCGAGGTTTTTGATGGCTCTGCCTAAGGTTTGGGGTGGTTTTTCCTAAGCTTTTCGGTCCATCAGCATGGAGTTTACGACCGTTCTGCGTACGCAACCCGATCGGACACCGAACGCAATCTGATCGGGTGGCGTACGGAATCTGATCAGACACCGAACGCGATCCGGTCGGACGGCGAACGCTGTACGATGACATGTATTTAGCAATTATAGCGCAAAAAACATGGTCGCGATGCTATAATGCACAATATTTTCAGTAATTTTGCATAGAATAAACAAATCAGTATATATGTCATTAATATTGCCGGAAGGACTTCCTGCCATAGAGAGTCTGAAAGAAGAAAATATATTTATAGAGAATGGTGCTCAGACAGAGGACAGGAGCACACGCAAACTGAGGATAGCTCTTCTCAACATCATGCCGATAAAGGAGACCACCGAGAAAGATTTCGCACGTGTGCTCTCCTACTCACCACTCGACATAGAGCTGACGCTCATGAAGTTGAGAACACACACGCCGAAACACGCTTCGCCTGAACACATGGAGCGCTTCTACACCTATTTCGACGAACTGAAGGACGAGAAGTTCGACGGATTCATCGTGACGGGTGCGCCGATAGAACATCTTGAGTTTGAGGACGTGAGCTACTGGAAGGAACTTTCGGAGATATTCGCTTGGGCTGACGCCAACGTAAAGAGTACACTCTACATCTGCTGGGCGGCACAAGCCGGACTCTACTATCACTACGGAGTGCCGAAGCACCAGTTGCCGACAAAGAAGTTCGGCATCTTCCGCCAGCAGGTTATGAACCCTACCCTGCCTCTGTTCCGCGGTTTCGACGACACGTTCAACATGCCGCACAGCCGACATACCGAAGTGCGCCCGGAGGATATACGCATTCACGCTGAACTCGACATCGTAGCCGAGTCGGCGGAGAGCGGAACGAGCATAGTATATGCCCATAACGGCAGACAGATATTCATAACCGGACACATGGAGTATGAGCCGTACACGCTCGACAAAGAGTATCGACGCGACAAGGACATTCGCGACGACGTGAATGTGCCGCAGAACTATTATATTGACGATAATCCGGCGAACAAGCCTAACGTGACTTGGCGTGCGCACGCCAATCTGCTGTTCAATAACTGGATAAACTATTATTTGCTATGACTAACGGTTTAAGAAAGATAGAACTCTTGGCGCCTGCCAAGAATCTTGAATGCGGCATCGCTGCCATTGACCATGGCGCTGACGCCGTGTATATCGGCGCAGCCCAATTCGGCGCTCGCCAGACTGCCGGCAACAGCACGGAGGATATAGCCGAACTGACACGCTATGCGCACCAGTTCGGTGCGGCGGTGTACGTCACGGTTAATACTATCGTCTACGAGAAGGAACTCCACGCGCTTGAACACCTGCTGCGACAGCTCGTAGAAATGGGCGTTGACGCCATACTGGTGCAGGACATGGCTGTGCTCGAAATCTACAAGAAGTTGAAGGCTGAATACGTGGCGCGCGGTTATCGCATGCCGGCTTTGCACGCTTCTACGCAGACCGACAATCGCTCAGCCGACAAGGTGAAGTGGCTGAAGGAGAACGGATTCGAGCGTGTGGTATTGGCTCGCGAACTCTCGCTGGAGGAGATAACAAACATACACAAGGCGCATCCCGATGTAGAGCTTGAAGCGTTCGTGCATGGCGCATTGTGCGTGAGCTATTCGGGCGCTTGCTATGCTTCGCAGTATTTCTTCAACCGTAGCGCCAACAGAGGCGAGTGCGCGCAGTTCTGCCGTATGGCGTTCGACCTGAAGGATAGCGACGGCGAGACTCTCATCGAGGACAGCTATCTGCTTTCGCTTAAGGATATGTGCCAACTCGACCGACTGGGCGATCTGCTCGAAGCGGGTGTCTGCTCGCTGAAGGTTGAGGGCAGACTGAAGGATGCTAACTACGTGAAGAACGTGGTGGCTACTTATAGCGAGGTGCTCAATGCCTACATCGCAAAGCATAGCGACAAATTCTGCCGTTCGTCGTTCGGAAAGTGTAGCTATACGTTCACGCCGGCGCTTGAAAAGACATTCAACCGCGGATTCACGCACTACTTCTTCAACGGACGACAGAAAGATATCTCGTCGTTCAACACGCCGAAGGCTATGGGCGAGTATGTGGGATATGTAAAGGAGATTCGTCGTGGGTCGTTCAACGTGGCGGGCACGGCTATGTTCGCCAACGGCGACGGTCTGTGCTTCTTCAACAGACAGAAGAAGCTGGAGGGTTTCCGCGTAAACCGCGTGGAGAACAACCGCCTCTTCCCTCTCACTATGCCTAAGAATCTGGAGCCGGGCATGGCTCTCTATCGCAATAACGACATCGAGTTTGAGCGTGCCATGCAGGGCAAGACGTCTACACGCAAGTTGCAGGTGAGATTCGTTGTGGATGTTGTAGACGGCAAACTGACGTTTACAGCCACGGACGAATGCGGACGCAAGACAAAAGTGGTGCTCAACGAGAATATAGAAAAGGCTCAGAAGTCGCAACACGACAATATCGTAAAACAGCTTGAAAAGCTCGGCAATACGGCTTGGGAAGCAGAGGATGTCAGAATTCTTAATTCTGCCGACGAGTTTTTCATTCCGTCAAGTCGACTGGCAGCGCTGCGCAGAGAACTGATTGAGGCTTTGGAGAATACAGCTATCCCTATGACAGAGGGTGGTGATAGTCTTCGCAACATCAAGTCGGCAAGCAGTAGTGAAGGAACAACAACAGTAAATGCCGATGCAATCAATATAGCGAACGTTGCCAACCCTATAGCGCAAGCCTACTACGCAGCACATGGCGTAAAGAACGCTCCAAAGGCGTTCGAGTTGAACCCTAACTACAAGGCAGGCAGCACTACGGATGCATCTGCAGTTCCACCGCTTATGACCTGCCGCTATTGTCTGCGCTATGCTTTGGGCTATTGTGTGAAGAACGGCGGCAAGCGCCCCACATGGCATGAGCCGCTTTATCTGGAAGCAAAGAATGGTATGCGTGTGCGTTTGGCGTTCAATTGCGCAAAATGCCAAATGGAAGTCCACGCTGAATAGTAACTATCTTAATTGAAACATCGTAAGTAAATGCACAGATTCGTAAAATTCATATCATTACTGATAGTCAGCATGGCTATGGTTGGGTGTTACCATTCTAATCCGAATGGTAAGGCTCAGCCTTCGTCTGTCCATTCCCCTGCGGGAACTCGCGATGTTACTGGATATAACGTAGACAGTAACAGCGAGATTCAGAACTTCAACTACAAATTTTACAAGACTCACCACTATGCGCAGAACTATAACTTCGTTGTGAAGAAAGACTCCATCCATTTGCTTAAACAGCAACCGGAGGAGATGCTGAGCAATATGGCTATCGACTCGTTCGCTGTAAAGAAGAATTCGCATATCGTGGTGGCTGACATAAAGATACTGAAGGATGACCCGGTTGACTCCGTATGGATTGAGGTGGCGAGCGATAAGTATGAGTTCGGATGGATTCATGAGAGCCAACTGCTCAATTCGGTTGTGCCCGACGACCCTATATCGCAGTTCATCCTGATGTTCTCCGACGTGCATCTGCTCATCTTCCTCATCATAATCAGTCTGATAGCAGGTGGATACGTAGTGTATCGTCTGCAACGTCGCAAAGTTAAGGTTGTGCATTTCGACGACATCGACTCTTTCTATCCGACGCTTCTGGCGCTAACTGTGGCGTCGGCAGCTACGTTCTATTCGAGTATTCAGCTGTTTGCACCCGACACGTGGCGTTGCTTCTACTTTCATCCGACGCTCAACCCGTTCGCATTGCCGCCGATTCTTGCTATCTTCCTGATATCGGTATGGATGATGATGATTATACTCATCGCTACAATCGACGATGTGTATCATAAACTGTCGCCAACTGCAGCCACACTCTACTTATGTCGATTGGCTGCGGTCTGCGCCGCCAACTATATTATATTCAGCATCACCACCTTATATTATATAGGTTATGCTATCCTTATAGCGTACGTGTATTACGCAATAAGAACATACGTGCGCAACAACTTCTACAAGTATGTTTGCGGAAATTGCGGAGCGAAATTGAATAAGAAAGGTATATGTCCGAAATGTGGAGCTATGAATTCATAGCTCCACATTTTAGAATAAGAAGGTTCCGCCGAAGGCAAGAATAATATATCGCAGGAGTTTTCCGACGGCTATTGTCGTAAAGGCGATAGGTATGTTCGCTTTCATCAGTCCAAGAAGAATTGTGATAGCGCTGCCCAATATCGGAAGGAATGCGAAGATGCCCATCAGCGCTCCTCTGCCTCCCATAAAGCGTTCGGCTTTCTGCAGACTCTCCTGACTAACATGCAGATATTTCTCGATCCATTCGAGCTTGCCCATTCTGCCTACTCCATAATTGAAGTAAGATCCTAACGTGTTGCCGATAGTTGCATATATCACGAGCGGAAGCGGTTCAAGACCTGCCGCTTGCAGGGCAAGCATTACGGCTTCGCTGCTGAACGGGAAGAAACTGCCTGCCAGGAACGAGGCGAACAGCATACCCCAATAGCCCCAATCAACAAGAAAACTTAAAAGAGTGTCCATACGTTGCCTATCGTGAGTCCAAGGGTTATTAACAGAATAATGTAGAACGACAAGTTGGTTATCTTTGTGTTCGTAAGTGCTATGTAATGCGCTATCATCGGTGTCGTATTCACTATCAGCAATGTCAGCAGAGCGTCAAAATGAATCGGCTGAAGCGCAATGAATAGCAACAGACAAAGGTTCATAACCGAGAATATCTCGAACATCATGCGTGTTCGAATCTTATCCTTATAGTTGTTCAAGCGGAAATGAATCATGCCGGTTATTGAGAGCAAACCCACAAAGCCAAAGGTTATTATCTCAGCCCAACTAACGTTCTGCCAGTCGGCAATAGGCGCAAACTCAGCAAGACTCTCGAAATGGGGCATCAGCAGCATAACGTCACCCGACATAAGTCCGTAGGCTCCAATGAACCAATAAGGAAGGGTCAAGCCCATGAGCGAAGCAATTATCATACGCGCATTGCCAGCCATGATATTCGTAAACAGCAATACCCATATTATCGGCAAAAAGTAGAGACTTTGCACAAAAACGACGCTCATTATGCCCAGTACAGCAAAGGCGTAGAAGATACGGCCTACGGCTGTACCGTCTTGATAGATACTGAAGAAGAACATATAGAAGGCTATCGCAAGTACGGAAATGATGCTGTTAGCGATATCATCGAAAAGGAAGAACGCCATCGTCATCAATACAAGATACGAGCACGAAATCATTCGGCTGAAGATGCGTATCAGGGCGTTTACGTTGTTCAACTGGAACATCAGGTAGCCTGCAAAAGCGAGCAAGACCACCTGCAACCACATGCCGTTGCCGAACATTCCCGACAATGCGCATACGATTAGTGTATAAACAGCGGTTGCAGGGAGCGCAATGCGACTCTCTGCAACCTTATTCTGAAATCTTTTTACGTTCAATTCTACTAATAATTATAAGTCCTGACCGATGTCTCTACGGAAATACTTGTCTGTAAACTCAATCTTCTGTGCTTGTGTGAACGAGTTCTGTAAAGCTTCTGACTTGTCCTTGCCATAAGAGCTGACAGCAATGACGCGTCCTCCACTGGTAACGACCTTGCCGTCCTGCATCTTTGTACCGGCATGGAAGACAACAGAATCTTCAACCTTATCAAGACCAGTTATCTCGTAGCCCTTTGCATAAGCCTGCGGATAGCCACCGCTAACGAGCATTACGCAGACAGCTGCACGTTCGTCGAACTCAATTGCACGCTTGTCGAGATTGCCTTCTGCAACGCCTTCGAACAAGTCGACAATGTCGCTCTTAAGACGCAGCATTACAGTCTCAGTCTCAGGGTCGCCCATACGGCAGTTGTACTCGATAACCATAGGCTCGCCCTCTACGTTGATTAGTCCGAAGAAGATAAAACCCTTATAATCGATATTCTCCTCAGCAAGACCTTCTACTGTGGGACGGATAATGCGGTCTTCAACCTTCTGCATCCATTCCTTTGTAGCGAACGGAACTGGCGAAATGCTACCCATACCGCCGGTATTAAGACCCGTATCGTGCTCTCCGATACGCTTGTAGTCCTTTGCCTCTGGCAGAATCTTGTAGTTCTTGCCGTCGGTCAAAACGAACACAGAGCACTCAATGCCGCTAAGAAATTCCTCGATAACTACGCGGGCTGAAGCATTACCGAACATACCACCGAGCATCTCCTTAAACTCCTTCTTTGCCTCTTCAAGTGTGGGGAGGATAAGAACGCCCTTGCCTGCGCACAGACCATCAGCCTTCAGTACATAAGGAGCCTTAAGAGTCTCAAGGAACTTTAAGCCTTCCTCTACTGTTGTGCCGTCGAATGTCTCGTATTTTGCTGTCGGAATGTTGTGGCGCTTCATAAACTGCTTGGCGAAGTCCTTGCTTCCTTCCAGCACGGCACCAGCCTTTGATGGACCAATCACAGGGATGTTCTGGGTGCGAGGGTCAGCCTTGAAGTCATCATAGACACCCTTTACCAGTGGGTCTTCCGGACCTACTACCACCATATCAACACCGTTCTCGACAGCGAAGTTCTTGAGCGCCTCGAAGTCGTCAGCCTTGATATTCACATTCTCGCCGACATTCTGCGTACCGGCATTGCCAGGAGCGATAAAGAGTTTCTCACACTTCTCGCTCTGAGCGATTTTCCAAGCTAAGGCGTGCTCGCGGCCACCGCCTCCTAACAATAATATTTTCATCGTAGTTACGTTTAATAATTCTTCTATTACATGTTACAATCAGGACATTGGTCTTCTCCTTCTTTTACAATCAGGATAGATATTTACTCCTTTTTGCATCCAAATTTCTAATTTGCTGCAAAATTACTAAATTTCAGCGAACTATACAAGCAAAAAGCCTAAAATCTTTATCGCATATAGTTCTTATAGATTTCATAATAGATATCTGGCCATCCGTAGATGGCTATCCTCTCCAGTTCTTTGTAGAGTTCCGGTATGTCATCTATCAGCTTCACCAGGTCGGGATTGTATCGGGTTCCTGCGCCTTCTCTCAGCTCTCCCATCACTTTTTCGAAGCTCTTTTCCTGCTTGTAGTTTCTGCCTACTCGTTCGGTGGCAGCCTGCATGCAGTCGCACAGGGTTATGATGTCTATCATGAAGCGGTAAGGCGACTTGGTGTTGTCAAAGTCGTTTGGATAGCCTTCCTTGCCGTTGTACCATTTATGATGTCCCAGCGTGGTATCGTGGTAGTATTTCAGCTTCTGCGATATCTTCAGGTATTTCAGTCCCATTCGGGGATGCATTCTGATGATTCTGCGTTCCTCTTCGCTCAGCTGTCGATAGTCGTTGTTCACCACGCTTACGATACTGTTCTTGCCAATGTCGTGACAGAGTGCAGCACGGGTGATGAAGTGGATGAGCTGCTGCTGATGAAGCCTTACCTGCCATTTGCTGCTGATGCCCAGTTTTCCTACCAGCAGTTCCCGCCGGTATCTGATGATGGCTTTCATCATGGCTTCTGCAAGTTGTGCCACGTGAGTAGAGTGGGCGTAGGTGGTAACCTGGGTTGCCACGTTCAGTTCCATCACGAATCCTATTCTTTCTTCATCGCTCAGGTATTTGATGAGTCGGGGATAGGTGCTCACATTTTCCAGTGTCTGATTATACTGCGTGGAGTTCTGCTGGTCTTTGCGATGTCTGAACATCCTGATAATATCTTCACAGAATGTCCTGATGTGCTTTTTTTTGTAATTGGTAGAAACCCTTGCCGTATCTACGATAAACGCCAGATTGGTGTAGTGATTCATCAGCGAATTGAAGGCACCTTCTCCCAGAACTTTTTGTTGTGTAAGTGGTTTGATCAGCGTTCCGTATATTTCCTCAGCCTCTTTCAAGGCTGTTCTTGTCCGGATTTCTCCAATTCTTAGCTTCATGACGATGAGATTGAGCTTCGATGAGATGCTGAGTCCTACGGTATCCGGATACTGCCTTATCACCCGTTTTACCAAAGCGTCTCCTTCTTTCTTTTCTATCAGTTCCGGATTGGTGAGATAGATACCTCTAACTATCTCCAAGTCTCTATTCTTGATTCGGTTAATCCATAGCTGCCTTCTCTTTTCGGGTACTTCCAGCTCGTCTGCCGTATGATTTCTGGCTAAAATTTCCAGCTTTTCGTATCTTTCCTTCAGTTTTTTCAGGGGTTGGATATGGTGGAGTGTCCATGCGGATAGGCACAGATCCTGTAGGGCATAGCCGTACAGACCCAGTTCTTCAAGTGTATGGCAGTGTGTACTGTCGGCTACGTATGCGATGCAATCGTATGCTTTTTTCAATGTCTCGTTGTCTCTGTTCAGTCTCCATATCTGGTAATAGGATGAACCCTTCCAGCTCATGGCTCTCAGAAATTCGTAGTTCCTTTCCGGGCGTTTTCTGAAATTTCGAATCAGAATATCCGTAACCCTGTTTGTGATGAATGGATCCGTCAGGGCATAGGCATAGTTATGAAAGAAGTTTTTGTCCAGACTGTCGTAGGCTACATCTGGCAGAATGGTCTCCTTCGTCGTATCTGCCATATCGGTTTCGAAATAATCTGCAATGCTATTCAGCAGCTTCTCGTTCTCGTGATAAATCAAATGGTTCTTCCGGCTTCTTGTCATGAAGAATCTTACCCATTCGTCGTGGTTGTGGATGCTGAAGATGCTGTCGTTGTAGCGATTGTAGGTGATGCGGTTCTGAGATAGCTTGTCGAAGATAAATTTAAAGTCGGGGATGCTCTGCTTAGAAACAAAAAACTCTTTACCTGCCACTTGCAGGTGGCAGGCAAAGAGTATGGTGGTAATTAATAAAATTACTTTTCTTATCTTGTTAGTCATCTTTTTGTTCCGAAGATTTTTACTTCAGATAGACTCTTGGATATATTGCCATCCGAATTTTCTTCAGATAGAGTCTCTTATACATTTAAAATTTTTCTTTTTACTTCAGGTAGTCGAAGAAGTAGTTGCTGATTCTTTCGTGCAGGTGAGTGCTCTGATGCCCTCTCATGTTGTGAGGCTCACCTGGATATACGAAGAAATCTGGCTGGGTACCTGCTGCGATACAAGCCTTCAGGAAGGTGAGGCAGTGCTGTGGCACCACGGTCACATCGTTCAAGCCCTGGATAATCTGCAGCTTACCCTTCAGGTTCTTAGCCTGATAGAGCAGGGATGTCTTCTTGTAACCCTCTGGGTTGGTCTGTGGGGTATCCATATAGCGCTCGCCATACATCACCTCGTACCAGTGCCAGTCGATTACCGGAC
>ENA-OZSK01000358-OZSK01000358.1-human-gut-metagenome-genome-assembly--contig:-NODE-358-length-11327-cov-4.262775_pt1 | contig 11327 bp, 7 predicted proteins | sample MGYA00244117_ERZ653956 | MGnify/ENA primary metagenome ERZ653956 (study PRJEB26926, sample SAMN06164473) | human gut metagenome | biome: ENVO:00009003; feature: ENVO:2100002; material: ENVO:00002003... | reverse complement strand
CGGACGGAATCCGATCGGACGGCGGACGGAATCCGATCGGACGGCGGACGGAATCCGATCGGACGGCGGACGGAATCTGATTGGACGGCGGACGGAATCCATCACAAATAGCAAACGATTAAAAACGTAGGAGGCTACGGCATTCTTGCCGTAGCCATTGTCAACTGGAACTAAATTGTTACAGATATTCAACAATGACTACGGCAGGAATGCCGTAGCCTCCTATAGTTAGCCTTTCATAGCAAAGGCTGTAGTTTTGAATCTCTCTTAAATATAAGATATTCTATGATTGCTTCAGCTATTTAAAAACTCTTTTAATACCACTGAACGGCGTTGCTGTATCCCGAACGCTTGTCGTACTTGAGGGCGTCGGTGAGCGTTGCTGCGTTGCAACGGAACGAGAAGTTGTAGCTTGTGTACGGCGCAAGCACTACTGAGCACGACATATTGAAGCAATGGAGGTCGCGCTGAAGCGATGCTGTGGTCATCGAGAGCTTGTTCTGGTCGAAGTCGTAACCGCTCGAGAACGAGATGTTCCATCCGTCGCTGATGCGAAGGTTGCCGCTCACGTTGAGGTTCTGCGAGAACTTGTACGGATAGCGCATCGACTTGGTGTTGAACTTTCCACTGGTGTTCTCGCGCATCGTGATGCCGTAGCCGAACGTGAGCGACCAAGGCATGTTGAAACGCATGTAGCCGTCGGCGTCGGTTTCTGCCTTGCCTCCCCCACTCTTTTTGCGAGCGCCACGCTGGGCGTTCACCATCGTGTCGTCTACGTTCGACTCTATGTCGGTATCGATGCCTTCCTCGTCATCCTTTCCGTTTTTCTTATTACGGTCGTTGTCGTCGCCGCCACCGAACCATTTCTTAAGCTTGTCGGGCGTCAGCGTGAACGAGAAGTTCTGCGATGTACCCTGGAAGCGTCCGAACTTGCCCATGCCCCAAAGCGTGTGGTTGCCCACGAACGGGCGTCCGTTCTTGTCGAGCTCGTAAGCGTACGAGGCGAAAACGGCAGTCATGTTGAACGTGTAGTTCTTCCACCACTTCAATCGGATGCGCATGGTGAGGTCGGAAAGCGGTTTCTCCTTAGCCGCCATATTGTAACTCATCGACAGACCGAGTTCGTCGATGATGCTGAGCTTCTTGAAGCCTGTGGAGTCCTTGCTGCTCTTCACCTTCATCTCGATGTTGTTCGAGAGGTCGAACGCGATGTTGCCCGTCTTGCCCTTGCCAGGCACGCCGAAGAGCTGACCGCTATAAGGCGAATACTCTACGAGGTCGACCGATCCGTCGGCATTGGTGCGCTGATAGGTCTTATAGTAGCCGTAGCGCGACGAACTGAAGTCGGGGGCGTAGCTGAAGCTGACGCTCGGAGTAACCACATGGCGTATAGCCTGAATCTTGTCGCCGAATATCTTGCGGCTCGGGATGTAGAAGCCGTAGAGTTTTGTCGACGCTCCGATAGAGAAGCTATAGTTGTAGACGTTGTTGAAACCGTAGATTGTGTCGCACACCTCGCGCTGTGCCGTCTCATCCCACGAGCGCATCACCTTATGAGAATACATGCGGTCCTGGAAGTTGAACGACGGAGAGAGGTTGATATAGTTGAACAACGTGAAGTTGCCGCTGATTGGTATCGAGTGGTTCCAGCCGTTGTTCCAGTCCTTGATAAGGTTCGAGTGCAGCAGCTTGTCCTCCTTCGTGTTGATGCTGTTAGAGATGTGACCCGTGTACGACATCGAGATCTTCTCGTACCAACGCTCGTCGCCAACGGCGTGCTTGCGTTTGAACGGATAGAAGCGTGAGAGCGAGATGTTGAGGTCGGGCAAGGTCATTGCTATCGACGAGTCGCGCATGTTCTGAGAGAGATTGGCTGTAGAACTGAGCGAGAGTCCGATGCTCGAGAACGTTGTGCTCCAAGACACAGACGATGTACGCGTAGACTGCGTGAGGGTCTGCGGATTGTACAGCGAACTGAGGTTGTTGCGCTCGTAGCTCGACGTAGCGAAGTTAACGCTGGCAGAGAGCGAACTGTACGGATTCGCCTTCTGGTCTTGGCGGTGGCTCCACTGAATCTTGAAACTCTTCGAACGCGTGAAGTCGGGCATTCCCTTATCGCCGGTCTGCGTGTTCTGGAAACTTGCATAGAAGCTGCCGTTGAATCGGTAGCGCTTGGTATAGTTCATCGCTGCGGAGAGTCCCCACGAGCCTTTAGTGTATATCTCGCCGAGAAGTTTCAGGTCCATCTTGTCGCTGATGGCGAAGTAGTAGCCACCGTCGCGCAGATAGAAGCCGCGGTTGCTCTCGTCGCCGTATGTAGGCATGATGAAACCGCTCGAATAGCTCTTTGTGAACGGGAAGAAGCCGTATGGGATGGCAAACGGCAGAGGCACGTCAGCCACTACAAGATAAGCCGGACCGAACACAACCTCCTTGCCAGGACGCACCTTTGCACGCGAAAGGGCTATATAGAAGTCGGGATCTTTGGCGTCGCAGGTAGTATAACGTCCGTGCTGAAGGAAGATTTCGCCGTTCGGACTGCGCTTCGAAATCTCGCTGCGCAAGAATCCGTCCTCCTGCTGTGTATATACGTTGCTGATAAGTCCCTTCTTTGTCTTGAAGTTGAACGCCATGGTGTCGCTCTCGTACTTGTCGGAACCCATCGAGAACACTGGCGTACCGAAAAGCGTTACGCCAGTTGTGTCTGCCTTGTCCTTAGCACCCGTAGCGTGCACTAAAGACGAGTCGAGGCTCATGTGTATGCGCTCGGCTGCAAGGTCCATATTCTCGTATTTTACGGTAGAACTGCCAAAAAGACGCGCGGTCTTTGTGGTAGCATCATATACGAGCGAGTCGTTTGCCGAATAGTTTACTGGAGAGTTGATGCCTCCCGCACGCTGGCGGTTGATAGAATCGAGGCGTATGGAGTCGTCGATAGCCTTATTGTGATGGTAGATAGCGAGTTGCAGAGAGTCCATCTTGGTTGTGTCAACGCCAAAAACCTGCGTTGAGTCAACCTTCTTCAACAAAGTATCGCGCGCAATGGTGTCAGCAATGTCGCTCATCTCCATTGAGTCGCGAAGAACTTTCAGACTCTTCTTGCGTTGCTTCGAGGGTGCGTCAGCACTTGCCATCACAAATATGATGGCGCAAAGCAATAGGGCTATAACTGTCTTTGTTCTCAATTTGAATAATGTTGGTTCTTTACTTTATTTCTCAGGCTCAAACAGTTCCTTCATCATGCGGAACCGAGCCAATGTGTCGCCACCGAACTTGGCGAGTGAACGTTCTGCCTGCTCAATGGTCTTCTCGCGGTCGAGATGTGTTTTCGAGTAGAACTTATCGGCATAGCAGATAAGCTTCTCCTCTATCGTTTCGGGCTGCAAGTCGTGATGTGGCAATGGCAGATCTTGCGAAATGATATCGTCGAGGGTCAGTCCGGCGCCGGTATGACGCTCGCAGACACGGGCAAAACGCTCTGGCAAGCCTTCGCTGCGCAACATTTCTGCGCCGCAGACGCCATGACGAATGTATGGTTCTGTACCATGACACTCAATGCCGGGAGCATCTACACGAATGATTCCGATGTCGTGAAGCATCGCTGCCTGCTCAACGAAATCAACATCGATGTGAAGTTCGGGATGTAACGAAGCAATCTGCAACGCACGTTGCGTTACAGATTGGCTATGTGTTAGTAGGATGTGGCGCAATGCGACACATCCTACGTAGTATTTGTCGATAATTTGCTTATACATATTTACTCGTGCTCGCGCTCGATGTATGCAATAACGTCGCCCTTCTGTACCTTTGAGCCGCGCTTTGCGTTGATTTCAACGAGCTTGCCGCCAAGAGCTGCCGGCACTTCAACGAACTCACCCCAAGGAGCCTGGATGTAGCAGAGCACATCGCCCTCCTTATACTCCTTACCGATGAACGGCTCAACAGTCGGAGCGCACTCGCCCTCGCCAGAGAACTCCCAATAGATGTCACCCCTAACCGGAGCAACAACTGCGTCAGCCTTAGCGTGCTTGTAAGCGCTGAGCTGCTCGGGAGAAAGGTTTGCGCCGAGCTTGGCATCCTTGAGCTTCTGAAGGTCGGCGAGGAAGTTCTTCTTAGCCTGACCGCTCTTGTAGTTGCGATACTGCTCGGGGTGCATAGCGAGCTCGAAAAGTTCTTCGTCGTCCTGACCGCACTCCCATCCGTTCTCTGCCATCTCCTTGCGGAAGTCGTCGAGAGCGTCTGTGAGAAGTGTGTGAGCGTCAACGTCTGTGAACTCACGGCCCTGCTTCTTTGCAAGTTCAACAAGCTCCGGATCGATAGTTCCAGGAATTTTACCCGACTTGCCGAGAATCATACCCCACATAGAGTCGTCCATCATTACGAAGCGTCCCTTGCCCTGCTCGAGAGTGAGAAGGTTCATGAGGGCGATGTTCTTCACGTACTGTGAGAACGGAGTAACCAATGGAGGATAGCCTACGCGCAGCCAGACATACTCTACCTCATCGAAGAGCTTGATGAGAAGGTCGTCCATAGAGAACTCCTCAAGACCGTTCTTCTTGCGTACGTTATTAATAGTAGTGCGCATACCGCCAAGGTCTGCCATCATTGAACCCATCATACCGCCAGGCAGACCGCAGCCGAGAAGGAGCGAAGACATGATCTTGTTGCCAGGGTTGATGAAGTAGCCAAGCCACTCGTCGATGAACTCCTGAGTCATGGCGCGAGCCTTCATGTATGCGCTCATGTTGATTTCAGGAACTTCGAAGCCCTCGTTCTTCAACATGCTGATAACAGAGATAACGTCCGGATGCACCTTACCCCATGACAACGGCTCGATAGCTGTATCGATGATGTCGGCACCGTTCTGGCAAACCTCAAGAATTGAAGCCATTGACAGACCTGGACCTGAGTGGCCGTGATACTGGATGATGATTTCCGGATACTTGTCCTTGATCATCTTTGTGAGCTTGCCGAGGAATGCAGGCTGACCGATACCAGCCATATCCTTCAAACAGATTTCCTCTGCACCTGCCGCGATGAGCTGATCGGCAATGTTCATGTAGTACTCTAAAGTGTGAACCGGAGAGTTGGTGATGCAAAGTGCGCACTGCGGAGTCATGCCGCCTTCCTTAGCCCACTTGATGCTCGGAATAATATTACGAACGTCGTTCAGACCGTCGAAGATACGTGTGATGTTTGTACCCTGCTTTGCCTTCACCTTGTACATGAGAGCGCGAACGTCGTCAGGTACGGGATACATACGCAGAGCGTTAAGACCACGATCGAGCATGTGTGTCTTAATGCCAGCCTCGTTGAAAGGCTTACAGAAAGCGCGTACCGCATCGTTTGGATTCTCGCCTGCGAGAAGGTTCACCTGCTCGAAAGCGCCACCGTTTGTCTCAACACGGGCAAAGCAACCCATATCGATAATCACGGGAGCAATGCGCTCCAACTGGTCTTTGCGTGGCTGGAACTTGCCAGAAGACTGCCACATATCTCGATAAACGAGACTGAACTGGATTTTCTTTTTCATCTCTATTAGTTGATTTTTATTGTTCGTATAACGCAATTTGAAGAGATGGCGTGACTTTATAGCACCGCACACCTCTTCAAATATGCAAAATTAGAGAAAAAAAATCAATTACTTGGTAATATCAACGCTTTTTTAGTAAATATTAGAGCTGAATTTCTATTACCTTGTCTACATCTGTAGGCACTTCGTCGAGAGAAATCAGCACACCGCCGTCGCATTTCTGTGTCTTCACAGCCTTGCGTGAGACGAAGTCGACAGCCTTGCGCACCTTCTTCGAGCCGATAGGCAGGAAGAGCGAACGATCCTGCAAGTTGAGGATATGCACAAAAAGACGGTTATCTTTCTGTGTTGTCACACCCCAATCGTGCGGAGCAACGAGTCCGCCGCGTGTGCCGTAGATTGTCTCGCCGTAAACCTTCATCCACTTGCCCATCTCCTTAAGGCGCTCCACCGCAACCTCAGGCAGACAGCCGTCGGGCTGCGGGCCGATATTCATAAGCAGATTGGCGTTGCGGCCGGCTGCGTTCACGAGATAATGAATGAGAGTCTTTGTCGACTTGTAGTTTTGGTCTGTAATCTTGTAGCCCCACATGCCATTCATTGTCTCGCAGGTCTCAAGCGGCAGCTTGCTGATAGCCTGACCCGACAAGCCTGCGGTGTTCTCGCCAGGCAGGTCGCGTTCGAACATCTGGAAGTCCTCGCCGTCGAACGGCTGAGAGTGGTGGTTATTGCCGATAAGGCAAGAAGGCTGCAACTTATGGATAAGCGCATACTGCTCAGGCAGGCGCCAGTCGAACGACGGATTGATATCCTGATCCCACCAACCGTCGAACCAGATAGCGTTCACTTCACCATAGTTGGTGAGCAACTCTGTGAGCTGGTTGTTCATAAACTTATAATAGCTATCCCAGTTCTGTGCCTCTTTCGGTCTGCCGGTGCCAAGACCGGTGCGTCCGAGCGGAGCATCCTCGCGTCCCCAGTCGATATGCGAGTAGTAGAAGTGCAGACCGATGCCCTGACGATGGCACTCGTCTGCCAGCTCCTTCACGATATCGCGCTTGAACGGCGAAGCGTCAACGATGTTATAGTCGGAGTATTTTGTATGGAACATTGAGAAGCCCTCGTGATGGCGTGTTGTGAAGCAGATATACTTCGCACCGGAAGCTTTGATTGCCGACACCCACTCGCGTGCATTGAACTTCGAAGGATAGAAACCGCCAGCGAGCTTGGCGTACTCCTTGTAGTTAAGGTCTTTGTTTGTCATTGTCCACTCGCCGGTAGCAAGCATACTGTAAAGTCCCCAATGCAGGAAGATGCCGAACTTAGCGTCCTGGAAGCGGGCGCGTGCAGCGAGGTTACCCTCTGTCGGCACATACTTGCTCTCAGCTGTCTTGCCGTTAGCGTTTCCGACGGCGCCGTTTGCAGCGTTTTCGGCAGAAACACCGGCAGACATGGCGAGTGCCAACATCACTGTACAAAAGATTTTCTTCATACTTATTACATTAATTTTTAGGTAGTTATTATACACAAGAATAGGTGCAGCTGCTCACAACTGCACCTATTACAATATTATCCACGCAAATCGTGCTCCTCAAAACGACGTTCTGCGAGCTTTTCAAACTTTGTTCCGGGCTTGCCGTAGTTGGCGTAAGGCCATATTGAGATGCCTCCACGCGGAGTGAAGATACCTGTCACCTCGATATACTTCGGATCCATAAGCTTCACGAGGTCTTTCATGATTATGTTCACGCAGTCCTCATGAAAGTCGCCATGATTGCGGAAGCTGAACAGATAGAGTTTCAGACTCTTGCTCTCCACCATCTTCACGTCGGGCACATACGAGATGCGTATCTCCGCAAAGTCGGGCTGACCGGTAATCGGACACAGCGACGTAAACTCCGGGCAGTTGAAACGCACCCAGTAGTCGTTGCCCTGATGCTTGTTGACGAATGTCTCGAGCACTTCCGGTGCATAGTCGTCACGATATTTTGTCTTTGCTCCGAGAGCCTGCAAGCCCTCATCACGGCGGTTATCTGAATTTGCTGCCATTTATATACTTATTATATATATACTATTAAAAAATACATTAACCTCTGAACGTTGTTTTAGATATTGAATATTCGCCAGATACTATAGTTCATTCCGGTATCGAAGTTGTCCTCGCCCTCGAACTTCTTTGTCCAGCGCACCACGCGTATGGTGAGAGGCAGAACGATTATCTCATAGAGTGTCTTAAGCACTACCTGCGAAATCATAAGCACGGGCAGTTCCTTCATCGGGATAACTCCTCCGAGCGCCAGCGGGAAGAAGATAATCGAGTCGGCTGCCTCGCCGTATACCGTACTGAGTATGGCGCGAGCCGAGAAGTGCTTACCGCCCGACGACAGTTTCATGCGACTCATCACGTAAGCATTGACGAACGAACCCACGATAAATGCGAGGAACGAAGCGAAAGCGATACGCGGCGCAAGTCCGAACACAGCGTGGAATCCTTCTTCGTTATGCCAGTAAGGCGCAGCAGGCAGTATGTCGCACAATGCTCCGAAGAGGACAAATAGGAAATTCATAGCGAAACCCAACCATATAAGCAATCGGGTTTTTCCATAACCCCATACCTCACAAACGCAGTCGTTGATGATGTACGAAACGGGAAATACGATTAATCCGCCAGTTACACTAATCGGACCTAACGCAATTTGCTTTGTCTCAAGCACGTTTGCCGTAATAAGACAAACGCAGAAAAGCGTACTGAAAAGCAAAAACAGCACACTCACGTTTTTCTTGTTTTTCTGCATAATCTTGTTTTTTGAGAGGTTTACCAAGCACTCTATATAATAATGTATAAAGTATACGATACTGCTACATTTATTTTCGGCTGCAAAATTACTAATTTTTAATGAAAACACAAACAAAACCGCAGAGTAATAGATATAAAAAACGAGGAACCACGCCGAAACCCACCGTTTCTGCGCAGCTCCTCGCTATGATAACAATAAATTATTGTGATGCTTTTCTTAGAACATCTTTGCAGGATAAACACCCTCGTCGGCAAGCTTCTGGAACTTAGCCACTACGTCCGGACGATCCTCAGGATAAGTTACGCCGAACCACTTAGATGTTGTGTCGAGCACCTCGCAAGTAGCGGTGCCGTCGTGTATGAGTTTGTCCACCATCAACGGGATGAAGAACTCGCTCTTGAGGTTCTCCATGTTTTTCGGGTCAGAAAGGAACGCCTTGAAGTACTCCTCGCTGTGCTTGAAGTAGTCGGGTGTGAAGCCCCAGAAGTTCATAGAAACCGGAGTTGTGTCAGGAATCTCTACCCATGTCTCGTTGTCGTCGTCGAGATACTTCACAACGCCGTCGAAGCGCTGAATCTTTGTGCGCTCTACGACAGATGTAAGGTGATGATGCTCGTCGTTCTCGCATACACCACGGCTAACGGTGCCGCTCTCAGAGAGTGTGTTGCCTACACGGAAACCCACCATAGCATACTTGCCGGTAGAGCCTTCAGGCAGTTCGCTGAGCCACTTGCCCATTACGCGGAAAGCGTCGCGGTCGTAGAAGTCGTCGCAGTTGAGCACAGCGAACGGCTCGTTGATTACGCTTGCGCCCATCATCAACGCGTGGTTTGTACCCCAAGGCTTTGTGCGACCCTCCGGACATGTGAAGCCCTCAGGCAGCGCGTCGAGGCTCTGGAAAACAAGCTCGCACGGGATATGACCTTCGTATTTAGAGAGAACGATGCGACGGAAATCTTCTTCGAAATCCTTGCGGATAACGAACACGAGCTTGCCGAAGCCAGCGTTGATAGCGTCGTAGATACTGTAATCCATGATTGTCTCACCGTGAGGACCGAGCTCGTCGAGCTGCTTCAGACCACCGTAGCGGCTGCCCATACCTGCAGCGAGGAGGAAAAGTGTTGGTTTCATAACTATTATATTTTGTTTAAGTTAAATATTTGCTGAATCGAATACGATATGTACATTCGATTATCAATCTGAGCACAAAAGTAACAAAATAGAGCGAATAAAAAAAATTATTGACTACATAAAATTGCTCACATCACTGAAAAATCGTAACTTTGCACGATACTATATAATAAATGTAACGAAAGAAAGAAACAGAAAAGTCTAAATATATGGCAATTACAGAAGAAAAGACAGTAGAAGAGAAGAATTTGAGTTTCGTAGAGCAGCTCGTCGAGCAGGACCTCGCTGAGGGCAAGAACGCTGGACGCATACAGACGCGCTTCCCGCCAGAGCCTAACGGCTATCTGCACATCGGACACGCCAAGGCTATCTGCATGGACTTCGGTGTGGCTGAAAAGTACAATGGTGTCTGCAACCTGCGCTTCGACGACACCAACCCTACAAAGGAGAACAACGAGTACGTTGAGAACATCCTCAACGACATCTCTTGGCTCGGTTTCAAATGGGGCAACATATACTACGCTTCCGACTATTTCGAGAAGCTTTGGGATTTCGCCGTGTGGATGATCAAGAACGGACATGCATACATCGACGAGCAGACTGCTGAGCAGATTGCCGAGCAGAAGGGCACACCTACCACTCCGGGCGTTGCTTCGCCTTACCGCGACCGCCCCGTTGAGGAGAGCCTCGAGCTGTTCAACAAAATGAACACTCCGGAGGCTGTAGAGGGTAGCATGGTGCTCCGTGCTAAGCTCGACATGGCTAACCCGAACATGCACTTCCGCGACCCGATCATCTATCGCATCATCCACACTCCGCACCACCGCACCGGCACAAAGTGGCACGCTTACCCGATGTACGACTTCGCTCACGGACAGAGCGACTTCTTCGAGGGCGTAACCCACTCTATTTGTACGCTCGAGTTCGTGCCTCACCGCCCGCTCTACGACAAGTTCATCGACTATCTGAAGGAGATGCGCGGCGAGACAGAGAACCTGCACGATTTCCGCCCGCGTCAGATTGAGTTCAACCGTCTGAACCTTACATACACAATGATGTCGAAGCGCAAGCTTCTGGCTCTCGTTGAGGAGAAATTCGTGTCGGGTTGGGACGACCCGCGTATGCCGACACTCTCTGGTATGCGCCGCCGCGGCTACTCGCCCGAGTCTATACGCAAGTTTATCGACTCTATCGGCTACACCAAGTTCGACGCTCTCAACGACATGGCGCTGCTCGAGGCTGCCGTTCGTGAGGACCTGAACAAGCGCGCGCTGCGTGTTTCTGCTGTGCTCAACCCGGTTAAGCTCGTCATCACCAACTATCCTGAGGGTCAGACCGAGGAGATGGAGGCTATCAACAACCCGGAGAACGAGGCTGACGGCACACACACCATCACCTTCTCGCGCAATCTCTGGATCGAGCGCGACGACTTCATGGAGGATGCTCCGAAGAAGTTCTTCCGCATGACTCCGGGCAAGGAGGTGCGCCTGAAGAACGCTTACATCGTGAAGTGCACCGGCTGCACAAAGGACGCCGAGGGCAACATCGTGGAGATTCAGGCAGAGTACGACCCGATCAGCAAGAGCGGTCTTGAGGGTGCCAACCGCAAGGTGAAGGGCACACTCCACTGGGTTTCTGCCGACCACTGCCACAAGGCTCAGGTGCGCGTCTACGACCGTCTGTTCTGCGTTGAGAACCCGTCGGCTGACGAGCGCGACTTCCGCGAACTGCTCAACCCGGAGAGCCTCAAGACCATCGAGAACTGCTACGTAGAGAACTACGCTGCCGACTGCAAACCTGGACAGTATCTGCAGTTCCAGCGCATCGGCTACTTCATGGCAGACCTCGACTCTACAGCCGAGAAC
>ENA-OZSK01000355-OZSK01000355.1-human-gut-metagenome-genome-assembly--contig:-NODE-355-length-11349-cov-20.103418_pt1 | contig 11349 bp, 19 predicted proteins | sample MGYA00244117_ERZ653956 | MGnify/ENA primary metagenome ERZ653956 (study PRJEB26926, sample SAMN06164473) | human gut metagenome | biome: ENVO:00009003; feature: ENVO:2100002; material: ENVO:00002003... | reverse complement strand
AGATGCAGCGTAGTCTCGTGGGCTCGGAGATGTGTATAAGAGACAGGTATAATATAAATACTTCTGTGAGGAGGTTCTTGATATGAAGAAGTTTTTGCGGCGGGCGGTCGATGGAATCCGCAAGTGGGTATTGAAGAAGCTTGTTGGAGACGTTCATATAATTACAGATATATATGAAGGATATATTTTGGAAATGTTTGAAAATAGCGATACAGAAGCTTTAATGTGGGATTTCTCTCTATTTGACTCTATGGGTATTATAGGCAAGAAAGTTTATGGAGATTTCGGAGAAGAAAATATCCGAAGAATTATGAAAGAAGAGAACTATCCGGAAACGGAAATCGTATTGGATAGGTTAAAGAAAATCCTGAGTAAGCCTTTGGTTTATTATGGCGTTGTTGCGAGATACAATGATGGCAGCCATGAGATCTTAGAGCAGGAGTTGGTAGATTATTATAGGGGTAAGGAAGAAGAAGAGGATGGGGATTATTTTCGTTATTCGTTTTGAAAAACCATTTGGGGATTAATTCGGGACCAGACAATATCCAATAATTGGGTTTTAATTAAAATAATCCCATAACCACCCCCCGCCCATCTTTTTCCATTGAAAAAAATACCAGAGGTACACTCAGCGCTGAGGCCGCCAAGCGCCCTGATTGATCGCATGCGCCCCCAGAAAATTCCATGAGACTTTTTTCCAGCGCAAGAGTCAACTTACAATCTTTTCCAATTGTCATTCTTTGGGAGGACGGGCGAGATTGTTAAAAATTTAACAATGTCCAAGCTGGTAGAATCTCCCACCCTAATGTAGTGATACCATGTATTTAGTAATTAGCAACCCCAAGTCCGGCGATTGTTAGTTAATTAACAAACGAATTTATTTTGAAAAAATTTTTATTTTCCTCTTGACAAATGTGTCCGGGCGTGCTATAATAAAACCATCAAAGGGAGAGAGAATCCCAAAGAAGAAAGAGGTTAGCTACAATGAAGAAATACGTTTGGACATGGTACACCTTTGCTGATGGTTATAGAACGTGCGTGCGCAGTCTCTCCAAAGTTGAGAAGGCTAACGCCATCGCAGCACATGGAGCAATCGTAGCAACGAGCAAGGAACGAGCATGACTCACAGAGTCATGCTCAAACGTAAAGAGTCATAAGAGTAACAATCATGAACAGCTAAAGACGTATTAGCACAACACAAGCTAATAGACAACAGCTTAAACACATAGAACAGGCAATGATAGAACATTCTCACGCATGAGAGAACAACAGCTAAAGCATCAAGGCAATAGATGCATCAAGGCTTCGATGAAGCAATGGTAATGCATAGAAGCTAAAAATACACTAAAGAAGATACACAAGATAATACATAGTTTCAAATACAACAAACGCTAAAGCGCATCCATCGCGGCGCGCACCCCCAGAGAGAGAGGTAATAAGAATGTACGAGTACGAGGTAATGAACAGACAGACAGAGGAAGTCATGAGCATCTATGGTTATAATGTAGCTAATGCATTTAGCAGACTTGCACATCTTGAGAAGTTTGCAACACCTAACGATTGGATAATAACTAATACTACATACATTGACTAATGTATGTAGCAAGAGAGACATTGTTAGTTATTTAACTAACACACTTTAGATAGATAAAGACAGAATAGAATAGAATAGATTGTTAATTAAATAACTAACAAGGATAGGATAGAATATAGAATCTTTGTTAAAGTATTAACAAATAGACCCAAAGAGAAGAAGATAGATCGTTAGTTAATTAACTATCAAAAGAGTTTGCGGCAGGCTGTTTTGAGGCGGCACTTTAGCACGGTAAATCGCTACTGCGGTAGAGGGCCGAAGTGGTGCCTGATTGTCAAAGAATTAACAATGTGTAGTTTTTGTCGAGGGACGAATGTTAAAAGTTTCACAATAAAGACTTCCTAAAACTGGAGCTTGTTAATTAAATAACTAACAATGATTAAAATAAAAAAAAATTTTTTTAAAAAAACTATTGACAAATACGACCGGGCGTGCTATAATAAGACCATCAAAAGAGAGGAGCTAATCACTATGATTAACATTCGCAGTATTCTGAAACTTACTGAAAATGACGGCATGACGCTCAAGAATGGCAATAAAATTACCTATAAAAGCGGCTGGCAGGTTGCTACTGAAGGCGTCGAGTGTAAGACCGCACGAGAAGCAATAAATGCAGTCAAGGCATACAATGGTAATTGTGGCGTATGGTATAGCGACAATACGTGGTTCGTTGATAAGTCTAAGCGGGTCAGCACTAAGAAAGAAGCCTTGCGGATTGGCCGCGAATGTAATCAGATTTCTATTCTGAAATGGTCTAACATGAGTTTAGTTTATTGCTAAAAAAATTTTTGCGGTGTTTGGTCAAAGACTATTAAACCAAACACCGCAATTTTTAATTATAATAGAACGAAAATAGAAAGGATTTTTCTTATGTATGAAATTTATTTAACCACTAATTTAGTCAATGGTAAAAAATATTTAGGATAGCACAAATTATCTAAATAGTATGATTATTATTTAGGTAGTGGCAAAATTTTACAAGAAGCAATAAAAAAGTATGGGCGAGAGAATTTTTCTAAAACTACATTAGCAACTTGTGAGACAAAAGAAGAAGCTAACGAATTAGAAAAACAATACATTAAAAAATATAATGCTGTTAATAGTGAAGAATTTTACAATTTAGCTTGCGGCGGTGATGGTGGCGGTTTTGAGTATTTTCACCTATACCTACAAGAACACCCAGAAGAAGCACAAGAATTCCAACAACGCCGGATAGATGCTGTAAAAAAATGGTAGAATGAACATAAAGAAATTGTATCTAAATTGGGCAAACAAAATATAAAAAAATGTCATGAATGGCAAAAGGAACATCCTGAATGTAATACAGGCAATCCAGAAGTATTAAAACAATGGGCCGCCGCCCATCCAGAAGAAGCGCAACAATACAGAGAACAAGGCAAACAAGCATTGATTAAATGGAGAGAACAGCACCCGGAAGAAACAAAGAAAAATTTGGCATTAGGGCCGCAAGCAAATAAATTAAAGAGCGGTAAACGGATTAGATGCTTGAATAATGGCAAAGAGTTTCTATCAGTGAGAGAGGCCGAAGCATACTATAATACATACAAAGATGCTATTGGCCGTTGTTTACGAGGACAATTAAAAACAGCCGGCAAAGACCCAGACACCGGCGAGCGTTTAAGATGGGAGTACATTACAGAAAATAATTGAAAAAATTTTGAAAAAAGTATCGACAAAAGCAAGCGCGTTAACACAAAACGCGAAGCTATGGAAATCGGAAGAGCCTGCAACCAGATTAGCGTTCTTAAGTGGGCAAACATGAGCCTTGCATATTGCTAATACTTAATTAAAAAAATACCCAAAATTAGGGTATTTTTTTTATGCAATACGCTCGAAGTGTGAAAAAAATAACAAACTTTTTCGGCCGGCCGTTCATTATCGAATCGGCCTGAATTTTGTTAAAAAATTAACAATGTCAAATTTTGAAAACGCTTTAACGAATTAAAGTGCTAAAGCGAGAATCCCAAAACTGGCGTTGTGCAGATTGCATAACCGGGCGGCCGCAAATTTGTGCATTTTATCATGTTGACATTTCTCACCCTATGGGGTATAATAAAGACAGAAATTAAGGAAAGAGGTATTCAAAAATGATTATTGTATGTATTCTTTCAGTCATCGCGTGCGTTGTTTCGGGAGCTATTCTCCTTGTTCAGGTTATGGGCGACATTGCTCGCAAGCTGACAATCCGCCACTATGATAGATACCATAACTTTAATACAATCTGGTGGCATATCGAACACGCTTTAGACCCCTTTATGATGTAATATGGGGGCGTCAGCCGGTAAAAGTCCGGCTCTGATGAGCAAGAGCGAAACGCTGAAGAATAAAGAAAAAGGGCTTGACAAAAGCCCCGGGTTATGATATACTATAATCACAAAAGAGATATAGGAGGAATAACAATGATGATGAACGAATTCGCAGAAAAGCTGAACGAATGGACTGACCATTATGGATGGGGCGATGAGAGTCTGAACGATTTTGCCAACATCTATGCAACCTCTTATGAGGAGTATAACGCTATCTGGGAAATTCTCAACGAGCTGAAAATTGGGGCTTGACAAAAGCCCCAATTCATGCTATAATATAGACATAAAGGATAAGAAATGAGGTAAATAAAAATGTTCACAGATGTCATGTTTTATATTGCGTGGGTGGCTCTTGCTCTGATGCCTCTGATGATAGCAGTACTTGCCCCACAGACAGTAAAAGGAAAGATTATTGCTTGTCTGTGCGTGCTTATCGTCGCCTGTGGAATTACCACTCTGATATATAAAGATGTTGAAAATGCCAATGACCGCTGGAATAATGGCATTTGTGAGTGCGGCGGCGCTTATGAGCTTTCCGCGGCTTCTAAATATCGCACTTCTGAATCTTTTTATTACACTTGTAATACTTGTGGACATACAGAAGAATTTTCTCATTTGATGAAATAAGGGCTTGACAAATAGCCCTAAGTATGGTATACTTTAACCATAGAAAAGATAATATATGGAGGACAAGGAAATGGAAATTATCAATTCTACTATTCAGATTGAATTCACTGACCGCGAAAAAGAAATTTTGCATGAAGCTGTAGATATTTTGAATGAATTAACCGGAATCGCTGAGCGGATGAATTGCGGGTCTATTTATAACACAGCTACTGAAGCAGGATTTGACATTACTGACGTAGAAGATGCTTCCGGCATTATCCGACAGCTTTTTGAATTTACCAATAAATTACAACTTTTTGAATGAAAAAATGTGGAAGAAATTCCACATTTTTTCTATTTTATTTTTTTGTGCAATTTGCCTATTGACAGGCTACGCATTTTATGATATACTAAATACAGAAAACAGGAAAGGAATTGATACTTATGCTTAATTATGGAATTTTTTGTGGCCGCGATTTGATTTGCCGTTCTACGGGTGATGAGTATACAGGCTGTCTTTATGCTGGCATCGTGCGGGCAGCCGCACAGGGCGAGATGGTTACTCTTATGGATATGGACACCGGCGAGATTCTTGCCATGACAAGAGTGGGGCGCGATTAAGCACCCCAAAAGGAGGAAAATATATGCTATATCTTATGCTCATGCAGTCAGATAAAAATTATTATGCCAAAGTCGGTTATTCAAAGGGCGGTGTTGCTAACCGCCGCAGAGCGTATAAAACTCATAATCCGGCAGCTATTATGCGCAGTTCCTGTGCTGGGGCGGAAGAAAATTCATGCCGCAAAAAACTGAAAGATATGGGCGGTTTGAGAGTAAAAGGCTCTGAATGGTTTATCGTTTCTTGTGCCGTATATCAAAAGTTATATGATGAAGGTATGGCAGTTTTTAAACCAAATCAAAAACCGATTCATTTTAATGAACAATTTTAGGGTGACAAAAATCACCCTAAAATTTTGTGCAATTTGCCTATTGACAGGCAGCACGCATCGTGATATAATTGAGCGCGCCGCCCACGGGCCTCATGGCCCGAAATTCGTTAAAAATTTAACAATCGGAAATTTGGAATTTTTTTCCACTTTCACACGCTAAAGCGCTAAATTCCCAAAACTTGGCACTTTAACGATTTAAAGCGATGAAGTGTACCCTTGTTAAAATTTTAACACTTTCACACGCTAAAGTGTTAATGTATTAAATTTTCCAAAAGCTGGAGCCGATTGTTAGTTAATTAACAAACAAAATATTACTCTTTGTATACTGGCATAATGCACAAAAAACGTCCAAAAAAAATATAGTTTTTTTACTGGTAATTGATTCCAAAAACTATTGACATTTCACCGGGCGCATGGTAGAATAGGGTATCATTTGAAGAAGGGGCGTTTTTCCTATGTATAAGGGCAATTTTACATTTGTTTCCAGTCTGTCAAATCAGGGTCAGGCGCGTCAGCAGGATGTTGACTATATGCTGACCGGAAAAATCAGGAAGCCGGACCACGTTCCCTTTGACGTGGATAGCGATATTCCAGAATATGGAATTTCTGTCAAGTCCTCCCGCTTTACGCTTGTTTCTGCGGCCCGTGTCCACGGTGAAACGTTTGACGAAATTTGGAATGAATATGCGCGCCGTGTTCATTCAAAGTGGTTTTGCTATGCGACGGCTACGGGCGAAGCCTACTTTATGAATCTGGAAGAGTTTGAGAGTTTCGTCCGCGCGTTCTGCACGGTGGAGCGCGAAAGCTCCAAAAACGGCGGCGGCCTGAAAATCCGGTGCAAGAAAGAAAGCAAAACCATGTTGAGATGGCTTGCGGCGGCTATGGCGGCTTGATAAGAGCCACCATATGCCCCGGGCGCGCACATTTCCTCTTGACATATGGCCGCTCATATGCTACAATATATATATTAAATGAAAAGGAACTGATAAACATGGAAGAAATTATTTCTCTTGTTTTTCTGATTGTTGCCGCATGGTATGGGCTATATAGATTGCTCCGCGCACTCTGGGAGCATGATAATTCAAACGAAAGCTGCAAAAAAGGGGTTGACAGCAGCATCGAACCGTGGTATAATAAATATAACAAATGAAAGGAAGCTAACACCCGATGAAAAAGAATATCTATTGCACCATTGATACAGAAACAATTGGCGGTGCTGTCAATCCCACAGGCGCATATAATTATGGCGGAATTATCCATGACAAGCAAGGCAATGTCTATGCAACCTTTTCTTTTCTCGTCATGGAGCACTATGACAAAATCCGCTATGATGATTATGCAAAGAAAAATTTCCCCCTTTATCGTGAACGCCTTGAAAGCGGCTTGATTTGCGCTGTGGCAACAGAGAAAGAGGCTATTTCAATCATTAAAAATCTTTGCAAAATCTACGGAGTTAAATACATTATGGCTTATAATTCAGGATTCGACTTTTGTAAAACCCAGTGTAAAGAACTGCTCGATGATTTTGAATTTATTGACATTTACCTCATGGCTCTGCAAACCATTACTCATTTAAAAAAGTATGCGGACTTTTGCGCCGAACATAACAAAGTGTCAAAAAGTGGAAAAACATACTCGACCACCGCTGAGACAGTCTATGGTTTTATTTCCCAAAGAGCCGACTACGCAGAAGAACACACGGCGGTATCTGATGCATTAATTGAAAAGGAAATTTTTGATTATTGCGTAAAGATGCACAAGAGATACACTAAAAATTGCCATGCATGGGACTGCAAAGAACGAAATAAATATTTCCCGCCCATAGAAAGAAAGTGAGTTGATAAAAAATGGAAAATCAAAGAGAAAAATTGCGGCGGCTGGGCTACTCGCCGCCTGAAATTGAAAGCATTATTTCCGCTGATCGGGCTATTGATAGAGGCGAAAAGCTGTTTGAATTGACGCCCCAACAAAAGAAAGTAGAAAAAGAAATGCGGCAGGCGGCTCGTGCCCCTACGACCTACAAATTTGAGAATCGCGCACGCAAAGCAGATGAAACGAAAAAATGTATTCTTTCGCAGTTGGTAAAAGCCCTCGAACCGAATTGCGATGCAGCCCCAGAAATTGTAAATTCGGAACGAGAATTTACATTCTTTTACAGTGGCAAAAAATACAAGGTTGTGTTGTCATGCCCCCGCACTTAACGGGGGCATCTTCCAGTTTATGGGAGGCCCGGGCCGGCCGGCCGCGATTTTTTTAAATGATTTTTTGAAATTCCCTCTTGACATTCTAATGTATTTGTATTATAATAAAGACAACAAAAGGATAAAGAAAGGAAATGATGAAATGATTATTTATTTGGATTGCGACGGTACATGGATTGATTTATACGGCGTAAATAATTGGCTTGATTATCTTATTGCCGAAAATCCCTATCCTTACATTCATGCCAAACCTCTTGTAAATTTCTCCTCTTTGGCTCGTATCATTCACAAACTGCAAGCAAATGGGATTCAGGTTGGCGTTATCAGTTGGCTTAGCAAAAACGGAAGTGCCGACTATAATCGGGTTGTGACTCAAGCCAAATTAGATTATTTCAAAAAGCATCTTCCGAGTGTGGTGTTTGATGAAATCCATATTGTACCATACGGTACTCCAAAAAGTACCTGCACGCGCCAAAATAATGCTATACTTTTTGATGACGAGGAAAGTAATATTGCCGAATGGATTAGTTCTGGTAAAGGTATGGCATATAATGAAAAAAATCTAATTACGCAACTTAAAAAAATTTTAATTGACATGGACAGAATTTGATATCTGTCCATGTCAAATTTTCATATTTCATGAAAGGAGAGATATTTTTTATGAATGAATATTATATTTATATAACTACTAATAATATTAACGGCAAGCAATATATCGGTTAGCATAAAGGTGAACCGAATGATAATTATTTAGGAAGTGGTACAACAATCAAAAAAGCTATTGCTAAATACGGAAAAGAAAATTTTTCAAAAGAAATTTTGTGTTATTGTCAGACAAGAGAAGAGGCTAATGAAAAAGAAAAAGAAATAATAGCTTTTTATAATGCCGTAGATAGTGAAAATTTTTATAACATTCAAGAAGGCGGAGCTAATGGTGATGGTTGGAGAAGTTATCAAAGATGGTGCAAAGATCACCCGGAAGAAGCTAAAAAAATCTGGAAACAAAATGGCGAAAAATTGTAGAAATGGCGCAAAGAACATCCTGAAGAGTATTATAAAAAATGTATAGTACCTTTTATCGAAGGCTCTAAAAAATATTGGGAAAAGCATCCAGAAGAACAAAAAGAACTTATGAAGAAAGTAAATACAGAAAAAGAAAAATGGCAACAGACTCACCCAGAAGAGCATCAAAAACAGATTGAGCGTTGGAGAAAGGCAGGAAGTGAAGCAAATAGTCAGCGTATATTATGTGTCACTACCGGAGAAATTTTTCCCTCTCAGTGTGAAGCGGCGAGAGCTTATAATATACCATAGCCGAACATCAGTAAGTGTCTAAGGGGTGAACGAAAAAGCGCCGGTAAACACCCTCAAACAAAGGCTAAACTCGTATGGCGTAGGTTAGATGATTGACTACTCCCAGATTCTGGAAGCCCTGACCCGGGCCCCGCGCACTTTACACAATTTATTCCATGATAATCTGTGCATTTTGCCTAATTGACATTCTCCCAAAGTGTGATATAATAGAATCAAGAAAGAGAGGTAAACACAATGAATGAAATTTTTGGTTATTGCGGCTGGGACTTTGGCGGCGCGCGGAACAATGAGTTTCAGAAGGGTGAGCACGTCCGCATCGGACGCAACATCTATCGAGTAGTCTTCCGCATTGGGTCTTGGCATCTGCTAAAAAGAATCTCAAAAAAGGCTTGACAAGCCGCTCCGAACATGGTATAATAAAGATACAATAAAGGAAAGGAATTGATAGAAATGGATTTTAAGAAAATGACTATTGCACAGGCACTTGGTACGATCGTCGGCAAAATTGCGGTGTGGTTTATCTCCGCGGCTTTCATCTGGTGGGGCTGGAATATTTTTGCATGGCATTTCAATCTGCCACAGTTTGGGTACATGGAAGTCTTTGCCATGCGGATGGCTCTCTCTCAGCTCATGATGATTTTCTGGCAGATTACAGGAAGAAAGGGTTGACAAAGCCCTTTCTTTCTGTTATAATAAAGATACAATAAAGGAAAGGATGATAAAATTATGATGCTTACGAAATGTTATTATGTTGTTTATCATGTTGCGGATTTTGCCGCGGACGGTGAATTCATCTGTCATCAGGACACTTATCGAGACCATAACAACGCACTGTTGGTCGCAAAAGACCTCGCAAAATGCTTGGACGTTGCTGATAACGTGTTTGTCATTGACGGACTGACTGGGGAGGTACTTAACACCATTCTCAAGGACGCTCCACAGGAGAACAAAGTCGAAGAGGATAGCGCTCCCGCAGACAATGCCTCTACTCCTGCGGACATCTACAAGGATAAGAATGGTGATACTTGGTTCCGTATTAGTGATGGTAGATGGAGAATTGACTGCACGGATCGACATTGCGCTGATTGTCCCTATTACAGCGAAGAAGGCGATTGTATCGTGCAGGAGCCCCTTCATGATGCAGACAGAAACTATCAGGTAGAGCTTGCCCGCCAAAAAATGCTCTTCGCAAAGATAAAGGAAGCTGAGGAAGGCAATGTTTCTACTTCTATGAGTAAAACTAAGAAACCAAAACTCCCCGCTTTTGAAGATAGTCTTGATGATGGAACAGGTGGTGTGTGGCGACTCACTGATACTGATGAATGGGACTACGACTGCACAGGCTTGATGTGCTCTAATTGCGCGTATCGCTATGAAAATTATTGCCCCATTTGCAGGCCCGTTACCGAAGAGGAGCGAGACATCCAAATTGAGTCCGCAAAGGCAAGAATGAAAAAGTAAAAAAAGGGGGGGGCATCCCTCCTTTTTTTGTTTAATTTGTCCATTGACAAAAGCGTCGAAATACGCGAAGGTGGCCCGGGGCGCTGATATTCGAAATGCCCGGAATTTATTATTATACCACCCCGCGCAATTTTTGTCAAGAGTTTTTTCGCACAAATTTCATCAAATAAAATCCTAAAATTTGTACGTTTTGACTATTGAAATCCGCATGACCCTGTGGTATAATACATAATGTCAGGAGGGATGGGGCTTGACAGTTTCGAGATTAACCTATCGGCCCCAAAAAATCTCGTAAAAAAAATAAATTCCCTCTTGACAAATAGCGCAGTATGTGCTACAATATAATTGTCCCAAGGGGGACACAAAAAATCAGGGTAGCGACCGACGCCAAAGAAAGGAATTGATACTATGAAGAATTCGGACAAGATGACTAATCGTAAGGCTCTGGACTACGTTCTTGAGAATTGTGAACTGCCGTCCGAGGTTTCGGAAAAGCTGTCTGCCATGCTGGTGGCACTTGACAAGAAATCTGGTGGCACTCGCAAGCCCACTGCAAACCAGATTGCGAACGAGGAACTGAAAGCCAAAATCTGTGATTCTATGGAATCTGGTGTCCGCTATCAGGTTAAGGAACTCGCAAAGCTGGTCGGCATGGAGAGCTTCCAGAAATGCTCTGCGCTGGTCAAGCAGCTTAAGGACTGCGGTAAGGTTGTCCGCTCTGAAGAAAAGGGCGTTGCATACTTTACCAAGGTAGAGTGAGAAAGGGGAGAGTAATCTCCCTCTTTCTTCCACCATTCTCGTCAAAAATTTCACAATCTTCGCGGCCCGGGGCCATTTTTGTTAAAGATTTAACAAAAAACCGCGCAAAATTGAAATTTTTTCTTTTTATTTTGACA
>ENA-OZSK01000354-OZSK01000354.1-human-gut-metagenome-genome-assembly--contig:-NODE-354-length-11360-cov-4.630783_pt1 | contig 11360 bp, 10 predicted proteins | sample MGYA00244117_ERZ653956 | MGnify/ENA primary metagenome ERZ653956 (study PRJEB26926, sample SAMN06164473) | human gut metagenome | biome: ENVO:00009003; feature: ENVO:2100002; material: ENVO:00002003... | reverse complement strand
GTTTTGGGTTAGCATCTGCACGGCCTACTCCACAGGGTTTGTCGGGTGCGCCAAACAACGTGCACGGCTGATTCCATGAGAATTATTATCGGGAACAATGTAGTGGTGGCATTAACAATTTATTTAACGCAACAGAAACAGAGTTTCCACAGTATTCATCTTAAAGTTTTTATCAAACCCTTAAATTAGCAGACTTGTAATTTTATAAGAAAGCAAATCATTGGATAACAATAAATTATCCAATGCTTGCATGTTTCATCTTGCTGTACTCTTCGTCGTGTGCCGCTGCTTTTAGGGCTGCTGCTTGCGCGTAGGCGTTATCGGGGTCTTGTGTGAGGTCGATGCGCATGGTGTTGGCTCGGCGTATGAGGTCTTTCACCACCTCGCCGCCACAGAGTAGGCCGGCGGTTCCCACGACCCATGCGGCTGAGCTGGGCGTAGAGGGATGGGCGGCGCCGGGGCGCGCCTCGGCATGGGGGTCGGTGCCATCGGGGAGCGGCTGGGCGATGCTTGCGATGGGCTCCTCAGGGCTGTAGACCACCTTGACGTGCTTGACGGGAGTCTTGCGCAGCTTCTTGCGGATGACCTTGGCCAGCGGGTCGTTGATGGTCTTGAAGATGTCGGTGACGCACCATTGGGTGGCGTCGAGCTTGTAGGCCGCGCCCATGCACGAGATGAGCGGCACGTTGAGGTCGTGGCAGCGGCGGATGATGTCGAGCTTGGCGGTAACCGTGTCGATGCAGTCGACCACATAGTCGTACTGCGAGAGGTCGAACAGGTGGGCGTTGCTGGGCAGGTAGAAGCACTGGTGCTTGCGCACGATGCATTCGGGGTAGATGTCGTGGATGCGTGCCTCGGCCACATCCACCTTGCTCTGACCTATGGTTGAGGCGGTGGCCAGGATCTGGCGGTTGCAGTTGGAGGGACAGAAACGATCGTCGTCCCACACGTCGATGTGGCCCACGCCCGAGCGGGCGAGCACCTCGACGACGTAGCCGCCCACGCCGCCCACGCCAAACACGGCGACGCGCGAGCCATGGAGTGTGTCGATGGCAGGCTTGCCCACCAAGAGCTGGATGCGAGAGAATTGATTTTGCATGATGATTGTGTGTTCTTACCTGATGTTACGGGTGCAAAGTTACGGTTTTATCGTTGAATATGTAAGGGAATGGAGTGGGAATATGCAAAATATGGCTATCTTTGCACGTATGGAAAAAGAATTTGAAGACTATTGGAAGAAGCATCGGGCGAGCCTCCTGCTGGCCGCCCCGAAGGACCTGCAAGAGGAGCGCAATCGCTCGGAGAAGCTCAACACCTTTGGCGACTGGCTGTTGTATCTGGCGCCCATCGTGGTGATGGTGGCCTTCCTCGACCAGAAATTTGTAGCCAGCGAACTGCTCAACTTCCTGGCGAGCATTGGTGTGGGCATGGTGGCCACGCTCCTCTCGATGCTGCTCAAGCCCTATGTGACGGGCAAGCGTAGGGTGGCAGACATTGAGAATGACATGAAGGCGTATTTCTACGGCATCTACCAGACGCGCGGCCTCGACGCGCTGGAGGCGATGCGCCAATAGGCGCGCGAGGGTTAGACGTACATGAGGTCGCTCATGATGGTGCTGCTGATGTTGATGCCCTGGCGCGTGAGGCTCAGGTGGTGGCCGTCGATGCGCAGCAGCTGGCGGTCGATGTAGCCGCTGGCGTTGCGTAGGAGGAACGCGCGGTGGCGCTCGTCGAGCATGTTGAGGTCTATGCCCTCGCGTGTGCGTAGGGCGGTGGTGACGAGGTCGTCGTAATGGGTGTCGGGATCGATGCGCTCCTCCTCGTAGGGGATCGTTCCGCGCTCAATGGCTTCGATATACCGCATGATGTTGGACGGGTTCCAATGGCGTGTGAGCCGGTCGTAACTATGGGCCGCGGCGCCCAGGCCGATGTAAGGCACGTCGTGCCAATAGCTGCTATTGTGGCGGCTGCGGTATGGGCTCGCCCCCAGGTGGCCGTGGGGCAAGAGGGCGAAATTGCTAATCTCATAATGCTCGTAGCCCGCCGCCGTGAGCCGGTCGACGAGCTGGTCGTACATGTCAAGGCTCAACTGCTCGTCGGCCTCCCGTATGGTGCCCTGCTCCCATAGGCGGTAGAGTGGGGTGCCCTCCTCAATCATTAGTCCGTAGGCCGAGAGATGCTCGGGCTTGAGCGCCAAGGCGCAACGTATGTCGGCCAGCCAGTCGGCGAGCGTCTCGTCGGGGAAGCCAAACATGAGGTCGACGCTGATGTTGCCTATGCCGTCGAGGCGAAGGGTCTCCACGGCGCGGCGCACCTCGTTGGCTGTGTGGCGACGGTGGAGAAAGCGCAGACGGTCGTCGTTGAAGGTCTGGGCGCCCATGCTCACGCGGTTCACCGGCAAGTGGCTGAACATGTGGCGCCGTATGTCGTCGGGGTTGCACTCCATGGTGACCTCCGCATGGGGATCCACGGGGAACACCTTATATATATAAGCGAAGAGCTTGTGGAGGTTGGCCGCAGACAGTTGCGAGGGCGTGCCACCCCCCAGGTAGATGGTGGAGAGGGAGATGGGATCGTCGGCCATGCGATCGCGCAGCAGGAGCATCTCGCGGCAGAGCGCGTCGACATAGCGGTCGTGCAGCTCGGGGCGCACGGTGGAATAGAAGCCGCAATAGATGCAACGGCTCGCACAGAAAGGAATGTGAATGTAAAGTCCGGCTTTCATATTGTTATACAGAAGGGCCTCGTGGAGCCCATTTCAGAACAAAATTACTAATTTGTTTTAAAAAATAAGCGATTTCTTCCCAAATCTTTTGGAAGTTAAGCGGATTATCGCTATCTTAGTCGTCGATTTTGGAGTACAACTCCCGACCTAACTAAAAACATATACTAACACTTTAAATCTTTTGATATGAGAGTATATCAGACTAACGAAATTAAGAACATTGCCTTGTTGGGCAGTGCGGGTAGCGGCAAGACCACGCTTGCCGAGAGTATGTTGTATGAAGCTGGTGTCATCAAGCGCCGTGGCTCGGTGGAAGGTAAGAACACCGTGAGCGACTACTTCCCCGTTGAGCTTGAGTATGGCTATTCAGTGTTCCCCACCGTTTTCCATGTAGAGTGGAACAATAAGAAACTCAATATTATCGATTGCCCGGGTTCCGACGACTTCGTGGGCGGCGCAATCACATCCCTGAACGTTACCGACCAGGCCATTATCCTCATCAACGGACAGTATGGTCCCGAGGTGGGCACGCAGAACAACTTCAGATACACAGAGAAGTTGCACAAGCCCGTCATCTTCCTCATCAACCAGTTGGACTCCGACAAGTGCGACTTCGACAACATCGTCAGCACCATGCAGGAGATTTATGGTTCCAAGTGTGTGCAGATTCAGTATCCGTTGGAGACTGGACCCAATTTCCATAGCCTTATCGATGTGCTTATCATGAAGAAGCTGTCGTGGGGTCCCGAGGGCGGTGAGCCCAAGCGCGAGGACATCCCGGCAGAAGAGATGGACAAGGCCATGGAACTGCACAAGGCCCTGGTGGAGGCAGCTGCCGAGAACGACGACCACCTGATGGAGAAATTCTTCGAGGAGGACTCGCTCACTGAGGACGAGATGCGCGAGGGTATTCGCAAGGGATTGGTGACACGCTCCATCTTCCCCATCTTCTGCGTAGACGCCCATAAGGACATGGGTGTGCAGCGCCTGATGGAATTCCTGGGCAATGTGGTGCCGTTTGTGAGCGAGATGCCGAAGGTGCGCAACACACGCGGCGAGGAGGTGGCCGCAGAGAGCGATGGCCCCGAGAGCCTCTACTTCTTCAAGACCGGCGTGGAGCCCCACATCGGTGAGGTGAGCTACTTCAAGGTGATGAGTGGATCGGTGAAGCCTGGCGACGACCTGAGCAACGCCGACCGCGGATCGAAGGAGCGCATAGGACAGATCTACGCTTGCGCAGGCGCCAACCGCATACCCGTGGACCAGCTCAACGCGGGCGACATAGGATGCACGGTGAAGTTGAAGGATGTGAAGACGGGCAACGCCCTCAACGGCAAGGATGCCGACTGGCGTTACGACTTCATTAAATACCCCAACCCGAAGTATAGCCGCGCCATCAAGGCAGCCAACCCACAAGACACGGAGAAGATGATGGCCGCCCTGCTCAAGATGAGGCAGGAAGATCCCACATGGGTCGTGGAGCAGAGCAAGGAGCTGCGCCAGACCATTGTGCACGGACAGGGTGAGTTCCACCTCCGCACGCTGAAATGGCGTATGGTGAACAACGAAAAGCTCAAAGTGGAGTTTGAGGAGCCGAAGATTCCTTACCGCGAGACGCTCACCAAGAAGGCAAAGGCCGAATATCGCCATAAGAAACAGAGTGGTGGCGCCGGACAGTTTGGTGAGGTGCACCTCATCGTGGAGCCCTACGCTGAGGGCATGCCCGATCCTGTGACCTACAACTTCAACGGCCAGGAGTATAAGATGAACATCAAGTCGAAGGAGGAGAAAGACCTGCCGTGGGGCGGTAAGCTCGTGTTCATCAACTCGGTGGTGGGTGGAGCCATCGACCTGAGATTCATGCCGGCCATCCTCAAGGGTGTGATGGACTGCATGGAGCGTGGACCACTGACAGGTAGCTACGCTCGCGACGTGCGCGTGGTGGTGTACGACGGTAAGATGCACCCAGTAGACTCTAACGAGCTCTCGTTCACGCTGGCTGCACGCCACGCCTTCTCCGACGCCTTCAAGGCTGCTGGCCCGAAGATCCTGGAGCCTATTTACGACCTGGAGGTGTATGTCCCCTCCGACTATATGGGCGATGTGATGAGCGACCTGCAAGGACGCCGCGCCATCATCATGGGTATGGACGCCGAAGCCGGTTACCAGAAGTTGCAGGCCAAGATTCCTTTGAAGGAACTGTCCAACTACAGCGTGGCGCTTAGCTCGCTCACAGGTGGACGCGCCAGCTTCACAACGAAGTTTGCCAGTTACGAGCTCGTGCCCAACGACCTCCAGCAGAAGCTCATTGCTGAGCACGAGGCAGAGACAAAGGACGAAGACTAAACATGATTAACTGTTCCGCTCAAACCAAGGTCCCGTGAGGGACGAACGGTTTCGGACAATACCTGATGCGCTTCTTAGGCCCAAAAAGCTTAGGAAGCGCATTTCCTTTTTAATGATGAATGTTGAGTGTTGAATGTTGAGTGTTGAATGGAAGAGAATGCTAGGTGTGATTAAAATCGAATGACCGATTGGGGTTAAAAATCGAATGACCGATTGGGGTTAAAGGGAAAAATATGTATCTTTGCAGCATGAAGAAACTCTGGGTATCGATACTTTTGGCATGCTTCGGATGCCTGGCGGCATCGGCGCAACGACATGAGCTGCTGAGCGAGCGTATCGCCTCGTTGCAGGTGGTGGTCAACGACGATTGGACGTCGTTGCCAGTCGTTACGTTGGGTGCGGGCGATGTGCTGAACGTGGGGTTCGACGACCTGTCCCACACCTACCATCGCTATTGCTATAAGATAGAGCATTGTGAGGCCGACTGGACCCCCTCGGAAGGACTTTTCGAGAGCGATTATTGTCAGGGATTTGCCAACGGAAACACCATCGACGACCTACAGGAATCGGTAAACACCAACCAACTCTACACCCACTACCAATTCTGCTTGCCCAACAGCAAATGCCGCATTAAGATGAGCGGCAACTACAAGTTGACCGTCTACGATGAGAACGAGGAGGACAAGCCCGTGCTCGTGGTGTGCTTCATGGTGGTGGAGCCGGCGATGGCCGTGGGATTGGGCGTAACCACCAACACCGACTTGGGGGTGGACCGTTGTTACCAGCAGGTCGACATGAAGCTCGACTATGGGCAGGTGCGCGTAACCAATCCCGCCTCGCAGATCATGACGGTGGTGATGCAGAATGGGCGATGGGATAACGCCGTGGTCAACGCGAAGCCGCAGATGGTGAGCGGCAACGGGTTGGCGTGGACCCACAACCGCGACCTCATCTTCCAAGGTGGCAACGAATACCGGAAGTTTGAGATGCTCGACGTGACCCACACCACCATGGGACTGGAGTCGGTGAAATGGGATGGCACCATGTATCATGCCTATGTGTGGCCCGACGAGCCACGCCCCAGCTATGTGTATGATGAGGATGCCAATGGTGCGTTTCTCATTCGCAACTCCGACAATGTGGAAATCGACAACACCTGCGAGTACCTGATGGTGCATTTCCGCCTCTACAGCCAGCACTTGCCCTACGATGTGTGGCTCAATGGTGCCTGGACCTATGATAGCTTCGCCCCCAAATACCTCATGACGTGGAACGACGAGCAGCAGCTCTACGAGGCCGACGTGTGGCTCAAGCAAGGCTATTACAACTACCAATACCTCACGCTGACGCCCGAAGGCAGCTATGTGGTGGTGCCCTCCGAAGGCAATTTCTACCAAACGGAGAACCAATACCAAGCCCTCGTCTACTATCGAGCCCCAGGAGGTCGCACCGACCGATTGGTGGGCTACGCCAACGTGAGGCTCACCAAATAGGGTGGGGCATGGTTGGCGTTTAGGCCCTTGGCATGCGTCATCGCCTTAATTTTTCTAAAAATAAGGAGGGGCGTGGGTGCGTTCTCGTGAAAATGGATTATCTTTGTATAAAACGCAAAAATCAATGAGATTAAAATACATAGCCATATTGCTCCTCTTGTGCATGGCCCTTCCCGTGGCGGCGCAAAAGAAAGGAGCGAAAGGCGGCAAGGCAACGAAGGTGGTAAAACCCGTGGCACACGTCGAGACCTCCGGTCAGAAACTGTTTAAGTCGATGCTGCCCTCCACGGCTAAGGTGATGTTTATCGATAGCGTGGTGGTGTCGAAAGCCGACTTCCTGAGTCGGGTGCCGCTCAACAAGGAGTCGGGCTCCCTCACGGCTCGCAAGGGTAAGGTGGGCCACGGTGGCGTGCTCCTCACCCAATACCAGAACGATTTTGGCGATCGCAGGATTTACGCCGAAGGCGATACCACCGCCACCCACTTGCTGGCCCAGACCCTTGTGGGCAAGCAATGGAGCGCTCCCCATCCGTTGGCCGGACTGGACGGCAACGAGTATCCGAGAGCTTGTTTCCCATTCCTGGCGAGCGATGGTGTGACGCTCTTCTTCGCCGCACAAGGTCCGCATAGCATGGGAGGCTACGACATCTTCATGACCACCTACGACAACGATGAAGCCCAGTGGTATGAGCCGCAAAACTATGGTTTGCCGTTCAACTCCACCGCCAACGAGTATCTGTTGGCGATCGACGATTACGACACGTTGGGATGGTTGGTGACCGACCGCAACCAGCCGGCCGACAGCGTCTGCATCTACACCTTCGAGCCCACCTCGATCCGTAAGGATTTTCAGGCCGATGATATCGACGACGCCCACCTGAAGCGCTTCGCCCAAATCCACGCCATCAAGGACACGTGGAAGTTTGGAAAGCGCAAGGACGCCCTCGGTCGCCTCGCCGCCATGATAGCGCGTGGCAAGGCCACCACCACGAAAAAGGTGCAGTTTGCCATCAACGACCGAACGGTGATCACCTCGCCCTCGCAACTGAAGCATGCCGAGAGCCGAACGCTCTATGCCCAGTTGCAGGAGTTGGAAACATTGATGGCGAACACCCAGACAACGCTCGACAACAACCGAAAGAAGTATGCCCAGCAGCCCTCGGAACGCCAGCAGTTGCGCGCGCAGATCATCAAGCTCGAGCAACAACTCGAGCAGCAACAGGCCGATAGCCGAGCCTTGGCAAAACGAATAAGAAAATTGGAAAACTAACAACTCATACAATCTTTTACCTATGAACAGATATTTCGCAGAATCAGAACTCGTTATCAATAGCGATGGTAGCATATTCCACCTCCACCTGTTGCCCGAACAGTTGGCCGACAAGGTCATCCTCGTGGGCGACCCTGGCCGCGTAGACCTCGTGGCCACCCATTTCGATAGCAAGGAGTGTGAGATAAGCAATCGCGAGTTTCACACCATCACCGGAACCTATCAAGGCAAGCGCCTCACCGTGCTCTCCACAGGCATCGGATGCGACAACATCGACATTGTGATGAATGAGCTCGACGCATTGGCCAACATCGATTTCGCCACACGCACCGAGAAGAGCGAGCACCGCACCCTCACGCTTGTGCGCATTGGCACCTGCGGTGGTCTGCAGCCCGAGACTCCAACGGGAACCTATATCGCCTCGGTGAAGAGCATTGGCTTCGATGGCCTGCTCAATTTCTACGCCGGCCGCGACGAGGCCAGCGACCTCGAGCTGGAGGCCGCCTTCAAGAAGTTTGTGGGATGGGACCTGAAGATGGGCAACCCCTATGTGGCTACGGCCAACCCCGCCCTTATCGACCGCGTGGCGTGCGACGACATGGTGCGCGGCATCACGGTGGCGTGCGGAGGCTTCTTCGGTCCTCAGGGACGCCAGCTACGCCTGCCCCTGACCGATCCCAATCTCAACGAGAAAATAGAGCGCTTTGAATATAACGGTTTGAAAATCAATAACTTCGAGATGGAGTCGTCGGCTTTGGCCGGTTTGGCCACACTCATGGGCCATGAGGCGGCCACCTGCTGCATGGTGATTGCCAACCGCCGTGCTAAGAAGATGGAGACCAACTACAAGGGCGACATCGACGGACTCATCACACGTGTGCTCGACCGCATTTGACACATTCACATATCCAACATTGAATACATTCATCCACGACACTATCTGCGCCATCGCCACTCGGGCGGGTGGCGCACTTTCTGTTATTAGAGTGAGCGGCGCCAACGCTGTCGCTTACACCGACCGTATCTTCCAATCGGCCTCGGGCAAGCGCCTCGCCGAGAGCAAGGCCAACACCTTGCATTATGGCACCCTCCACACCCTCGCCGATGCCTCCGGCGCTCGCGAGGCCATCGACGATGTGGTGGTGTCGTTGTGGCGCGCCCCCCATTCCTACACGGGCGACGACGTGGTGGAGATTAGTTGCCATGGCAGCCAATACATCGCGCAAAACATCATCCAAGCCCTCATAGCCTGCGGATGCCGACAAGCCGAGCCGGGCGAATACACCATGCGCGCTTACCTCAACGGAAAGATGGACCTGTCGCAGGCCGAGGCCGTGGCCGACCTGATTGCGGCCAACAACAAGGCGTCGCACGATTTGGCGGTCAGTCAATTGAAGGGCCATTTCAGCTCCGAGTTGCAACGATTGCGCCAGCAGTTGCTCAAGCTCACAAGCCTGCTCGAGTTGGAACTCGACTTCTCCGACCACGAAGACCTGGAGTTTGCCGACCGTTCGGAGATCAACGACCTCTCGACGGAAATCTTCGAGAAATTGCGCACCTTATGCGAGAGCTTCAAGACCGGTCAGGCGCTCAAGCAAGGCATACCCGTGGCCATTGTGGGAAAGACCAATGTGGGCAAGTCGACGTTGCTCAATCAATTGCTCAACGAGGACAAGGCCATTGTGAGCGACATCGATGGCACCACACGCGACATCATCGATGGTATGGCGAGCATCAACGGTGTTACGTTCCGGTTTGTCGACACGGCGGGAATAAGAACCACCGACGACGCCATCGAGAAGATAGGCATCGAGCGCGCCTATGAGCAGATTGCCAAGGCAGCCATCGTTGTTTGGATGATTGACGGTAAGCCCACGCAGGCCGATAGGGACGACATGGCGCGTCGCACGGAGGGCAAGCCCCTCATCGTGGTTCATAACAAGGCCGACCTGTCGGCCGAGATGTTCGTCGACAACGAGGTGGCCATCAGCGCCAAGCGAAACGAGAACATCCAACTCCTGAAGGAAAAGATCATGGAGGCCGCCAACATCCCCGAGATCGACGAGAACACCATCATGGTGACCAACATGCGCCATTTCGAAGCCTTGCACAAGGCCATGACCGACCTGCAACGCGTTATAGACGGCCTCGCCTCAGGCTTGCCCTCCGACCTCTTGGCCGAAGACCTCCGCCTATGTTTGGAAGACCTGGCCGACATCACCGGAGGCCAAATCACCTCGCAAGAAACCCTCAACAACATCTTCCAACACTTCTGCGTGGGGAAATAGGGAGAGAATAAAAAGGGAAATAAAAAATAAAAAAGATAAATCACCCTTTGGCATCATGAAAACCCAATGGCTCGCTTTCATGGCCGGTATCATCTGGCTGGCGGCAGGTTTCAACGTCTGTAGGATAGGCGTGGAGGCATGGCGCGCACTCACCGCTACCACAGCAGGCATGGTGCTGGGCAGCCTCGCCACGCTCGTCCTCTTCTCCGTCATGTTTGTCAAGATGCTGTTCAAGAACGTGCGGAGCATCGGGCGCATCTACCCGGCGCATCGGCGGATATGGCACCTCATGCCCCTCAGGTCCTATCTCGTCATGGCGGTCATGATCACGCTGGGCATCATACTCCGCAGCTGCCAAGCCGTCCCCCGCACGTTCATCGCCTCGTTCTATGTGGGGCTGGGAGGGGCGCTCATGCTGGCCGGCGCCGTTTATCTCTCCGCCCTCTTCTGTCCTAAAGACCTATAGTCCCCCCCTTGTTGCAGCCATGGCACCCGTGGCTACCCTTGTGCCTTCCTTTTTCTCGCCGCCAAGGCGATGTAGGCCAGCAGTGCCACAAACGCCACGAGGATGCACACCATCTGCGTGGCGTAACGCTCCGGCTCAATCCAAATCTCCTTGAAGAACCCTAAGCGGCCTAGCACCTCCACTGGCACCCAGAACACCACCACCGTGGCGATGGCCATGCGAATGTTGGCTCCCCACGAGGCCAGTCTGAGTTGCTTCCTGAAGATCAGCACGCTACCCGCCAGGCACGCTGCCGCCACAAGGCTCGTCACGGGATGGCGATCGCCAAGGAAGTTCTTGTCGTAGCAGAACATCAGTAGCAGGTAGCTCGCCCAGAGAATCATGTTGAGCTCCATGAAGGTCACGATGCTCGTGTGGTGGGTCATCGGCCGTGCCGCGATCTCGTTCTTGCGCGAGCGTAGCAGCGTGCGTTGCCACCAGTTGATGAAGTTGCATCCGTTCTTCGTTGAGAAGATGTAGAGCGTCATCACCATCATCCACATGCCGAAGGAGGCGGGCAGGATGAGATATTCGGGTTTGGTGACGATCTCGCCATTCTCCATCTCAGGCTGTGTGCCCCAGCGTGTGGCGTAGTATTGGAAGAGAAACTCCACCCATCCCGTCCAGAAGAGAAGGCCTCCGATCAGTCCGAAGATCGTTTGTTTGGTGTCGCCCTTCACAATAGTTCGTTAAAATTTGAGATAAAGGCTAAGCAGTTTTACGCTGCCAGCCA
>ENA-OZSK01000346-OZSK01000346.1-human-gut-metagenome-genome-assembly--contig:-NODE-346-length-11475-cov-4.304203_pt1 | contig 11475 bp, 9 predicted proteins | sample MGYA00244117_ERZ653956 | MGnify/ENA primary metagenome ERZ653956 (study PRJEB26926, sample SAMN06164473) | human gut metagenome | biome: ENVO:00009003; feature: ENVO:2100002; material: ENVO:00002003... | reverse complement strand
CCTCCCAACCCTCCCCGTCGGGGAGGGCTTAGAATGCTTAAAGAGGCTTAGAAAGGCTTAAATACCACCTGTTATACCCACGGCTTAAAGAGGCTTAAAAAGGCTTAGTTCGGCTTATAAAACATTATCACAAGATGCTTATAAAAAGTAGAAAACACTCGGTGCCGTCGCTTAACACTACGTCGACAGCCGATATATCTTTCATGCTGCTCACATTCTTCCTCGTTACGTCGTCGATGGATGTGGACAAAGGACTTGTGCGCCAACTGCCGCCGCTCGACAAGGAGGAGCAGACCGACGAAGCGAAGGATGTGTCGAAGGAGAACACGCTCTCGTTCAGCATTACGGCACAGAACGAGGTGAAGCTCAACGACAAGCCTGTTGTCGTTGCCGACATACGCCGCCGTATCGTAGACTTTGTGCGGATGCGCGGCGCCCAGCATCTTATATTGGTGGACGCTAATCCGGCTTCCGACTATAACACTTACTTCACACTTGAGAACGAGATTGTAGCTGCTTACGCTGAGGTGCGCAACGCTGAGGCTAAGCGCCGCTATCATCGTGACTATGCCAGCTGCACCGACGAGCAGCGCAAGAAAGTGCGCGACATTTACCCGCAACATCTCTCGGAAACTTATAACACAGCAGAGGTTAATAACTCTTCTGAGGATAATAAAACTTCAAAGGCGGTGGACGAGAAGAAAGGAGGCGCAGAATGATACGCAGAAGCATTGACCGCAGCGTGCCGACACTCAACACATCGTCGCTGCCCGACCTTATCTTCACCGTTCTGTTCTTCTTCATGGTCGTTACGCACATGCGACAGGTAACGCTGAAGGTGCGCTTCCGTGTGCCGCAGGGCACCGAGCTGACGCGCCTCACGAAGAAGAGTGCCGTGTCGTATGTCTACATCGGCAGGCCGTTGGAGGCTGTGCCGGGCATCGTTCCGTCGTATAAGGGCATGACGGTGCAGCTCAACGACAAGTATGCTACGCCCGAAGAGGTGACAACGTACGTGAACGCTGAGCGCAAAGCCATGTCGGGCGACGACCAGGAGCAGCAGATAGTGTCGGTAAAGGCCGACCGCAGTACGCCGATGTCGCTGATAAACGAGGTGAAGATGGCGCTGCGCAGGGCCGACGTTCGCCGAATGAGCTATTCGGCGGAACAAAAGAAGTAATTTACGCCGATTTATCCGATACTTTCGATTTGTGAGTTTTTCGTACAAAAATGTTGCAGTATAGATTTATTTGCACTACCTTTGCATAAATTAGAACATAATATTCAAACAAATATCAGATGGCACATTATAATTTAGACTCTTTGGACAAGAAGATATTAAAGCTGATAGCTGGCGACGCTCGCATCCCATTCTTGGAAGTGGCTCGTCTGTGCAACGTGAGTGGCGCTGCGATACATCAGCGCATACAGAAACTCAACAATCTGGGCGTGCTTAAAGGCTCGCAGTTCATCATCGACCCTGAAAAGCTCGGCTATGAGACGTGTGCTTACATCGGACTCTACCTGCAGAATCCGGCGAAGTTCGACGATGTGGTAGATGAGTTGAAGAAGATACCTGAGGTTGTGGAGTGCCATTACACTACGGGCGGCTTCGATATGTTCATAAAGATATACGCCCGCAACAACCATCATCTGCTTAACATCATTCACGATAAGCTGCAGCCGCTTGGTCTCTCACGTTCCGAGACCATCATCTCGTTCAACGCTATCATCGACCGACAGTTGCCTATCGGCGAACTGCCCGTTGAGGACGAAAATGATGCGGTAGACGAATATGGTGAAGACGAATAAGAATAAGAAATAAAGAATATACGGAATATAAAAAAAACTCGTTGCTAATCCGGTTTTGATTTGTAGAAAAATACGAATCATGATAAGTAAAACCTATCTCAGATATATTTGGCTACTTGATACTATTAGTTGCTCAAGAATCCCTTTAACTTACGACCATATTGTCAGGATATGGGAAGGTTCTCCTTATGCCTACATGGGTGGTTTGCCAATTCGTACATTTCACGAACACCGTAAAAGTATCGAAGAAATGTTTGGGGTTATCATAGAATGTGATAAATCCAAGGGGTACACATATTATATCAAGAATCCAGAAGTGCTAAAACAGAATCCTTATGCCCAACTGCTATTACGAAAATATAGTGTTCCACAGGATTTCTCAACATTCAATATGATGCGCGACCGCATCTTACTAGAAGAGATACCTCATGGTACAGCATACTTTGATAACGTGGTTGAAGCTATGAGGACTAATACAGAACTCATAATTGACTATCAACGCTATGAGGGACAACGAGAAACACTTACAATGCAACCCTATTCCATGAAGGTTTATAATAGAAGGTGGTATGTACTGGGCTATATAAAGGAAAAGGAAACTATCAGACATCTAGCATTGGAAAGATTTCTTGACCTGCAAACAACAAGTCAGAAATTTGAGTACCCAAAGGACTTCAATCCACAAAAATACTATGACAATGTAGTAGGAATTTACGTGAATGAAAACCTCCCTGTGGTTAATTTGAAGATAAGGGTGTATGGTATACAGATGGAATACATGAGAATGTTGCCACTCCATAAGTCACAGTGTGAGGTTAAGTCACGATACGGTGAGTTTGCAGAGTTCACTTATAGAGTATGCTTGACTCCTGAGCTAAAGTCAAAGATACTAGCACTTGGTTCGAACGTTGAAGTGCTGGAACCTGCGGAATATCGCGAAGAGATAATGTCTCAAATAAGTGCCTCTCTTGACAGATATATGAAAAAAAACAAAGAAATATAATGGCGTTCTGCGGAGATTTTGCATAAATCTCCCCTAAAACACCCGATTTCACACGTTTTCATTCGTATAATAATATAGAGACATCTAAAATTTATACGATATATGAACAAGAACATTACAATCCGCAAGAGCCAGTCAGTAGATTCATTTCTTCAGGACGCTTCCAAGCATCCTCTTCTTACCATCGAGGAAGAAGTTATGCTTGCCAAGCGTGTTCAGCAAGGAGATGAAAATGCAATGAAGCGTCTCTATGAAGCTAACCTTCGTTTTGTTGTAAGTGTTGCAAAGCAATATCAGAATAGAGGCAAGTCGATGGAAGAGCTTATTGAGGCAGGTAACAAGGGACTTGAACTTGCCGCAAGAAGGTTTGATCCACAGCGAGGTTTTAAGTTCATTGCTTATGCAGTATGGTTCATTAGGGCGAGTATTCTTGCATTCCTTGAGACTTCCACTTGTATGTAGGCTTTGCATCATACTTCTCGGTCTCTATGAACTGATGGTCGAAATCAACATCATACATATCACCCTCTTTTAGTTGACCAGATGCAAACATACAATTGAGCAGTAAAGTATTAAGAGTGTCAGCCGTGTTGAAATCGTAGTTCTTACCTGTATCTGATGTGTATAAGACGTTTTCTTGCGTCAGTTCCTTTATTGCTCTGAGGATAGTGTCAGAGCTACAAGTGCGAAGTGTCGGATGAAGTGAGAGATGGTTCTTCAAATGAGTAGTGATGTCCTCAATACATGAGTCACCACAGAAGTAGATACTCATGAGAGAACGGATGATTTCGCTGTACCGATAACCTTCCTCTTTCTGCACATTGCATGATAGCCCACCGCCGCGACGATCATGCTCACGCCCATCCAGAACGAGAGGTTGAGCTCTTGCGCCTCGTTGAAGAGAAGCATGGCGAGCGCTATGCTATAGAGCGGTTCGAGGTTATAGCTCAGGTTGACGGTGAAGGCCGACAGCGTGCGTAGGGCTTGCAACTGCGTGAGAAACGGACCGATGGTAAACACCGAGGCGAAGAGCGTGATGAACAACCAGTCGGAACCCTCGGGCATCAACGAGACCGAAGGGTAGAGCATGGCGTAGAAAGGCATGGCAAGCGATAGCACGCACCATCCCGTCAACAACTCATATAGGAGCATCGCCGAGCTCTCCACCCCCGTGGCGCTTTGCACGCGCTTGCTCGCAATGGCAAACAAGGTGTAGAAGAGCGACGAGAACGTGCCGATCACGATTCCCGTGCGGAACTGCATGTTGAGGCCGAAGATGAGCACGATGCCGCCCAACGTTATCAGGCCCAGCAACAAGTCGCGTAGCGAGAAACGCTTGCCGGAAGCCATGGGCTCGAGCATAGCCGTGAAGAACCCGTTCAGGGCAAAGCACACCACACCCACGCTCACGTTGGCCGCCTTGATGCTGCCGTAGAACAGCACCCAGTGGATGGCCAGCAGCGTGCCGCAACACCCTATGCGCCACGCCTCGCGGAAGGTGGGCCTATGGAGCCGCCCACCAACCGCCAACACCCCAGCGAGCACGCCTGCGGCAATCATCATCCTGTACCACACCAAGGGCAGTTCGGACAATGAGATCAGTCGGCCAAACACACCCGTGGCACCCGCCAATAGGATGCCCGTGTGCAGCCGCAGATAAGCGTGCGCCGGCTTCGATGGGATGTTACGCGTAGAGGTGTTTGCCATAATCTAAAGATATTGAAACCGTCCGCGACGGAGGGGCTGTGATGTCCTTTCCATCGCGGACGATTGTGGTTTGAGGAAGCGCGCGGGCGGGGTGTGCGTGCGCTTCGCCCGTCGGCCTGAGGGAGGATGGGCTAATCCTCCAGGCAGGCGTCGAGAAGCGCCTCGATGGCCTTGCGGTCCATGTCCTTGCCGATGAACACTATTTTCTGCATGCGGTCGCCGTAGTTCTCGTCCCAGTCGTTCTTGGCGTTGGGGTTCTGCTCCATAAACTGCTCGAGCTCCTCGGCGGGCATGGATGCGAACCATTGGCCCGCATTGGTGATGTTGAACTGCTTGCCGCTCTGCTCGAAGAGGTAGCAGGTGTCGGGCTCGTCGCGGAAGTAGCACATGCCCTTGGCGCGGATAACGCTCTTGGGCCATTGGGTGGACACAAACTCGTCGAAGCGGGCAAGACTCATGGCTGGGCGGCGATAGTAGACGAACGTCTGGATGCCATACTCCAATGCCTCGCCCGACTCCTCGTTCTCCAAATGGTCGTGGTGGTGATGGTCGTGGCGGTGCTCATGCTCGTCGTGGCGCTCGTGGTCGTCGTGGTGGTCATGGTGGTCATCGCCCTCTTCGCCCTCCATGGCCTCAATCCATCGGGCGGAGGTGGCCACCTTGTCGAAGTTGAACGAGTGGGTGTTGATGATCTTGCTGAGCTCCACGTCGCCATAGTTGCACTCGTAAATGGCCGCCTTAGGCTGTATCTCGCGGATGATGGCCTTCAGGTGTGCCATCTCGTCGGGCGAAATCATGTCGGCCTTGTTGAGCAGGATGATGTTGCAAAACTCAATTTGCTGGATAACCAGGCTGGCGAGGTCTTCCTCGTCGTGATCAGCCTTGAGGTGGTCGCCCAATCCAAACTCGTCGCGCATGCGCAGGGCGTCGACCACGGTCACGATGGCGTCGAGGCGCGCCACGCCATTCTTCAGGGCGCCCGGCGCCACCATCTGCGGATAGGTGGTGATGGTTTGCGCGATGGGGGCGGGCTCGCAGATGCCGCTGGCCTCGATGACGATGTAGTCGAACTGGCGGAGGTTGATGAGGTCGTTGAGCTGCTTCACGAGGTCCATCTTCAGCGTGCAGCAGATGCACCCGTTCGACAAGGCCACCAGGCTGTCGTCGGCCTGGCCTACCACGCCTCCCTTCTGGATGAGGTTGGCGTCGATGTTCACCTCGCCTATGTCGTTCACGATGACGGCGAAGCGAATGCCTTTCTCGTTATACAGGATGCGGTTGAGCAATGTGGTCTTTCCGCTGCCTAAGTAACCGGTAAGCAGCAGGACCGGTGTTTCTTTCTGATTCATGTTGGTGTGTTCTATAATCTTGTTGCCTCCCAATCAAAAAGTGTGCCTATTGAGCGGGACGGGTGTTAATTCTTTGTTAAAAACAATGGCTGCGGACCGCGTCTTTTTTTTAGAAGGGGTAGCCCACGGCGAAATGGAGGCTCTGGCTGTTCTTGAAGCTATCAACGTTGTAGAAGCCTGTGTTGTAGGGCACGTGCAGGCCCACACCCCAGTCGAGGCGTATCACGAGGAAATCCATGTCGTAGCGAAGGCCCACGCCGGTGCCCAGCGCCATGTCGCGGAGCGCGTTCTTAGGCTCAAACGTCACGCCGATGCGATCGTCGCTATGCATCACCCACACGTTGCCCGCATCGAGGAAGAGCGCGCCGTAGAGGTTGCCAAAGAGGCGCGGACGATACTCGAGGTTGGCCTGGAACATCAGGTCGCCCGTCTGGTCGAGGTAATAGATGTTGGCCGAGGCGTCGTTGTGGTAATGGCCGGGGCCAATGGAGCGCACGGTGAAGGCGCGCACGCTGTTGGCGCCACCCACATAGAACTGCTCGCCATAGGGCGCCTTCGACGAGTTGCCGTAGGCCCAGATGGCGCCAAGGGCGGCGTGGCCCACAAGGGTGCTGTGCTCGGTGAGCCGCCAGGTCTTCACAAGGTCGGTCTCCACCTTCACAAACTGGGCGTAGGGGTTGTTGAACATCTCCTTGCCCTGGTGGCCCCATTTCTTGCCGGCGGCCATATAGCCCAACGACAGGAGGTTGCCCGCCTCGCTGATGGTGGTTTGCCAACGGACGGGGTTGAGCAGGTTGGTCGGACTGGTGTAGGTGTAGGTGTATTGCATCTTGGGCACAAACTGGTCCTGCATGGTGTAATAGAGGTAGGGGTTGACCTGCAACACCGAGTCGAAGGCTGCCGTGGAGCTGCGCATATACTCGTAGGAGAACACCAACGGACTGAACAGGTGGCGACTGGTGGCCGACGTCTGGAGGCTGTAGGTCCATTCGCCCGACACGATGTGGCGCTTGAAATAGTTGGCGCGGCTGATAATGTCGGACGACATCTTCAGCGTGGTGGTGGGCACGGCGTAGAACCGGTTGCGGCGGTAATAGCGCGCCAGGCGGTCGCGGAAGAAATCGACAAACGGGATGACCATGCGCGGGAACATTAAGGAGGCGTCGACGCCATACTCGTAGCTGTTGAACTTCGACTTTGAGCGCTCGCCTTGTTGCGACGTCTGCCATTCGTAGCTGCCCTTGAGGTTAATGTCGAGCAGCTCGCCTCCCCGAAACGCGTTGCGCTTGGTGAAACCCATCACGAGGCCCGGACCCACACGGTTGTTGGTCTTGCCCACGAGGTTGCCCTCCACGTAGAAGTCGTAAGGCTTGTCGAGCACGGCGTTGATGCGCAGGTCGAGCGTGTCGTTGGCCGAGGTGGTGTCGCGCGGGGTGAACGTGAAATCGACCACGCTGAACAGGCCCGTGCTGCTCACGTGGGCCATGCTCTCCTGATAGTCCTGGTAGCTATAGAGCTTGTGGGAACGCAACTTGGTGCCTTGCAAGATGACCGGCACACGCAACGGTGGGCGACGCCCACGGAAGCGTACCATGAACGAGCCGCGTTGGAACGAGTCGGTGAGCGCATCGAGGTAGTTTTTGCGCAGGTCGATGCAGATGTTGCCCACATACCATGGGCGCTTGGCCTTGGCGGGTAGCTTCTCGATGGCTTGGAGGCGCACCTGCACCTTGCCGGGAACGGAGGTGGTGTCGGCCAGGTAAGAGGCGTAGGAAGGTTGCCAATAGAAATAGCCGTTGTTGCGAAACAGGGTGCTGAGACGGGTGCGCTCTCCTTCGAGCGTCGACACGTCGAAGGGGTCGCCCGGCTTGATCTTGGCGTCGGCCAGCGTGGAGCGAATCAGGCTGTCGCCCGCGGCGGGGAACCCCAGGTACTGCAAGGTGTCGATGGTGAAGAGGTGGCCGGCATTGACCGTATAGGCAATCTTGGCCTTCTTGGGGTTGCGCAGGGTGCGGGCCTTATAGCTCACGTCGCCCCGGAAATAGCCATGGGCGCGAAGCACCTCCTTGGCCACGGAGGCGCGCAGCTCGGGATTGACCCAACTCATGAGCACGGGTTGCTTGCCAAACGACTTGAGCATCCACCGACCGAAGTTGGAATCGTCGTTCGTGAAGGCGTTCCACACCCATAAACCCACCTGCAACGGCGAGCGCACGCTGCTGCTCCCGAAGAGGGCGCCATTGGGAGCCGTGGCGAGGGCGGCGTCGAGCTCTTCCTGGATGGCGGCATAGTGTCGGCTCTTCTCGGGTGCCTCGTAGGTAATGGCGTCGAGGCCCGTGAACAGCTGGTCGCCCTCGGGGATGTTCTTGGTGGTGGAACAGGCCGCAAACAGACTGGCCACCGCTATGATGAGAAGCAATCGGTAGGTCTTCATTCCTTTTTCTTTTCTTTCTTGGTAGAGTCGGTGGGCATTGTGGGAATCTCGTCCTGCGGGTCCTTAAAGCGGAACAGGTCTTTGAAATGGCGCAACTTGCGTTTCCACATGAAGCCGCCACCAAACTTGCTGACGTTGCCCTCAAGCCAATCGTAACCGTCGCGCTCATAGAAGAGGTTCAGGTATTTGTTGGAGGTGGCGCTCAGGCGATACTCGAACGTCACGTTGTCGAAGAATGTCTCATCTTCCATCTGCACATCGCTGCCCGATGATAGTTTTCCTCCAATGACGATGCGTAAGCGGTTGTTCCAGAAGCGCTTGGCAAACTTGAAGTTGTAATCGGTGTGGAGTGTGCCGTTGTTGCCAAACGAGTTTTCAACGCCAAAGTTCAGGTCGAGGGTGCGCAGGGCCTTGCCCGAGATCTGATTGATTTGGCTGTTGAGGAACGCGCTCAATGCGGAGTTCATGGTGAAGCTGCTGGTGTTGCCATCCGCCAGGTACATGCCTGTGGTGAGCATGGTGACGGCGAGCTTGCCGCGCTCCTCCTTCGACATCGACTGAAGCTGGTTGTGGATGGTCATGTCTTCGGGTGCGTCGATGGTAAACTCGAGACCCATGTCGTTGAGCGTCTTGGTGACGATGACGCCCGAGGTGAACTCGACGGTGCGCCCATTGCCCGACGTGCCGCCCACGGTCGACTTGGTGGTCTCGTTGGCCGTGATGTTGAGCGTGGGGTTCATGGGGTCGCCCTTAAACTCGATGTAGCTGCCGTCTTGGATCGTGAAGGTCTTCAGCGGGATGACGGGCAGGGCATATTTCATCTCACCGCTGCCGATGGTGTAGCGGCCACGCACCACAACCTCGTCGACGGGATTGTACTGCAAGCGCAGGCTGCCTCCGCCAACAATGTCGACATAGTTGGAGTGGTCGGCATTGAGGTAGCAATCCACATGGGCGCCATCGTCGATGTTGACGTTGAGGTCCATATTGAAGCCCGTGAGCGGCGGACGGTTGATGACATCCTCGGCCGTGTCTTGCAGATTAACAAACTCCACAAGGCCCTCCAGCTGGTTGTCGGTGGAGAGGGGCGAGTCTTTCAGGTTGTATCTCAAGTCGGTTGTGCCCAGCACGTCCAGTCGGCCGCGCATCGACAGGTTGCTGACCGCTCCCTGCATCAGACCATAGAAATTTACAAACGCCTTGCCGTAAGCCTCTGACCGCGCCGTTTCCTTTGCGTCGATGAGCAGGTAGTTGTCGGCTCTCATGCGGAGCTTGAGCTGCATGTCGTCGGTGTTGGAGAAGTCGAGATAACCCTGGATGGTGAGCGGCGACGCGTTGTTGGCAAACAGGTCGTAGTTTTCAAACACCAGGTGGCTACCCGTGATGGGCAACGGGTCGTCGGCGCAGCGCATCACGATGCCGTAGGGCTCGCTGAAGATGTAGGCCGAATCGAACAGCACCTCGCCATTGATGTCGGGTTTGCTCAGTGATCCCTGAACCGTGAGGTTGCCCTCGGCGTAGCCGCGCAGGCCCAGGAGGCGGTCGGGGATGAAGCCATTAGCCATGCTCAGGGGCAGGCGCTCCAGGCCGACCTCGGCGTCGAGATAGCCTTCGCCAGCCGATTGGTAGGAGCCCGTAAGGGTGCACACCTCATGGCCGTCGTGGGTGAGGATGCCGTCAACATAATGACTGCCGTCGGTCTTTGGCATGTAGGTGAATTCGCCTCCCACGTGGCCCATGGCGTTGCCCTCATAGACCATGTCGGCCACATCGACCGTCGACGAAACCGAAAGCTCGTCGGGGGTCTGCACCACGTGGAAGTCGCCATTGAGGATGCCCGACATGTCTGGCGTGAAAGGAATCATTGCCAAGACTTCTCCAAGGTTGAACTTATGGAGCGTGACGGTTACATCCTGCAACGCGTCGGTGTTCTCATCATTGGTATAGATCTGCACACCCATGCCATCGGCCGACCGGAGGCGCATGTCGGCGCGGATGCGTCGGTCGTCGCCCAAGTAAACGTAGTTGCTGTCGTTCACGGCAAAGCGCTTGTAGCCCAGCACAGGGTCGTCGCCATAGAGGTGCAGGCTGATGCCGTGCTGTTGCATGGAGGCTTGCACGGCGAAGCTCACGCCGAGGCTGTCCTTCCAGTCGTAGAGGCGTGTCTTGATGTAGGTGCCGCGCTCATTGAGGCCGCCGTCGGCAAAGGCGTTGAAGATATACTTGCGATTGTTCTTGCCGTTCTGCACGTGGAGCGAGTAGGTCATGTTGCGCTCGTCCGACGTGAGGTGCAGGCGAATGGTGTCGATCTGGAAACTATCCATCACCAGCGAGTCGACGGATAGGTTGCCATTCAGACCCGCCAAGGGCGATGAGGTCATATTGACATAGAGATTCTCAAACTTGTAGCCTTTGAATTTCAAGAACCTACTGACGATATTCTCCTGACCGCAAGAGAGATACAGGCGAGCGTTGGGCAACTGCTCGCGGAGCTTCGCCTGTTCGATGCGCTTCTCCTTCATCTGGCTCTGGGCCTCGGCCATAAAGCGCGTGCAATGGTTCAACAGGCGGTCGTAGCCGCCCCTGCCATCCATGTCGAGGTGGAAATCGCCGCAATCCACAACGGCGTGGGTGGTGTCGCGACGTGTGAGCACATCGAGCACCACATCCTCGGGGCGATAATACTTCTTCGGGTCGTGGATGGTGATGTCGCTCACCATGCCGCGCACCTCATAATATTCCTTGAGGTCGGTGGCCATATCGACGTGGGCGCAAGCCGAAACGGTTAGTGGAACATCGGTGATGCGCAGGTTGTAAAGGTCAAGATGGTGCAAGTCGCCCGCTACGGTGGCGCGCATGCGGCTTCCCGTGGTCAGGGCGTCGAGGTTCACCTGACCTTCGAAGAGCGGGTTGCGGGAGTCGATGTCGGCGTGGATGCGACCGTTATGGATGGTGGCCACGGCGGCCACGTTGTCGAGGTTGTAGTTGCCATATTGGAACGCATTGATGCCGGCCTCGGCCTTCAGGCGCATCTTGGGGGAGAGGATGTTGGCACCCTCGCCTTGGGCGGTGATGTAACCCGTGAAGGGGTGGAAGCCCATCTTGGGAAGGAAATTCTGCAAGGGTAGGCGTTGGGCGTCTGTCTCTTATACACATCTCCGAGCCCACGA
>ENA-OZSK01000343-OZSK01000343.1-human-gut-metagenome-genome-assembly--contig:-NODE-343-length-11518-cov-4.789846_pt1 | contig 11518 bp, 9 predicted proteins | sample MGYA00244117_ERZ653956 | MGnify/ENA primary metagenome ERZ653956 (study PRJEB26926, sample SAMN06164473) | human gut metagenome | biome: ENVO:00009003; feature: ENVO:2100002; material: ENVO:00002003... | reverse complement strand
ACGAGATGCAGCGTAGTCTCGTGGGCTCGGAGATGTGTATAAGAGACAGATTGCAAACCTTGCGTAAGAATGTGATGGCAAGCGGTTACGCAATAACAGCAACACAGAAAGAGGTGGATAATGTATTCAAAGATTCTGATGGTGTGGAAGATGGTGACAAAGTAACTGGTTACATCTATATTCTCAGTTCGTTGTCTAGTAATCCAGAGATTAGAAAGTACAACAACCTCTATAAGATAGGTTTCACCATCAATTCCGTGGAAGAGCGCGTTGCGAATGCTGCCAATGAGCCTACCTATCTCATGGCTCCAGTAAAAGTGGAGGCAAGCTATAAGATTGTGAACATGAATAGTCATGTCTTTGAAACGCTTGTCCACCAAGTGCTTGATGCGGTACAGCTCCAGCTTACAGTTACGGATAATGACGGAAATGTACATCATCCTCAAGAATGGTATGTTGTGCCGTTGCCTGTCGTCAACACTATCATTGAGAAGATTGTGGATGGCTCCATCACAAAGTACACATACAATCCAGCACTCCAGTGCTTAGAAAAACGCATTGTGAAGGCTGAGTCTACTTTTGACACCATAGGCATGAAGGTGCTGTCATTGATTATCAAGAAGTGTTACTTCGATGATATTATGAGTGGCGAGAAGAAGATTGAATATCGTGAGCTCAAGCAGCCCACTTTGAAAAAATACACCTTCATAGATGAAAGCGATGGTAAACGATATCTCAAGCGTTACGATGCCCTACGCTTGTTCGTGGGTTACAACAAAGACCGTGAGAGTGCGCTGGTGCAAGTGGTTGATACAACGTATGACAAAGAACATAGCGTGGTAGAGTATCATTTAGGTTCAATACTTGAACATGTTAAGCCATAAAACGCATTAGTCAGCCATGGCGTAATCGGCACCGTGGTCGTTCCTCACCTTTGTCGTGGCAGGCTTCACACAGCAACTTTATTGCCACGCTGTTATAATAAATGGCAGACAGTTAGAAGATTATGGACTATCCTCCAGCTATCTGCCAGCCATCCACCGTTGGCAAGGTCTACCTTGCGCTGGCGCACGTCCTTGCCGCGCCCTCCTCCTATTAGGGTACAAAATTACGCAAACTTATGCGATTTTCATAAGAAATGAAACGTTTTAAGAACATTTTTCGTAATTTTGCCCCCACATCCCCATCACTTTATTGTCAACGACACGGTGCTGACGCAGCCCCGACGCAGATGACGACCAAGGAGTAGCGTAAAACCTCGCTCGTAAAGAGGACCCCGACGCACGCCAGTCGCACCACGCCTCGAGCCACGCCCGCATCGAAACACAAGCGTCTCCCTGGTATGGAGACATTAACCACAGAACAAAAAGAAATGAAAGTATTGAAGTTTGGCGGAACCTCAGTGGGTTCCGTAGAGAGTATTCTCAGCCTTAAGGCTATCGTAGAGAAAGAGGCGCAGAAGCAGCCTATCATCGTCGTAGTGAGCGCCCTGGGCGGCATCACCGATAAGCTCATCGCCACATCGCTGCTCGCACAGAAGGGCGACGAGGCGTGGAAGGACGAGTTTCAGGCTATGGTGGAACGCCACCACAAGATGATAGACACTATCATCACCGACCCGCGCAAACGCGAACAGCTCTTCAACATCGTCGACTCGCTCTTCGAGCAGTTGCGTTCCATCTACTTCGGCGTGTACCTCATACACGACCTCTCGAAGAAGACGCAGGACGCCATCGTGAGCTACGGCGAGCGTCTCAGCTCTAACATCGTGGCTACACTGGTGCAGGGCGCAAAGTGGTACGACTCGCGCGAGTTCATCAAGACCGTGCGCAAGAATCATAAGAACACTCTCGACTCCGAACTGACAAACCGCCTCGTGCGTCGCACCTTCAGCGACCTGCAGCGCATTTCGCTTGTTCCGGGTTTTATAAGCAAAGACCGCGACACCGACGAGATTACGAACCTCGGTCGTGGCGGTTCCGACTACACCGCTGCCATCATCGCCGCAGCGCTCGACGCCGAAATTCTTGAGATCTGGACCGACGTGGACGGCTTCATGACCGCCGACCCGCGCGTCATAAAGACCGCCTACACCATCAAGGAGCTGAGCTACATCGAGGCGATGGAGCTTTGCAACTTCGGTGCGAAGGTGGTATATCCGCCTACTATCTACCCCGTCTGCGTGAAGAACATTCCTATCCGCGTGAAGAACACGTTCAACCCCGACGGCGAGGGCAGCATCATCAAGCAAAAGGTGGCTAACAACGACAAGCCCATCAAGGGTATATCGAGCATCAACGGCACAACGCTCATCACCGTAGCGGGTCTGTCGATGGTGGGTGTGATCGGTGTGAACCGCCGCATCTTCACCGCCCTGGCAGACAACGGCATCAGCGTGTTCATGGTGTCGCAGGCTTCGTCAGAGAACTCTACGTCTATCGGCGTGCGCGACCAGGACGCTGCGGAGGCTGTAGAGGTGCTCAACGGCGAGTTTGCGAAGGAGATAGAGACGGGCGCCATGTACCCCATGCACGCCGAGAACGGACTGGCTACCATCGCCGTCGTAGGCGAGAACATGAAGAACACGCCGGGCATCGCCGGCAAGCTCTTCGGCACACTCGGCAGAGCCGGCATCAGCATGATAGCGTGTGCGCAGGGTGCGCCACAGACCAACATCTCGTTCGTCGTTAAGAGCGAACATCTGCGCAAAGCGCTCAACGCCATTCACGACTCGTTCTTCCTGTCTGAATACAAGGTGCTCAACCTCTTTGTCTGCGGCGTGGGCACAGTGGGCGGACAGTTGCTCGAACAGATTCACAATCAGTATGAGGAGCTGAAGCGCACAAAGCGTCTGAAGCTGAACGTGGTGGGCATAGCCACATCTAAGAAGGCACTCTTCAACAGCGACGGCATCGACCTCGCCAACTATCGCGAACTGCTCGCAGACGCCAACGAGAGCAACGAGAGCAAGCTGCGCGACGCCATTATAGAAATGAACTGCTTCAACAGCGTGTTCGTCGACTGCACGGCGAGCAAGGAGGTGGCAGAGATTTACCAGCCGCTGCTGGAGCACAACATATCGGTGATTGCGGCGAACAAGATAGCCGCATCGTCGTCGTACGAGAAGTACGCACGCCTGAAGGAGACGGCGCTGGCACGCGGCGTGTTCTTCCGCTACGAGACCAACGTGGGCGCCGGTCTGCCTATCATCGGCACCATCAACGACCTGCGCAACTCGGGCGACGTGATTCTGAAGATAGAGGCGGTGCTCTCGGGCACGCTCAACTTCATCTTCAACGAGATCTCGGCTGACGTGACGCTCTCTGAGGCTGTGCGCCGCGCTAAGGAGCAGGGCTACAGCGAACCCGACCCGCGCATCGACCTCTCGGGCAAGGACGTGATACGCAAGCTCGTCATCCTGGCGCGCGAAGCCGGCTACAAGGTAGAGAAGACCGACGTGGAGGCACACCTCTTTATACCCGACGAGTTCTTCGAGGGCAGCATAGAGGAGTTCTGGAAGAACCTGCCGAAGCTCGACGCCGACTTCGAGGCCCGACGCAAACAGCTCGACGCCGAAGGCAAGCGCTGGCGCTTCGTGGCTACGTTCGACCACGGCAAACTGTCGGTGGCGCTGAAGGAGGTGGACCGCACTCACCCGTTCTACAACCTGCAGGGCAGCAACAACATCGTGGCGCTCACAACCGAACGTTACCGCGAGTATCCGATGCTCATCCAGGGCTACGGAGCGGGCGCAAGCGTGACGGCGGCTGGCGTATTCGCCAACATCATGTCGATTGCAAACATATAAAATGGGCGAAACACTTGTCAGAATAAAATGAAAGTATTAACTTTGCATTAGAAAACAGAAACAGACACTCAACCCATAGGGGCGCGCCACGTTCGATCGGGATACTCATCAATAAAAAAATCGAAACCGAGAAGACTTCTTTTGCCAATGGCGGGCCATATAAAACCTCAGTGGACTAAGCTGCAAAGCCGGTGGATTACAAAGGCGGAGAGCTCTCAAATCTTGTATACTCGGAGTTTCATCACATCACTGGGCGTCCCTTTTTAAACTATACGAGGAGATTACGCAGAAATGCTGTAATCTCCTTTTTTTGTTACTATTCTATATTTCTACCGAGTATACTCTTAATTTAGTATAATAAATTTTGGCACGTACGAAATATTTCGTTACTTTGTCGAAAATGCGTACAAACCGCATTTAGAGAACAGACATTATTTTAATATAAACAAACAAGAATCAATTAAAAACCATGTTTTCTGGTATAGTAGAAGAAATGGCTACGGTCGTAGCCATCAAGAACGACAAAGAGAATGTTGACTTCACGCTGACATGCTCGTTCACTGGCGAACTGAAGATAGACCAAAGCGTGGCGCACAACGGCGTATGCCTCACAGTGGTGGCGATAGACGGTAATAGTTACACCGTAACGGCAATGAAAGAAACGCTCGACCGCTCTAACCTCGGCGAGCTGAAGGTGGGCGACCGCGTGAACGTGGAGCGCTCGATGCTGATGAACGGCAGACTGGACGGCCATATCGTGCAGGGACACGTAGACGGCACGGCTGTGTGCAAGGAGATGCGCGACGCCGACGGATCGACATACTACACCTTCGAGTACAAGTTCGACCGCGAGATGGCTGAGCGCGGCTACTTCACGGTAGACAAAGGCTCGGTAACGGTGAACGGCGTTTCGCTCACCGTGTGCAACCCTACAGAAAACTCGTTCACCGTGGCTATCATCCCGTACACTCACGACAACACAAACTTCTGCGACATCAAGGTGGGCAGCCGTGTGAACATCGAGTTCGACATACTCGGAAAGTATATAGCACGTCTGCAGCAGCTGAAGTAAAACAGAAGATACATCAAACGGATATAGAGAGATTATAAAAGAATAATGAATTATTAAAAGGCTATTTAAATTATGAAGAAGATTGGGATGACTTGTCTGGCAGGGCTTTTCCTGCTGTCCCTGTCAACCGAATGTGCGGCTAAGCAGTGGTCGTTGAGAGACTGTATCGACTACGCCTTGGCTAACAACATCCAGTTGCAGAAAGCAAAGATAAAGGAGTATTCCGCCCTCGAAGATGTGAAGCAGAGCCAAGCGGCGCTGCTGCCGTCGCTCAACCTGTCTACATCGCAGAACGTAAACTACACGCCGTGGCCGCAGCAAGGCAGAGCTACGGTGGCGGACGGCTACGTGCAGTCGAGCGTGGATAAGGTTTACTACAACGGATCGTACTCGCTCTCGGGCAACTGGACGGTGTGGAACGGCAACAAGAACCGCAACAACGTGAAGCTGAACAAGGTGGCTGCCGAGCAGGCACGACTCGACTCGGCAACCACAGCCAACAACGTGCTCGAGCAGATTGCGCAGCTCTACGTGCAGATACTCTACTCGAACGAGGCTATCGCCGTAACGAAGGAGAGTCTGAAAACAAGCCAGACCAACGAGCAGCGCGGCAAGACAATGATAGAGGTGGGCAAGATGAGCAAGGCAGACCTGGCGCAGCTCACGGCGCAGCGTGCGCAGGACGAGTACGCCATCGTTGAAGCCGAGAGCAACCTGCGCAACTACAAGCGCCAGCTGAAGGAACTGCTGCAGATTACAAGCGACGAGGAGTTTGACGTCGCCGTACCTTCTACTACAGACGACATGGCGCTTGAGGCTGTGCCGGCGCTGAACGACGTGTATGCGGCTTCGCTCGAACAGCGACCGGAGATAAAGAATGCGAAGCTCGGCATAGAGAGCAGCGACCTCGGCATAAAGGTGGCTAAGGCGGGCAGAATGCCGACCGTAAGTCTCAATGCCGGCGTTATGACCTCTACGTCGTCGATGAGCGACAACGCATGGGGCACGCAGATGAAGAACAACTTCAGCTTGGGCGGCGGAGTAACGGTGAGCATACCGCTCTTCGACAACCGACAGACTAAGACTGCCATAAACAAGGCGAAGCTACAGAAGCAGAGCTACCTGCTCGACTTGCAGGACAAGCAGACCACGCTCTACTCTACTATCGAGAACTACTGGCTGCAGGCTGTGACGAACCAGAACAAGTTCAAGGCAGCGCGCGTTTCTACAGAGAGTGCGCAGGCAAGCTACGAGCTTCTCTCAGAGCAGTTCAAGCAGGGTCTGAAGAACACCGTAGAACTGATGACGGGCAAGACGAATCTTCTGCAGGCGCAGCAGAACGAACTGCAGAGCAAGTATCTCGCGATACTCAATCTCAACATGCTTGAATTCTATCAGACGGGAAACATCAAGTAAAAGTAAAATAATTAGAGAGTAAATATGAATAAGAAAAAGACATTGGTGATAGTGGCGGTTGCCGCTATCGCCGCACTTGCCGTATGGCTATTGTCGGGCGGCAAGAAGGAAGAAAAAATTACGTTTGACACGGCTGCCGTTGCGCCGGCAAACATTATGAACAGCATCACCGCTACCGGTACAATCGAACCGATAACGTCGGTTACAGTGGGTACGCAGGTGATTGCGGAACTCGACAAGACAAACCTTATGAGTCAGCTCAACACGGCAAAGACGCAGTTAGCTACGGCACAGAGCCAGCTCAACTACCAGACTGCCAACTACAAACGCTACAAGACACTTTTTGAGAAGGGACTCGTGGCTGCCGACGACTTCGACAACGCGAAGCTCTCGTACACGCAGGCTAAGGAGCAGGTGGCTTCGGCAAAGGAGGAGGTGCAGCGCGCACAGACCAATCTCGGCTATGCCACTATCACCTCGCCTATCGACGGCGTGGTACTCTCGAAGTCGGTTGAGGAGGGACAGACCGTTGCTGCAAGCTTCTCTACGCCGGAGCTGTTCACCATCGCGCAGGACCTCACCAACATGCAGGTAGTGGCAGATGTTGACGAGGCTGACATAGGCGACGTGAAGGAGGGCGAGCGCGTGACGTTCACCGTAGACGCTTACCCCGACGACACTTTCGAGGGCGAGGTGAAGCAGGTGCGTCAGGAGGCTACAACGACGAACAATGTCGTTACGTACGAGGTGGTTATCTCTGCGCCGAACGCCGACCTGAAGCTGAAGCCGGGTCTCACCGCCAACGTCACAATCTACACAGCCGAGCGCAAGGGTGTGCTCTCCGTGCCGTCGAAGGCGCTGCGCTTCACTCCGCAGAAGGAGACCGTGGGCAAGATGAAGATTGTGGACGTAGCGAACGCCAAGAACAAGGTGTGGACCATCGAGGGCAACTCTATCGTGGCGCACAAGGTGAACATCGGCATGACCGACGGTACGAACACGCAGATTGTGGGTGGCATAGCCGATTGGCTTCATCTTCCAGAACTACAACCTGCTGCCGAAGACGACGAGCGTGGAGAACGTGGAGCTACCACTGATGTACAACGCCGCTATCGGAGCTAAGGAGCGCGAGGAGCGCGCCGTGAAAGCACTGCAGGCTGTGGGCTTGGGCGAGCGCCTCTACCACAAGTCGAACCAGATGTCGGGCGGACAGATGCAGCGTGTGGCGATAGCACGCGCGCTGGTGAACGACCCTGCCGTGATTCTTGCCGACGAGGCAACGGGAAACCTCGACACACGCACCTCGTTCGAGATTCTCATTCTCTTCCAGAAGCTGCATGCTGCAGGCCGAACCATCATCTTCGTGACGCACAACCCCGACATAGCCAACTACTCCTCGCGCAACATCATGCTGCGCGACGGACATGTGATAAGCGACGAGTACAACAAGAACATTATAAGATTATGAATTATAGCAATCTTTTCAAAATAGCCCTTCGCGCCATTGCAGCTAACAAGCTGCGCTCGTTCCTTACAGCGCTTGGCATCATCATCGGTGTGGCGTCGGTCATCACGATGCTCGCCATCGGCCAGAGATCGAAGCGCAGCATTCAGGCGAACATCGCCGAGATGGGCTCAAACATGATAATGATTAGTCCGGGAGCCGACCGCGGTCCGGGCGGTGTGCGCCAAGACCCATCGGCGATGGAGACGCTGAAGCTCAACGACTACAACTCAATCAAGGACGAGTGCCACTTCATCAAAGGCATCAGCCCCACGGTGAACAGCAGCGGACAGTGGATATACGGCAACAACAACACGCCGTCGTCTATCTACGGCGTAAACCAAGACTATCTCGAAATCAGGCAACTCTCTGTGAGTGAGGGAGAAATGTTCACAGACGCCGACATTAAGTCGAGTGCGAAGGTGTGCATATTGGGCCAGACCGTGGTAGACAATCTGTTCCCCGACGGGTCGGACCCCGTAGGCAAGGTGGTGCGCTTCAACGCAATACCGTTCCGCGTGGTGGGCGTACTGAAGAAGAAGGGTTACAACTCGATGGGCATGGACCAGGACGACCTCGTGCTTGCGCCGTACACAACGGTGATGAAGCGTATCAAGGCGCAGACGTTCCTCGGCGGAATAACCTGCTCGGCAATAACCGAAGATCTCACGTCGAAGGCTATCGACGAGATAACCGACGTGCTGCGCCGCAACCATAAGCTGAAGGAGGCGACCGACGTGCAGGAGGCTGACGACGACGACTTCAACATACGCTCGCAGGAGGAGCTGGCAAGCATGATGAACTCTACAACCGACATGATGACCATTCTGCTCGGCTGCGTGGCTGGCATCTATCTACATTCAGCCGTGGAGCATCATCATGAGCTTCGCTGTCTGCACCTTCACGGGTGTGTTCTTCGGCTGGTATCCGGCTAAGAAGGCTGCACAGCTCGACCCTATCGAGGCGATACGCTACGAGTAAAAAAGGAGCGTAGCTACAGAATTTACCATGATAACAACGTAAGGCTGGAAGATAGGCTGGTAGATAAACCTTGTTCAGGGCTTATCTGCCAGCCATCTCCCAGCCTTTATCATCTTCACACACAGCCGGTTATACGGATGCTGGAAGATATGGTAGATTTTTTCGCTATACAGCTGTTTGTGTAGTGTTACTTTGCAATATATTTCTTTCCGTTCACTATGTCCGAAGCCGACGCTGTTGAAGTTGTACCTCTTGCCTGTAGCGCGAGAGCGTCCGTAACCGTTGCGATAGTATGCCTTGCGAGAAGCCTGTCCGTTAGCCCATACATAGTTCTCGAGGAACGAATACCATGAACTGAAATATGTAGACGAGTTGCGCTTGCGCACCGTAGCCATATACTGCCAGCCTTTGCCGTCCAAAGCATTGAACCATGTAGAGACAAGCATATTGTGCTGCTCGTGAACTACGGTCTTGCCGTTCTCAATGGTGGTGTACGACGTCGTTTCGGGTCGGCAGTTGGTGATGAACTGCACGTAGGTACCAGGTGTCCAGTAGTTGCCGCGGCGATAGGTCTGCACACCGGTGCCCTCATTGCCGAAGCGGTTCACCGTCGACGTAGCCGTTCATCTGTATGCCCATATAGCCGTTGAGCGCACCTATTGCCTCGGCGTATGTGCCAACGAGGTCTAACTCCGCAGGTATCATTATCTCCTCGAACAGCCAGTCGTAGCCGTCGCCGGAAGGAGCGCCAGCCGCTGTAGTATGCCAGTTGTTTAGATGAACGGACGGCGACAACAGATAGTTGGCGGCGTAGGAGGCTTCGCTGGAAGATGTAGAAAACTTGAAACGGCTAATGTTGTTTATAGCGTTGTTGCCGGAGAGGCACTCAATTTTATAGCGATAATAAGTTGAGCGTGTGAAGGTTATGTCGCCCATACCAACTTCTACTTCACCTCCAAGAAGCGGACCTTTCGCACTGAACTCCTTTGTATATAGCGGTATGGCAGGCGAATTAGGGTCGGAAACGGTGAGGCGGAAGCGCACGGTCTGCAACGCCTTGATGTTAAGTTTCAAAGTGTTTGAAACCGTTGCTGCAAGATGATGGAAATAATAGACGGCACAAACGGACATACAAATTGAGCGCCGGCACGAAAAGTGCGACGCTCAGTAATAGTCTTGGGAATATATTCATTATCAATCTATATTATTTGATTCCTCTGTTGTTGAGCGCATCGCTATAGCGCTTTGCGTTCTGCATGTGGTCTGTATATGTACGTGCAAAGTTGTGGGTTCCGCTGAAGTCTTCCTTGGCACACATATATAGATAGTCGTGCTGCACATGATTGAGCACAGCATCGATGCCTGCTATAGACGGGATGCGGATTGGTCCTGGCGGCAGTCCAGGGTTGCGGTAGGTGTTATACGGACTCTTTATGTAGAGCAGATTATTGTAGATGCGCTTCAGGTCGAAACGCTTCCATGCGAACTTGATTGTTGGGTCGGCCTGCAACGGCATTCCTTCCGGATACTCGGCGTTGCGTAGCATAAGGCGGTTGTAGTACATGCCGGCTACCATCGGCTTCTCGCCGTTGTTGGCTGTCTCCTCGTCGACGATGCTGGCAAGCGTAGTCACCTCAATCGGCGTGAGTTTCATAGCCTGGGCTTTTTTTGTGCGTTCGGCGTTCCAGAACGCCTTGTTCTCCTTCTGCATACGGTCGAGCAGTTTGTCTACCGTCACGTTCCAATAGATGTCGTAGGTGTTCGGAATGAAGAGGGCGGCGATGGTTGCGGTGTCGTAACCGTACTTCTGGCAGACAGCCTCGTCGGTAAGTGCCTTGTAGAGAGCCGTACTGTCCATCATGAGACGCTTGGAGAGTTCGGCTGCAAGACGGTCCATAGTGCGCACCGACGGCACGACAAGACTGACTGGTGTCTGCAAACCATTCTTCAGATGGCGAAACACCATTAACGATCCTTCACCTGGACGCACGGAATAGCGGCCTGTGCGTACGTTGTCGGCATAGCTGCTCACCTTAACGAGGGTTTTAAAGCCTGTCATTGCATTGCTCTTTGACACTTCGCCGAGTTTTGTGTATACGGAATCGATGGTGTCGTCGTCGTCGATGTACACGTATTGTGTGTCGCCGCTCGACGACATACCGGCAAAGAAGAAATAATAGACAATGGCGACTACAACTAACAGACCGACGCCAATGAACTTGAAAAGCATACTGCTTTTATTCTTTTTCTTTCTCATAGTTTTAAATTATATGTTGCTGAAACAATGCAAAGGTAGAGTAAATATGATATATGACAAAAATAAATGTAATGTTTTTAATCGTCGATACAAATTTATACGCCTTTGCTTAAAAATACGTACTTTTGTAGCGCACAATTCAATTATCTGAATCAATTAAAAAAAAACAATATGAATATGTACGATACATACATTTTCGACTTGGATGGCACCCTGCTTTCTACACTCAACGACCTCGCTGCAAGCTGCAACTACGCTTTGGAAAACAACGGTATGCCGCAGCGCTCAATAGACGAAGTGCGCCAGTTTGTAGGCAATGGTGTGAAGAAACTTATGGAGAGAGCTATTCCCGACGGACTCAACAATCCGCTGTTCGACAAGACTTACCAGGATTTCCGCCAGCATTACATGAAGCACAACCTCGACACAACATGCCCGTACGATGGTGTGATGCTGTCTCTTATACACATCTCCGAGCCC
>ENA-OZSK01000327-OZSK01000327.1-human-gut-metagenome-genome-assembly--contig:-NODE-327-length-11807-cov-4.690180_pt1 | contig 11807 bp, 8 predicted proteins | sample MGYA00244117_ERZ653956 | MGnify/ENA primary metagenome ERZ653956 (study PRJEB26926, sample SAMN06164473) | human gut metagenome | biome: ENVO:00009003; feature: ENVO:2100002; material: ENVO:00002003... | reverse complement strand
ACATGACAAGCTAAATCCGTTTAAGACATTTGGGGTCTTCCATAGCTTGAAAATGGCTATTTTGTGCTCTATTTCACCCGAAAATCCAGCACAACTTTTTAACCAAAAACCCTTACAGGTATCAAATTCCCCCAACGTGTGTCAACCGTTGGAAAGCCGCATGTTGGTTGGCGATTTCATCCTCTTAAAATGCGGTGAGATAAGCATCTGTTTACCCGAACCCTATATTTTTATTCAAAATAACTCGTGTTTTACTTTGCACTTTGTAATAATTTTATTAACTTTGAGCGCAAAAGGAGGCTTGGAGCCCGCTTTCATAAGCTCGCACCTTACCTAATGAATTTATCTAAAACAATATAAAACCTTAATTGAGAACTATGAGTTATCTTAGATTCGAAAGAGCGCTGATGACCAACTTGCAAGACTCGTTGGGGAAGGAAATTCTCCGTACGAATCGGTCGGGTGCTTACTCATGCTCCACGATTGTAGACTGCAACACGCGCAAATACCACGGATTGCTCGTTGTTCCAGTCCCCAGTTTAGACGATGAGAACCACGTTCTTCTGTCGTCGCTCGACTGTTCAGTCATACAGCATGGAGCAGAGTTCAACCTTGGCCTGCATAAGTATCAGGGCAACAATTTCAGTCCTAATGGTCACAAGTACATCCGTGAGTTTGATTGTGACAAAGTGCCCACAACCATTTACCGTGTGGGAGGAGTCGTTTTAAGAAAGGAAGTTGTCTTCCAGCATTTTGAAGACCGCATCTTGATTCGCTATACCCTCGACGACGCTCACTCGGCCACCACGCTTCGTTTCCGTCCCTTCCTCGCTTTCCGCAGTGTGCGCCAGTTTACGCACGAGAACGCAGTGGCAAGTCGCGCCTATAGCGAGGTCGACAATGGTATCAAGACATGCATGTATGCCGGTTATCCCGACCTGTTCATGCAGTTCTCCAAGAAAAACGAATTTGTGTTCCAGCCCGACTGGTACCGTGGCATAGAGTATCCGAAGGAGCAGGAGCGCGGTTACGCCTCTAACGAGGATCTGTACGCCCCCGGTTATTTTGAGATGTCGATCCGCAAGGGCGAGAGCATCGTTTTCGCCGCCTCTACGTCGGCTTCGAAGACCAGTGGACTGAAGAAACTTTTCCAGGAGGAAGTGGACGAGCGCTCGCCCCGCGACAATTTCTTCCATTGCTTGGTCAATGCCGCCCACCAGTTCCATGTGGAGGACAAGAACGGCGACGCGTATATCCTTGCCGGTTATCCTTGGTTCAAGCCTCGTGCGCGCGATACCTTTATCTCATTGCCCGGTCTGACGCTGTCGATCGAGGAGTATGAGTTCTTCGAGGCCGCCATGAAGACCGCCGAAAAGGGCCTGCGCGAGTTTATGGAGCAGAAGCCCCTCACGGTGAAGCTCTACGAGATTGAGCATCCCGACGTGCCGCTGTGGGCCATTTGGGCCATTCAGCAATATGCCAAGGAGGCAGGCGTCGACAAGTGCCTGGAGAAATACGGACAACTCGTTTGGGACATTCTCCATTTCATCAAGGAACAGCAACATCCCAACCTCACCCTTGAGGACAATGGCCTCGTGAAAACCGATGGCAAGCAGCAGGCTGTTACCTGGATGAACTCAACTGCCAACGGACGCCCCATCGTGCCGCGCTCAGGTTTCGTGGTGGAGATCAACGCCCTGTGGTACAACGCCCTGATGTTTGGCGCCGAGCTGGCAAGCAAGGCTGGCAAGCAAGCCGATGCCGACCGCATGGAGAAAGTGGCCGCGCAGGCCAAGGAGTCGTTTGTGGCTACTTTTGTCAACCCGTTCGGTTATCTCTACGACTATGTGGAGGGCGACCTTCGTGAGCAGAGCGTTCGTCCGAACATGATATTCCCCGTGGCGTTCGATTATTCGCCACTCGATAACGCACAGAAGAAGAGCATCATCGACTTCTGCACCCGTGAGTTGCTCACGCCCAAGGGCATGCGCTCGCTCTCGCCGAAGAGCGGCGGCTACAACCCCATGTACGTCGGACCGCAGACGCAGCGCGACTATGCCTATCATCAGGGCACAGCGTGGCCCTGGCTCTTCGGCTTCTACATGGAGGCCAGCATGAAACTCTACAAGCGTACGCGCCTGAGCTTCATAGAGCGACAGATGGTGGGCTACGAGGAGGAGATGATGTACCACTGCCTGGGCACGCTCCCCGAGCTGTTCGACGGCAACCCGCCTTTCCACGGACGTGGCGCCATCTCGTTCGCCATGAACGTTGCTGAGATCCTGCGTGCATTGGAACAACTCGAAAAGTATAAATATTAATCATAAGGAGGACACGTCTATGAAAGTCTTAATGTTTGGATGGGAATATCCTCCTCATGTGTATGGAGGTTTAGCCACAGCCAATTTTGGTATATCTGAGGGTCTTCACGCACAGGGCGACGTCGACATAACGCTCTGCTTGCCTAAGCCATGGGGCGACGAGGACCGCACCTACGCGCGCATCGTTCCTATGAACTGTGTGCCCATCGCTTACCGCGACGTCAACTTCGACTACGTAAGCAGTAGGGTGGGCAACCTTATGGATCCCCACGAGTATTACAGATACCGCGACCATATCTATGCCGACTTCAACTTTATGCATGTCAACGACTTGGGTTGCATGGAGTTTGCAGGCGGTTACCCGGGCAATCTGCACGAGGAAATCAACAATTATTCGATCATTGCCGGTGTGGTGGCGCGTAGCGAGGAGTTCGACATCATCCACGCCCACGACTGGCTCACCTATCCCGCAGGCATCCACGCCAAGCAGGTGAGCGGCAAGCCGCTGTGTATCCACGTGCACGCCACCGACTACGACCGTAGCCGCGGCCATGTGAACCCCACCGTCTACTCCATCGAGAAGGACGGCATGGATCATGCCGATTGCATCATGTGTGTTTCTGACCTGACACGCAACACGGTCATCAACCAGTATCATCAGGATCCGCGCAAGGTGTTCACGGTGCACAATGCCGTTTATCCGCTCAACGATGAGTATAACGCCATTCCCCGCCCCGACCACACCAACAAGGAGAAGGTGGTAACCTTCCTCGGTCGACTGACCATGCAGAAGGGCCCCGAGTATTTCGTTGAGGCCGCCAATATGGTGCTCCACCGCACACGCAACATCCGTTTCTGCATGGCGGGATCGGGCGACATGATGGACCAGATGATCTACCTGGCCGCTGAGCGCGGCATTGCCGACCGCTTCCACTTCCCCGGATTCATGCGTGGCAAGCAGGTGTACGAGTGCCTGAAAGACTCTGATGTGTATGTCATGCCTTCGGTGTCGGAGCCGTTTGGCATCTCGCCGCTCGAGGCCATGCAGTGTGGCACGCCCACCATCATATCGAAGCAGAGCGGTTGCGCTGAGATCTTGAACAACTGTATCAAGGTGGACTACTGGGACATCCACGCCCTTGCCGACTCCATCTATAGCATCTGCCACAACGACAGCCTGTTCCACTACCTGCAAGAGGAGGGAAAACGCGAGGTCGACCAGATTACCTGGGAGAAGGTGGGACGCTGGATACGCGAGCTCTACATGCGCACGATGCATTGGATTTGATAAGCCTGGCGTCATCGCTCATCAACAACGATACAACAATTATTAACCTTCATCATTAATCATACAAACGTCTCCGAACCGTTTCGGCCCTTAACCGGTTGCGACGACGGAGCGTAAATCTCACAAAGAACAATGAAAAAAATCTGCTTATATTTTGAGATACATCAGATCGTCCATCTGAAACGTTACCGTTTCTTTGATATCGGTACCGACCATTATTATTACGACGACTACGAGAACGAGCGTAGCGTTAACGACACCGTGGAGCGCTCGTACATGCCCGCCCTCAACACCATCGGCAAGATGATCGAGGAGAACGGCGATTTCTTCAAGGTGGCGTTCTCGCTGTCGGGCGTAGGCATTGAGCAGCTTGAGGTGCATGCGCCCCAGGTGCTCGAGAAGTTGCAGGAGCTCAACCAAACGGGTTGCGTGGAGTTTCTCGCCGAGCCTTACTCTCATGGCTTGAGCTCGCTCAAGGATGAGGAGTGCTTCGCTGCCGAGGTGAAGAAGCAGTGTAAGAAGATTAAGGAATATTTTGGCAAGAAGCCTACCGTGCTGCGCAACTCTTCGCTTATCTACAGCGACGATATTGGTATGCAGGCAGCCCAGATGGGCTTCAAGGGCATGCTTACCGAGGGTGCCAAGCATGTGCTGGGATGGAAGAGCCCCCACTATGTTTACCATTGCCCCATGGCTCCCAACCTCAAGCTTCTGCTGCGCGACATCACGCTCAGCGACGACATCAGCTTGCGTTTCAGCAACACCAGTTGGGAGGGTTATCCGCTCTTTGCTGACAACTACATCGGCCGCATCGCTGAGATGCCCGAGGAGGAGCAGGTGGTCAACATCTTCATGGAGCTGTCGGCACTGGGCATTGCTCAGCCGTTGAGCTCTAATATCCTCGACTTCATTCATGCCCTTCCTGTCTGCGCCAAGCAGAAGGGGGTAGCCTTCGCCACACCGTCGGAGGTGTTCGACTCAACAAACAGTGTGGGCGAGCTGTGCGTGCCCGATACGCTTTCGTGGATGGACGAGGAGCGCGACGTCAGCTGTTGGCTGGGCAACCCCATGCAGCGTGAGGCTTTCGAGAAGCTTTACAGCGTGGCTGAGCGTGTGCGCATCGCCAACGACCCGCGTATCAATGTCGATTGGGATTACCTACAGGCAAGCAACAACTTCCGTTTCATGACCACAAAGCCTTCTAACGTGGGATTGGACCGTGGCATCTACAGCAGTCCGTTCGATGCTTTCACCAACTATATGAACATCTTGGGCGACTTCATCACGCGTGTCAACGACCTCTATCCGCCTGAGATCGACAATGATCAGCTCAACTCGCTGCTCACCACCATCAAGAATGAGGGCGACGAGATCATGATGAAGGACCAGGAAATTCAGCGCCTGCAGGCCAAGATCGAGAAGATTGAGGCTGAGAACGACAAGTTGCGCGAGAAGTATGAGGGCAAGGAGGCTGATGCCCCTGCCAAGAAGACTGCCGCCAAGAAGGAACCTGCCAAGAAGGCTCCCGCCAAGCGCGCTCCGCGCAAGAAGGCTGAGCAGAAGGCCGACGAAGCCCTGTAAGGCTTCTCACCCTTAGTCAGTTCATAGTTTTACAATCATAGGCAAGCCCCGGACGAGGTCGGATCACTCCGATTTCGGCTGGGGCTTTATTGTTTTTTGTCTCATGGGTATGTGGCTTCCTCCATGGGCTTGGGTCATCTGAGTAAGACGGATTTATTTCTTTTGCTTTACGATAGGGTATGTATGTCCTGTGCTTTGGGCATATTGGGGCAGTTGCCTTTACTTCATTTTTGCCATAACTTGGCGCCACGCCGATTTGATGGCGGGCGACATGGGCTTGCGGGCAACGAGTTCAAGGGTTCGCTTTAGTTCATCCAACAGTTCCGGCCAATAGCGCATTTGCAGGTAGGCGAGCTTCATGCATTGGCTTCGAATGGCGTAGGGTTGGCGAGCGTTGGTCAGGTGGTCTAAGCAATAGTCGATGAAGTCGGTGCGCACTTGCGATTCCTCGAACGGCTGGCGCAGAAGTAGGCTGAGCGTTAGGCGCAGTTTTGTGGCGTCGCTCGTAGCGAGGCAATGGTCAATAAGGTCGTCGTGCTTGGCGTAGAGCCATTCGTTGTCGGCCTTGGCAAAGTGTTGGAATAGCCAAAGGGCGTTGGTTGCCACGCGACGATCGGTGTCGTTGGTCAACGCGTACAGCTCCTCCTTGAACCGATGGTTGTGATCGCCTTGTGTGATACGACACATCTCTTGTATGTCGTCTTTCGTGAGGCGTACAGTGAGTCGGGGGCGTAGCGTTGTCAGGGAAGGTTCGTCTTGTTGGGCCATGGGACTTAATGCGTTTGTTAGGGTTGATGGTTCATAGCCTGAAAGCGTTGCAACACATCGCATCTTCGTGCGTACTCGTCAATCCGTTCGGGGTGATTTGTGGCGTAATCGTTGAGTTCTGCAAGTGCCTTGTATTGTGCCGACTCGGTCCGATAGTTCATCACCTCGTTCCAATCCTTGTCGTATGTGATGCTTATCCACGAGTTGCCAGGAATGTAGGCGTTGACGAAGGCGAGGGCATACAGCGTGCGGTAACGCATCTGCTCGTCTTGGCTATGCTTGCAAAGGTTCAGGTGTTCGATGGCCTGCTTGGCATAGTCGAGCTCCCATGAGCGGGCGCTGTCGCTCACGCTCTTGTAATGGTGGGTGATCCACCAGCAGTCTCCGTAGCACGATGCTTGGAAATAGCGCACGGCCAACTGGTATGAAAGCTCCTCAAGCGGTTGACCTTGGCGTGTCAGGGCATACTGGCTTTGCAACCGCATCATCTCTTTGCAAAACTCAAGTTTTTTGTTTGTGGTTACCTCATGATACTCATTGTCGGGCGAATAGTATTCGTTGCTGTTGTAATGGATGGGCTGTCGCTTGAACCATCGCACCACATCATAGTTGGTTTGGGCCTCGTAGATGCTGATCGGTTGGTTCGACATAAATTCCGTGGAGAGCTTCTCAAGGTATGGGATGGCCTTGGCAAACGCCCCCTCAGCCATGTATTTGGTACCGATAAGGTCGTTGAAATACTGGTCGTCCTTGAAGGCGCGCGCCACGGTGTAGCGCTCCAGGGCGTTGTTGGGCGTGGAGGTGACAAAACGATAATATCCCACCAGTTGGTCAGTTTTCATGGAATCCATCTGGCAGAACACCTCATCCCAAGGGCTGTGCCTCATGTATTGGTATTTGCTGTAACCCTTTTGCTCTTCGCGTTTGTAAGCCATGGCGTAATAGGCGCTTTCCTCTTGGCGCATCATGTCGCACAAGGCCAAGGCCATGTAGGGCCTTCCCGCTTTGGCGAAGAGCGGCTCCAATCCCTTGTGCACCACCCGGTCCTTCACGTCGGTGTAGTGGTTGTCGTATGCCATGGTGCTGCGCTCAGCCTTGATCATGCCGTCTAACCATCGCATCTCGCCCAGGAGATATGTTGTGTAGGCATCGTCCAGGCGAGCGCTTCGTGTGGTAACCAGCAGGCGTATGGCCCTGGCGTTGTCGGTCATGCGCTGGGTGCCAGCCGCGTTAAGGGCCTGTTCCGTCTCTTCCATGGCTTGTTGCTGGTTGCCCAACAGGTAATCGGTCATGCCTGCTGCTGTCCACCAAAGGCAGGGCGTGGCGCTCTTGCCTTGCTTGGCCACTGTTTTGGCAAACTCCACAAACGCCAATGCCTCATTGCGGAATATGCATTTCGCGTCGATCTCGTTCAGCCATTCACAGTCGTCGCTGTTCTTTGGTTTCTGGTCGAGCGTCTCCTGCACGTTGTTAACGAAGTCTTGCACGAGGTAGTTGAGCGCTGGCGAGTTGGGGTTTTGCGCATAGACGCTCTTGATGCCCGCCAAATTGCGGTAGTTGCCCATCACCCTTTTAATCGAGTTCATGTCGTTGGTCAAGGCATATTGGTCGCATGCTTCCAGACGTTTGCCGCTTTTGTAGAGCGTCCGGGCGTAGATGTTTTGCATGGCCTCGCGCCAGCACGATTTGCCAAAGCGTTTGACTTGTTGGTTCCATAGGTTCGCATTGGCCAAGTCGTAGCCCAAAATCATGTTGGCGCGCATCTGCAGCAAGGTGTATTGTTGTCGCAGTTGTGTGCCTCGATACGCCTTGGCCGCATTGAGGATGGCCAGCGCTTTCTGCTTGCGTGTGGCCAACTGCTCCTTGGTGGGATAGCTCCAACGGTCGACGGTGAAGAGGTCGCACACATCGATGTATCGGTTGAGCAACTTCAGGTAGGCTGCCATGGCCTGGTCGCCCTTGGCCTGCGCCACCTTGAGCACCTCGCTACGGTGGTTGTTGTAGAACGTGTAGCCTGTGCGATCGTAGTCGTCGGCCGCTATGCGCCCTTTGCAATAGTCGATCCAATATTGGTTGATGTCGGCAAGATAGGCCGGTCCATCCATTGCGTCGCGCCGAAACACGCTAAACATATACTTGTTGTGCGTGGGACCCTCCGACACACAAGCCTGCATGTTACCTGTTGGAAGAACGGCCAGCAGAACGGCCGCGATGATAAATTTCCTCATAGTTGTTTGTGTTAAACCGTTTCAGATTGTTGTTGTTGAGGTCGAAAACGATGATCTCGTCGTTGGCGTCCGACCGTCGTTTCTCCACCGCCCGAACGGCCTCCCTGATGTCGTCCATTGTGGGTTGGCGCAGGCAGACGCTGTCGGTTGGCAGTTGCGGATAGTCGTCGTCGCTATGGAGGATGCCCACAAACTGCCTTCCGCGGAAGAGAACGCGCCATGCGAACACCGGATAGGCGGTGGATAGCGGCAACTTATAATCGTTGAGGCGGCTCAGGTAGGGTGCTGCGTCGCGCATGTTGAGGATGGGCTTGTGGCAATCGGGGTTGGTCACGTCGCCCGTGTTGTACATCATGAGCACCCCGCGGTCGGCGGGAGGTGGTGCCTGCGACAGTTGATGCAGCCTTATGGTGGACGACAAGCGCATGTTGTGGCTGTGGCATAGCCGGAGCATCTCTGCCATAAAGAGGTTGTAAGCGTGCCGTGTGGAGGCGGTCCAGTCGCAGTCTATCTGCATTTCCTTTACGCCCTTCACGTCGTTTGTGGCATTCATCTGCTTCACTCGCGCTACGATTCGCTGGGCCAATAGCCTGTTGTCGCCACGCAAACACTCAGGCATGACAAACACCGTAGGCACGATTTCCACATCGTTGGGGGTCGGTGTAAGAAAGCGAAGGGTAGCGTTGGGCATGGGCTGACCGCTCCTGTCGGCCACCACATCGAAGTATCTCACATACATTCGGCTGATATCGTGGCGGGTCAGGAAGTTGCGCTTGGCGCTGTCGATGTCGAACTGTGTGGCCCAATAGTAAACTGCGCGAACGCTTGGCCGCTTCCCGCTCTTATGGCTGCAGGCCGAAAAGAGTAGGAGTGTGGCCCATAGCCATAGGAATAGGATTGTTGTCTTTCGCATAATGCTTTGCCTTGATGTTATGCGGTGGGTGCTAAGCCACCGTTGGCGCACCTGTTTGCTTGCCTGTTATGTAGCAATGGGTGCCGGGGTTGTTGTGGTTTCTTCATCTCTTGGCAACTTGTGGGTTTATGGAATATAACTAATTTTGTTTCAGTTGACAAAGTTATTGAAGTTTTGCGTCTTGCGCAATACCGAAATACAGATAATTTGTTTTTAGACTGATAATTAACTGTTTTTTATATAAAAAGCATTAGGTCACGCTAAAAGTCTATTCGACCTAACGCTTTGTTTTTCTTCTTTCTTTCCTCAATCTGATTCGAAATCCAGACCACAGACACCAAACTTGGCAAGAGTGCTTCATTCCGTGAGAGTCAGAAAGTTGTAGATTGCTGATATCGAGAGTCCCTCTCAGCAGACCGCCGTTCCAGTTGCTGAACTCTTACTTTAGATTGTTGCGGATTTTTATTCGGTTTTACTTGTGGTCTCAACCGTGCCCTATTCATTGGGCAGCGCTGCCCTTGGTTTTCGCAGCCCACGAACTCTACGGACATTCTACTGACTTAAAATATAAATAGGTAGCAATCCATGCAAACGTCAGCGCAAAGGGCCATTGAACCCATTTTACCATCAAATCGCAAATTCATAGAAAATTAACATCCAAGTATAGGCACCTTATCATTATTCTTTGTATCTTTGCATAACAAAAGGCAATATCTAATAATTATTTAATGCTTATGAAGAAAGTTTTACGCATGACACTGGTGCTCATCATGGCACTGGTAGCCAATGTTGCCATGGCTCAAAAGGTGGTGACATTCACAGCGGGTACCGACAAGGGTAGTCAGGGTGCCGTATCCGAGGCAGACAATGTTGCGAAGGATGGCATTAGCATCTCTTGTGACAAAGGTGCTTTTGCAGCCAAGGAGTATCGTTTGGGACAGGGGTCAAAGACCACTTTTTCAACAGAAACAGGTACCATTAGACAGATTGTATTCAACTGCACAGCGAGTGCTGATGCAAAGAAATACGGTCCCAACTGCATCGGAGCAGCTACTGGCGAGTATACCTATGAAGGCATGACAGGCACCTGGACTGGCGCTGCCACGAAAGTGGAGTTTACCGCAAAGGCTCAGCTTCGTGCCAGCTCTATCGAGGTGACCATCGCTCTTGGCGGCGACTTTGTGGCCACTCCTGTCATCTCAGGTGATGCTATCTTCGCCGAGACAACCACAGTGACCATCACGGCTGGCGAGGGTACCACCATCAAGTACACCATCAATGGCGACGATCCCACCGACGACCGTGGCGAGGTGCTCAACTACACCGCTCCTTTCACCATCAACCAAACTACCACCGTGCAGGCTGTGGCTTACAAGGGCGGCAAGGCAAGCGAAGTTGCCACTAAGACCTTCCTGAAAAAGGCACTCAACGGTGAGGGCACAATGGAGAAGCCTTACAACGTGGAGGATGTGATCGCTCTGCAGAAGGCTGGCGTAGCTCCCGCTAAGAACGTGTATGTGGCAGGTATCGTGTCGCAGCCCGCCGAGGCCATTTCGCAGTACAACGACATCAACTTCTACATCTCTGACGACGGCAACACTGAAAATGAGATCATGGCTTACAACAGCAAGTATTTCAAGGAGGCCAACTACACCGACATGAAGCAGGTTCCCGCCAAGGGCGACAAGGTGATGCTCTGCGGTAAGATCATCGAGTACAACAACATCGTGGAGCTGGGTCGTGGCAACTACCTCGTTTCGCTCAACGGCAAGACCGAGGGCGAGGCTCAGAAGGACACGCTGACATTCACCGCCTCTGAGGCTCTGGCAGCACTCGCTGCCGACAAGCAGCCCGAGGGTGTTTGCTACATCACGGGTACCATCTGCGAGGAGGTCGACACCACAGGCATTGGCCAGTATGGCAACCTCACTTACAAAATCTCTGACGACGGCACAGCCGCCAACTCACTCATCGTGTTCCGCAGCAAGAGCTTCGATGGCGCCAAGTACACCAAGGACTTCTATCTGAAGAAGGGCGACCAGGTGAAGATCTTGGGCCAGCTCATCAACTACGTCAAGGAGGGTACCACCGAAAAGATTCCCGAGGTGCAGGCCAACAGCAAGTTGATCTCAGTGAACGGCCACACCACTGGTGTGAACCACGTGACCATCGACAAGATGAACGCCAACGCTCCCATGTACAACCTCGCCGGCCAGCGCGTCAGCAAGAACTACAAGGGTGTAGTGATTCAGAACGGCAAGAAGTTCTTCAACAAGTAAACCCCATGGCTCGCGCTGACGGCCAAGCCGCCAACGCCACACCATAACACCAACAACGCCTGCGCCCTATCCGGTCGCAGGCGTTTGCTTTTTTATGGCATCCGCCACTCCATAGGTCCAACATACCCCCTATAGCCCTACTTGCCTACTGTTGCTCAATTCCCCCAAATCGCCCCTCACCAACAAAAACACGTCCGCTTGCTTTGAATAGTCTTCCTTTTACATTATCTTTGCACTATAACCTAACACACACTTCAACCTCTTTCTGCTATGGGCCTGTTCGACAAACTAAAGGGTTTCAACGAAACCAACACGGAGGCTGCTAAGCGGCTTTACGACAAAGCGACATCAGAGTACAAGGCGAAAAACTACTATAGGGGTTGTCGTTTAATTCTAAGAATTCAATATCTATAGACGAGGGTATGCCTT
>ENA-OZSK01000326-OZSK01000326.1-human-gut-metagenome-genome-assembly--contig:-NODE-326-length-11816-cov-30.138509_pt1 | contig 11816 bp, 5 predicted proteins | sample MGYA00244117_ERZ653956 | MGnify/ENA primary metagenome ERZ653956 (study PRJEB26926, sample SAMN06164473) | human gut metagenome | biome: ENVO:00009003; feature: ENVO:2100002; material: ENVO:00002003... | reverse complement strand
GCAAACTCGCCCCAGTTCATATAGAGGTTGTTGGCTCCGTTAGGATTCTCGTGTGACAAATCGGTACGAGCCCAGTCCAAAACAGGCATAAAGTTGTAGCAGATGCACTTGATGCCTTCCTCGCCCAGGTTGCGGAGACTCTGCTTATAGACCTCAATCTGATGATCACGGTCAGGACCGCCATATTTCAGGGTTTCAACTACAGGCAAAGACTCTACCACGCTCCATTTCATACCGTAAGACTCGATGTACTCCTTGAGTTCATGAATCTTCTCGCGTGTCCAAACCTCACCCAGAGGAACATCGTGCAATGCGGTAACAATGCCCTCAACACCAATCTGTTTCAACTGTGCAAGTGTAATCTTATCTTTCTTGCCAAACCAGCGCCATGTTCTTTCCATATATATTATATAATGTATAAGTTTAAAAATGAATTATCTTGCAGAAACATATTTATGCAATGTCGCTCTTACAGCACCCTTACCTGCAAAGAGTTCCTTCACCATGCCCTCAATCTGCTCGCCGAAGCCAGCCTCATAGAGATCAAGACCGAACACATCCTTGCGGGAATAGAGGTTCTTGAGGCAAGAGTAGTCCTGATCTGCCTTGCCTACTTCAAGAGGAGCTACGATAGTCTGGAGCTCTGCCAACAATGGGTCAGAAGATGGCTCGAATGGCTTCAGGTTATCATCCAATGCCTTGAGATAACGGGCATAACCTGCCAATACCAGAGGAATCAACACGAGATTGCTCTTATCGAGACCGCGGTCGATATACTTCTTGATAGTCTCACCGAAACGGATAGAGAGTTTCTGGCTGGTATCGGTAGCGATACGCTGAGGAGCATCAGGCATGAACGGGTTAGGCAGACGCTTGTTGATAACGGTGCCGATAAACTCGTATGGGTTCAATACACCTGGATCTGTTACTACTGGCATTGCCTCGATATAACCGATCTTCTGGATGAAGGCACGAAGGTCCTCATCAGCCATCTCGGCAGAAATCAGGGTGTAGTCGAGCATGCAGCCATAGATTGACATCGCTGTATGGAGAGGGTTCAGACAGGTGGTTACCTTCATGGTTTCAACCTCATCTACAGTCTTGCGGGTGGTATAGAGCGCACCGCCCAACTCCAATGGCGGACGACCGTTGGTATAAGTATCCTCGCAAACGAGATACTGCACTTCCTCGGCATTTACGAAAGGAGCGGTGAAAGTATGCTTCTCGGTGATAATCGTATTGTTATCCTCGAAACCATCCTCAACGAGCATCGCCTGTACCTTCTCGTGTGGACGAGGAGTAATCTTATCAATCATAGACCAAGGATAGGTAATCTTGCTGCTGTCATTGATATAATCTACGAAACCAGCCTCTACGATACCATCCTGTGCCCAACGCTCAGCATAAGCCTTTACGCCAGCCTTAACATGGTCGCCATTGTGAGAACAGTTGTCGGTAGACTGAAGAGTAAGTGGCAACTTGCCAGCCTTATAACGCTCATAGAGAAGAGCGGTAAGCTTACCCATAGCAAATACTGCATCAAGACCACGTGCCAAATCGGCATCATTGAAAGAATATCCCTTCTCTGTGATGGTGAAAGTTACCATCTGCAGACTTGGAGCCTGGAAAATCTGGACCAATCGTGCCCAGTCCTCACCAAACTGCTTATCAGCCTTGAGGCTTTCTGTGATAGAAGCGATGACCTTCTTCTCGATGGTTCCGTTGCTCTGGAGGCTGACGAGAAGAGAGAGATTATTGTAAGGGCGATAAGCCTTGTCGATAATTTCGTAGTCGAAGCTTTCTGCAACAATAACACCCCGATCGTACTTGCCGGTGTTAAGTGCATCGTTAAGGATGGCTGCCGGGAAAGCACGGAAGATGTTACCTGCGCCGAAGTGAACCCAAGTAGGCTCGTCGTGAGTCTTCTTAGCTACGGCTGCGATGTCATACTTAGGAAGCTCATAACCCTTAGCTTCCCATTCTGCAGCATTAAAGCTGTCTGAAAGAATTTCGTTCAGTTTCATGATTAATAATTATTGATGTTGTTTTATGTAAATTTTTACCTTTTTATAAGCAATACAATGATTTCTTTTCTGTTGGGTTAGGGCAAAATTACGAATTTAATCTGAAATACCGCTCCTTTTTAGAGATTATTTTAAAATATTGAACAATAAGAAACTTAAATTGAACAATTAGAAATGTTTCGGTAACAAAAAATACTTTTCGCCCTGTTTCCCTTTTTACCGGTAGTAGACTATTTATATACACTTTACAGATTATCCAGTTCCTTGATCTGCTTTTTCGGTGTCACTCCAAGTCCCTTCAGGCTCTCTACCCTTCTCATCACATTGCCGGTGCCGTCATAGAGTTGCTTCTTCGCCTTATCGAAGGTTCCCGAAAGGCGGGTTATCAAATCGCCGATGCCCAGGAAAGTATCTTCGAAGCCAGCCACCTTATCATACAGATCAGCAGCCGTCTTCACGATTTTCTCCACATTCTTGTTCTGCCGGTCATACTGCCAGAGATTATACGCCAGCTGGAGCGCCATGAGCAGATTGCTTGGCGAGATGATGATAATCTTCTTCTGGTAAGCATAGCGGCTGAGGTCGGGCTGCTGCTTCATGGCTGCGATATAGCTGGTCTCGTTAGGAATGAACATCAGTACGAAGCCGATGGCATCATCCACCAGCTTGGAATAGTCTTTGGCTGCCAGTTCATCGATGTGCTTTCGTACGCTCAGCGCATGTGCCTTCATCAGGCGTTCCTGTTCAGCCTCATCTTCAGCTGCCAGAGCATCGGAATAGGCGGTAAGCGAAACCTTGGAATCGATGACCACACTTCTGCCTTCCGGGAATCTGACGATGACATCCGGACGATAGTTCTTTCCCTCTTCATCTTTCGTATTCTCCTGAATGAAGAATTCCTCATCTTTACGAAGTCCGCTGTTCTCCAGGATGGTTTCCAGCACCATCTCGCCCCAGTCGCCCTGCATCTTGCTGTCGCCCTTCAATGCCTTGGTCAGGTTGGCAGCATCGGAGCCAATCTTCTCGGTCTGCTCCTTCAGGTTCAGTACAGCCTGCTGCTGTTCCTGCTGGAAGAGTTTCATCGTTGCCTCGAAGGTGTTCTGCAGTTCCTTCTTGTTCACCTCGTTCTGGGTCTTGCTCTCCTCTACCGATTTCTTGAAATCAGCAAACTGTTCCTTGATAGGTTTCAGGAGTTCATCCATCTGCAGACGGTTGTTTTCCTGCAGAGCCGACTGCTTGGCAGCCAGCTGCTCAGCCGCCACCTTCTGCTGTTCTATCGTCATTCGCTGCATTTCCTGCTTCAGACTCTCGAGTTTCTGTGCCCACTGCTGGTCGCTTTCCGCCCTGAGTTTCGCCGCATACAGCCGCTCGTTCTCCATCTGCGCTTTCAAGGATTGAACCTCAGCAGCATGAGATTGTTTCAAGGATTGAACCTCAGAAGCATGATGCAGTTTTATCTGTTCGATGTTAGCCGCCAGCACCTGAGCCTTCGCTATAAGCTGCGTTTTCTCTTCTCCCGCACTTTTTGCTTCCATCAGTTTCCCCACGAAGAATCCGATGGCAAGCCCTATGATGATTCCAACTACTATTTCCATTTATCCTTGTTTTGAATGATTCTGTAAATCTGCAAAAATTATGATTTGCAAAAGTAATCATTTCAAGACATAACACCAAACATCATGGGGGATTCTTGTAGATATTTAACTCTTCAGCATTTAACTATGCAAACAAAAAGAGCGCACCACTATTGGCACGCTCTTTTCTTTAAATCATCTTAAATATACATTATCTGTTGGCAGTAGGCCACTGATAAGTATCAGTGCAATGGATATCAGTACTCTGGTCGGCAATCATCAATTTGAAGTCGCCTTCCTCCAATCTCCATTTGCCATTCCAACCTACGAAGGCCAAATCGTCTGCCTTTAATTCAAATGTCATGGTCTTGGTCTCACCAGGCTGAAGTTCCACCTTGTCGAAGGCACGGAGACGACGGCCATCAGGCACCATACTAGCGATGAGATCGCTGCTGAACAGGAGGACACTCTCCTTGCCTGCCACCTTTCCCGTATTCTTCACATCCACGCTCACCTTGATGATGTCGCCGTGGCGGAAATCAGACTGAGAAACCTTCAGGTTGCTATATTTGTAAGAGGTGTAGCTCAAACCATATCCGAAGCCCCACTGCTGGGTAATCTTCGCATTGTAGTCGTAAGCACCTTCCATCGTACCCACCTCCTCACTCTTCTTGAAGTCATAGTTGGCGAGCGAATTGATTTCCTTAGGATAGGTGTAAGGCATCTTGCCACTGAAGTTTGACTTGCCCGATACCAGGTTTGCCAAGGCATCACCGCCCATGTTGCCAGGGATAAGGATGTTGATGATGCCCTGTGCCAATGGTTCGATGTCAGCGATGAGACGAGGACGACCTTCATTCAATACCAGAACGACAGGCTTACCGGTCTTGGCGAGTTCCTTCACGAGATTACGCTGGTTCTCTGAGAGCCAAAGGTCGGTCAGGTTGCCTGGAGTCTCTGTATAGGAGTTCTCGCCAATGCAAGCCACGATGATGTCAGCATCCTTTGCTGCATCAACTGCGCCCTGAATCTGAGGTTCGTTCTCCTCCCAGTACTTGCCTTTCTCATTATAGGTAACACCCTGGTTCAAGATGACATTCTCCTTGCCATACTCATTACAGAATGCCTCATAGATGGTATTGTACTTGCCGGCAAACTCATCGGCACGATGACCCTGCCAGGTATAGCTCCATCCACCGTCCAGACAACGCATCTGATTGGCATTAGGACCCGTAAGGAGAATCTTCTTACCATGCTGCAAAGGAAGGATATTACCCTCGTTCTTCAGGAGCACCATACTCTCGGTAGCTCCCTCCAAGGCGAGCTTGGCAAACTCCTCGCCACCAAACTTAGGATAATTCTTCAGTTTCTGGGTTGGGTTCTTGAAGAGGTCGAGACGGTACTTCATGCGAAGCACACGGCGACAGGCATCGTCGATGCGACTCATCGGAATCTTACCTTCCTTCACCAGTTCTACAAGATAGCCACAAGCATCGCAAGAATAAGGTTCCATAATCATGTCGATACCGGCATTGATGGCGATGCGGAGCGCATCCTTCTTGTCCTTTGCCACCATCTCACGAGTATAGAGATTGTTGATGTCTGCCCAGTCGGTGATGAGCACACCATCCCATCCAGTCTCTTCCTTCAGCCATCCTGTCAGGATGTCCTTGTTGGCATGCATCGGCATACCATTGACGGAAGCGGAATTCACCATCACGGTCAAGGCTCCAGCCTGCAGACCCGCCAGGAAAGGAGCAAAGTGCTTCTCTCGCAAATCGGCAGGAGAGATATAGGCTGGCGTACGGTCTTTACCGGTCCAAGGCACACCATAGCCCATGAAGTGCTTCATTGAAGTGGCAATGTGATACTGGTCGATGTTGTTTGGGTCCTCGCCCTGGAAGCCATAGACCATCGCCTTGCCCATCTCTGAACTGAGGTAGCAATCCTCGCCAAAGTTCTCCCAGATGCGAGGCCAACGGGCATCACGACCGAGATCAACGGTAGGACTGTAAGTCCAAGGTATGCTCACCGCACGAGTCTCATAAGCGGTAGCCTCAGCCGAACGGCGAGCTATCTCACGATTGAAGGTGGCAGCCACATTGATGTTCTGCGGGAAGAGGGTTCCGCCCTGTGTATAAGTAGAACCATGGTTCTGGTCGAGACCGAAGACACAAGGGATGCCGATGCGCTTCATCGAGATCTTCTGAATCTGCGCGATGTACTTCTCCCACTGCTTAGCGGTTGGTGCGCAGGTATTTGGAGCGTTGAGGATAGAGCCAATCTTATAGCGGGAAAGGATAGAATCGGTCTTGTGCTCGTCGATATAGAACACACCATTCTTGTCGTTGGCACCAAAGAGGTCGGTCACCAATTCCATCATCTGACCTATCTTTTCCTCCAAGGTGAGTTTCTTCAGAGTTTGTTCTACCTGAGCCTCAATCTTAGGGTCGCTCTTGATAACTGGAACATTGGCACTGGCTGTATAAGCCAATGCCAACATTGAAATAGATAATAATATTTTCTTCATAAATTCAAAGGTTTGACGTTTTATGTTAAAAACGGAAATCTTTCTAATATATTATTCAATAGTTACTTTTTTTACGGTATAACCATCACCCACGAGGAGGAAACCATTCTGCTCTGTCAAGAGTTGGATAGACAAGTCGGTCAGTTCAAACTCCCATTTAGCAGGTCCATTCACCATGATGTCGCCACGCTCTGGGTCGCCCTTACCAGTAAGGATGTTATTCCACCAAGAGGTAGCAGCAGTACCCTGACCATTTCCATCTACATAGACACGGAGGATGGTGCCAGCCTTCACCTTTGAGAGGAAGGTATCCTTCAAGGCATCGAATGGTGTACCCCATGTCACGGCAAACTCACCTTCCCAGATGGTGTTCTCCATAGATGGACGTGGCTCTGTAGTTACCTTGATGATTCCGCCAGAGAACTGGTTGCCCTCACCATCTACCAAAGTGATATCATAGTCACCATTCTCCAAACCTGTAGGAGCTGTGAGCTTCAAGGCTGTGCCCTCTTCGAGAACCTCGAAGGCTACTTCCTTGCCACCTACCATTACTTTAGTAACTGTACCGAGATTCTTGCACTTATGGATAGTGGTCTCAGCACCCGGAGCTACCCAAAGCTCGACGGCATTGGTACCCAAGGCTGGGTCATCGGCAGCAGGAGTTACGGTAACTTTCAAGGTGCGGGATGTGCTCTTGCCCTTGGTGGTGGTTGCCACAATCTTCAGTTCATGATTACCTACAGGCAAAGTCTGGTCGATAGTATTACCTTCGGCAATCTGAGTGCCGTCGAGCAACCATGTCACAGTGGTGTAGTGAACAGGAGTCACCTTGATTTCCAACTTATAATTAGTCTTGCGGTCTATCTTGGAATCAGCCAAGTCGGTGTTCAAGATACGTGGATTGTCATCTTCGCTGACAGTGAAGTATGGTTCATCGTCAGAAGAGCAAGAAGACAAGGTAGATGTACCAGCCAGTGCGAAACCCACGGCTAAGAGCATCATCATAGCCTTCAAGACTTTTCCCTTATATTGTTTCATTGTCTTATTCATAATTATTTATTCTATTCTATTGTCCTATAAGACTTAACATTTAACACTTAACATTAAACACTACTTGCTATATCCCTTTCCGAATGGAGGATTGAAGTCTGGCTGAAGTTTTACATCAGCCTTGTCCCACCAGAGGCGCTTGTGCCAGTTGTCGGTACCACCCATACGGTCGATGGCAGCCTTGTAGTTGGCATTGTTGTACTGAGCTTCCAACTCAGGATACTGCAAGCGGACAGGCATTGACCAATCGGAATCCGTATAAGTGAAACCATTCTTGGTCAAGAGATCACGATTCAAGATGGCAGGATAGTCAGAGCGGCGCATGTTAGCCCAACCCTCAGAAGGGTTCATCATGTGGAGAATCCAAGCCTGGGTGTTGATGGTCTCCTTAGGATTGTCACCCAACTTGTTGTTGGCAATGAACTCATTGATCTCATCCTCAGAAATCTTGTTGGACGTGAGATAATAGTTGTTGAGCAACTCCATGCTGGCACGAACACCAGCCTCGTAGTGACTTTCTGCATCACCACCACCTACATTCCAACCCTTGGTTGCAGCCTCAGCCTTGAGAAACTCAACCTCAGCATAGCTCATCAAGTCGCCAGGGCAAGAAGGCATCTCGAAGTCGATGTTCAGGCAAGGACGACTAGCTCGGGCTATATAATCAGAGTTGGCATAAGTGTTCTCGTCAATCTCTGCATACTTCTTCAAAGTAGGAAGGTCATCCAACGTAGCTGGATTCATCCAGTCTGTGTACCAGGCTGCACCAGGGTTGCAAGGCTCCTCACCGAGGTTCTTGCTCTGGAAGTAAGCCAGGAAATCATCGGTCAAGTCGATGTTCTGCTCCTTATCTGGCTTCACCTGACTACGCTTTATATTGTAGTAGTGACGGCAGATGCGATAGAGACGAGGGTCGTTGGTATTCTGCAACTGATAGAACAAGGTAGAGCATACCATGGTAGGCGATGTGGCATCCTGACCATAGAGAATCTCTCCCAAGGCATTTGTACGGAAATCGTAATCGTTGGCTCCATCATAATAGGTAAATGGAGCATCAGCATACTTGATATAAGCATCATCTGCTGCACTGGCGATAGCACCGGCAGCCACAGCCTTCTCAAACTCCTCCTTTGCCTTCTGTGGATTAACATCGGAAATGCGCATGGCATAGCGCATACGGAGTGCATTGGCATACTTCTTCCACTGAGCTACATCACCACCCATGCTGGTGACATCACCAGAAATGTGGTCGGTACCTGTGCCAAGCTGCTTCTCGCAAGCGTCAAGTTCATCAAAGAACCAGCTGTAGAGTTCCTCTACGGTATCATACTTAGGGGTGGAGATACCTGAGATATAACCCAGACCTGCCTCCGAACAAGGCACGTCACCGTAGGTATCTGCCAAAACTGCCGTGAGATAGACACGGTGGATACGAAGTGCCGCATTCAAGTTTGCCTTGTCAGCAGAATTGTGGATGGCATCCACAAGGTTCTTGATACTGATTTCATAATAGCGGTCCCAAACTCGACGGGACATATCATCTTCTCTGAAATTAGAACCAGCGTAATTGGTTACATTCCAACCACCAGCAAAATACTGTGGAAAACCAGATATATAGTTACGGTAGGTATCCATCAGACTGAAGTCACCGTAAGTCTGCAACAAAGCTGTTGTCAACTGTGCGTTAGGGTCGAGCTCGTTCACCTTGGTCTTGTCGGTATTGATGTTGCTCAAGGTATCATCAGAGCAAGAAGTCATCGCAGTGCCGGTTGCCATCAGGGCGAAAGCCATCATCAGGCTGCTCTTACCTATATATTTCTTGATTATATTGTTCATTTTCTTACCTTATTATATATTAGAACTCTTCTAAAGAAATTGATTCATTTTTTCGAGACTAGAACTTCACATTCACGTTCAAACCATAACTCTTGCGAGATGGCAGGGAACCATATTCCAGACCGAGACCTGAGGTGTTGTAGCTGGAGTCTGGGTCGATGTTAGGAATGTTCTTCCAAACAATGAATGGGTTACGAGCCACGAAGGATACGGTCAAGCCCTTGACATACTTGCCCAGGATGCTCTCTGGGAAGGTATAGCCGAAAGTAATCTCACGACACTTCACGTAAGAATTGTCGTAAACGAAGGCACTCTGCACGCCATTTGCCACATGCTTCCAGTAATCTTCAGGGTTCACGGCGATGTCGTTCTTGCGATAAGTACCGTCGCCATTGTCGATGACACCATCTACGACAAATCCCTTGCAGTTACCAGTCTCACGCCATGCGGCAAGGTCCATACCCGAAGCCTTGCGAGCCTCCTCGGAAGTGTACCACTCCTCACGGCCTGCCAATGTTCCCTTTGCCTTACCTGTCTGGTATGCAGAACGCATGGACATAGAGTAGATGTCGGCACCTACCTTCACATCGAAGGATGCAGAGAGGCGGAAGTTCTTGTAGCTGAAGGTTGAGTAGAAACCACCTGTCCAGTCCCAAGTAGAATTGCCGATGGTCTTGACCTTCTGGTCAATCTTTGGAAGACCAGTAGCTGCATCGACAACCACCTGTCCCTTGTCGTTGTAGAGGAAGTCGTGTCCACGGATAGCTCCATAGTTCTCGCCAACCTGAGCACCTACTGATACACCGCACCATGTGGCCTTGGCAAGCTCAAAATAGTCCATGCCATCTACGAGCGACTTCACCTTGTTGGTATTCTTCGAGAAGTTGACACCCAAGTCCCAAGCGAAGTCCTTGATCTGCAAGGCACGGGCATTGAGGGCAATCTCGACACCCTGGTTCTGAATCTCACCGGCATTGATGAGGCGGTAAGCATAGCCAGAGGTGGTGGTTGAAGCCAAACTCAAAATCTGGTTCTTGGAGTTCTGGTTGTAATAGGTGGCATCCAAGCCCAAGCGTCCGTTAAGGAACTTCATCTCCAAACCTACCTCGTAAGAACCTGTCATTGTAGGCTTCAAATCCTTGTTCGGCTGTGTTGAGTTGGCTATCATACCGATGGTATAACCCGAGTAGCTGTACTTGCCCGTGGTATAGTTGAGTGCCAACAGGTATGGATCGGTATCGCTACCTACCTTTGCCCAAGATGCGCGAATCTTACCATAATTGATGAACTTCTTGTTCTTGATAAACTCAGAGAAAACCAAACTACCCGATACAGATGGATATACGTATGTATTATTATTTGTAGGGAGCGTAGACGACTTATCGCCACGGAGGGTTCCCTCCAAATAGTAAGTATGCTTGTAGCCAAGGCTTGCGCTGGCATAGAGAGAGCTGATCTGTTTCTTGTACATGCTCTCACGAGTGTTCTGTTCCTGATAGTTCATGATATTCTGGATGCCATCCATCTGCTGGTTGAGACCGACGTTGGTAGTGGTCTTGTTGTTCACCTTGAAGATGTTACCACCAGCGGTAGCGTTGACATCGAAGTCGCCCCATGAGTTGTTGTAGAGGGCAAGTATCTCGGCGTTGAGTGTGCGGTTGTTGAAGATTTGGTCGGTAAGCTTTCCGGCAGGAGTTCCTGGAGTTGTCTTGGCGATGAATTCCTGGAAGTTCATGCTGTTGATGTCGGTACCGATAGTACCCTGCAACTTGAGGTGCTTGTTGATGTTCCAGATTGCCTTACCCGTAAAACGGAACACGTCCTTGTCGGATGTATTGCTGTTCTTATAGAGATCCCAGTATGGGTTCTTGTTATACTGATCGTTACCATTCCAGTTAGAGTAGTTGCCGTCGGCATCCTCATAGTGCTTCAGCCAAGCCTGGTCGTAGGTACCCGCCAGGGTCATGAGGTTCTTACCCACGTTGCTCTGAGAGTCACCAAGGGCAGGACGGTTCTTTACCTTCTCACGAGTATAGTTGGCGGTGAAGTCGAAGTCAACAGGACCTGCAGAGGTATTCACACGGAGGTTGAAGTTGTCACGACTCATATTGGTATTTGGCAAGATATCCTTATTGCGCATATCGGTAACAGAGAAACGCATACCCGTCTTACCGGAATTAACTGAGAGGATGGCAGAGTTCTGGGTGGTGAAACCTGTGCGGAAGAAATCAGAAGCATTGTTAGGATGCATCATGAATGGACGTTCTTCGCCATCGAAATATTTGAACATGAAGTCATCGGCCTTAGGGCCCCAACTTGAGTTCGTACCAGAAGTGCTGGATGTAGGAAGCTCGCCATTGTAGCCAGCACCATATATCTCCTGGATGTCGTCCCATTTAGCCAACTGGGTATCGATAGTATAAGAACCATTGTACTCCACGGAAATTCTATCCTTCTCTGCCTTCTTAGTAGTAATCAAGATAACACCATGAGAAGCACGGCTACCATAGAGGGCTGAGGCAGCAGGACCTTTCAATACGGTCATCGTCTCGATGTCGTCAGGATTGATGGCAGAGATACCATCACCGAGGTCATAACCACCAGCTTCACCAGCACTGCCAAAGTTGGTATTATCCAAAGGCACACCATCCACCACGTAAAGAGGCTGGTTATTGCCTGCCATTTCTGTATTACCACGAAGAAGCACGCGGGTAGAACCAGAAGCACCGCCAGCGGTGTTCTGCACAACGAGACCAGCCACCTTACCTGAAAGAGAGTTGATGACGTTGGTTTCCTTCGCCT
>ENA-OZSK01000324-OZSK01000324.1-human-gut-metagenome-genome-assembly--contig:-NODE-324-length-11832-cov-5.096120_pt1 | contig 11832 bp, 8 predicted proteins | sample MGYA00244117_ERZ653956 | MGnify/ENA primary metagenome ERZ653956 (study PRJEB26926, sample SAMN06164473) | human gut metagenome | biome: ENVO:00009003; feature: ENVO:2100002; material: ENVO:00002003... | reverse complement strand
GTAGTCTCGTGGGCTCGGAGATGTGTATAAGAGACAGCACCGTCCCTCATCTGCGTTGCGCGCTCACCATTAGGCGTCTTTGAAGTTGCGATACCTACCTAACCGCACCTCGAAAGACCACGTTTCGCATCTCAAAAGACCATGTATCGACGCCCGATTAGGCATGTTTCGCAACGTGGAAAGATAAAACAGGAGCGCAAAACCCGCTCGTTTTTCGATAACCTCTTATCCATCAATGCGTTACACAATATCGCTGAGAATAGCGCATTTCCGCTCAATCGTTTCGTCGTCGCCGCCAACGATGTAGATTCCAATATAGATTGTTGCCAAAATTCACATCGCGCCCCAACCTCCCCACCTTATTTTCCCCAATCGGTCATTAGACCGAAACAAAAGCCCACCGCATGGCCCGAGGCCCCGAAATAGCATGGAATGGCTGGGCACCGGATAAATTATCGAAGAGGGCGATTGTAGTATAAATAATATTTTGTACTTTTGTAACTAATCATTATATACTTTGTTTATGACAAAGAGAGAAGCCCTTCAATTATTTGAAGAAAAGAAGATACGCTCCGTATGGGACGACAAAGAAGAGAAATGGTATTTCTCTATAGTGGATGTTTGTGCGGTATTGACCGAAAGCAAAGATCCTGCAGCATATTGGAGAAAGTTAAAACAAAGACTGAAACAAGAAGGAAATGAAACCGTGACAAATTGTCACGGTTTGAAATTGCGTGCAGCCGACGGCAAGCTCCGCTTGACGGATGTGGCTGATACAGAGCAACTTTTCCGTCTTATACAGTCCATTCCTTCTCCCAAGGCAGAGCCTTTCAAGTTGTGGATGGCACAAGTGGCAAGCACACGGTTGGAGCAGATGCAAGACCCGGAGAAAAGCATCGACCAGGCTGTGATAGATTATAAGCGATTGGGATATTCAGACGCATGGATAAACCAGCGCATCAAGTCTATTGATATAAGAAAAGAACTAACAGACGAATGGGCAAGAACAGGCGTTCAGCAGGGCATGCAGTATGCATCTCTTACCGACATTATCACTCGTGAATGGAGCGGAATGAGCACCAAGCAATACAAGCAATTCAAGGGTCTGAAGAAAGAAAGTCTACGCGACAACATGACCAATATGGAGATTGCGCTCAATATGCTCGCCGAGGCTTCTGCCACAGAATTGTCTAAACAGCGCAATCCTCAGGGCTTTAACCAACAGAAGCGTGTGGCTAAGGATGGCGGAAGCGTAGCTAAGGCCGCCCGCACTCAATTGGAATCAAAACTCGGCCACAAGGTTATTTCGCCAGCCAAGGCAAGCGATTATTTGCCACCTGTTGAAAATGATAATATAATAGAGGAGCAATGATAGTATTTCCCAAGAGTACCCTTGTGGGTAAGCCTGTGCCCAAGACGGCGTTCTACCGCAATCTGGAGGTAAATGCCAAAATGAAGCAGCGGTTTGTGGACAGCGTAGAGAGCATCACGTGGACGGCGAAGCTGGCACCCTCCACGCTCAGTGTGGCAGACGGCAAGACGGTGCACGAGATTGCCGTGTTCCGCATCGAACTGAAAGGTGAGACCGTACCGACGGATGTGTTAGTCTTTATCGACCGCCAGATGCCTCGCCACACGCTCTTCTTGCTTCAGCACGATGACGACTTCTGTCTGCTGGTGAACTACAAGGAATGGCATGATGCCGCTAACACCCGGTTTGATATAGTCAAGACTTTCCAAACTGGTTGGACTTCAGCCGATAAGCTGTCTTTATCGCTCGACGGGCAAGACATGGATGCAGTGTATTCAGCCATAGTAAAACAGGTGGCTGGTGCTGACATCACTTCCGAGGCAAAAGACATACATACTGCTGTGGCGCAGACGAAGGAGCAAGAGGCGTTGCGGCAAAAAATAGCTGCCCTCGAAGCTAAAATAGCTAAAGAGCGACAGCCAAAGAAGAAGTTTGAGTTGCACCAGCAACTTGTGAAACTGAAAGAAAACAATGAATAAATGACGACAATCATAAATATGAATGACGACATCGTTAAGCAATGATGAAGATAATGGGAATTCTTAAAAACGACAATAGAGACAATAGAGACAACAGGCTTCGCCTTCAAACAAAGACATTGTCACTAAAGTTGTCTCTATTGTCTCTATTGTCGTTAAAAAAAAACAAGTCTATTGTCGTTAAAAGATAATAAGTTATAATGTAAAACCGAAACATAATGGAGAAACTAAAAATGCAGACCGCTGATGGTGTGCAGGACAATATCAGCCGAATAGCCGAATTGTTCCCTGAATGTATCACAGAGGTTAAAACCCAACGGGGGAGGATAAAACATTCCGTTGACTTTGACAAGCTGCGCCAGCTGCTGTCTTCCGATATTGTAGAAGGCAACGAAGAGCGCTATCAGTTTACTTGGCCCGACAAGCGCAAGGCTATCCTTGCTGCCAATGCCCCCATCAACGCCACGCTGCGCCCATGCCCGGAGGAGAGCGTGAACTTCGACACCACACAGAACCTGTACATTGAGGGCGACAACCTCGATGTGCTGAAATGCCTTAAGGAGACCTATCTGCATAAGGTGAAGATGATCTACATCGACCCACCATATAACACCGGCAATGATTTTGTTTATGAAGACGACTTTGCGGAGTCGGCTGCAGAATATCTCGCCAACTCAGGACAATTTGACGAGCAGGGCAACCGTCTGGTGACGAACACCGAAAGCAACGGACGCTTCCACACCGATTGGCTGAATATGATTTATCCGAGACTGAAGGTGGCAAGGGACTTGCTGACTGAGGATGGAGTGATATTTATAAGCATTGGTGACGAAGAATTGCAAAATCTTAGGAAAATTGCTGATGAAGTCTTTGGAGAAGCTAATTTTAGAAATCAAATTACAATTAGAAGAGGAGCTAAATCTGTTCAAGCACAGTTTGACACATGGGATAGATTAGGACAAGGTGTAGAATATCTTTTGCTTTATACTAGAAATAGTCTTTATAGATTTCCTAAGCAAATGAAAAACTTAGAAGAAGCAAGAGGTGGCAGTTGGAATAATCACTGGCGTGGAACCGACCGTCCTACAATGAGATATGAAATCTTTGGAATTTGTCCTTCAGAAGGACAATGGAGATGGAGCAAAGAGCGAAGTGATAAAGCAATTGCAAATTATAAAAGGCTTCAGGACGAATTAAATAAAGAAGAACCATCCCAAGAAGAAATCGACTATTGGTATTCAAAACAACCAGAAGGAACAGATTTGCTTCGTCTTTCCAAAAAAGGGAAACCAGAACATTACATCAAAGCTACGACTCAAACTCTTCTAAACAATTCCTGGGAAGACTTACTAATAGGAAGTTCATCAGAAATTTTGAAGCTATTTGAAACTAAAGTGTTCGACACAGCTAAACTAACAGCACCTATAAAGCGAATGCTTAATTTCACTGACAAGAACGCTCTTATCCTCGACTTCTTCTCCGGCTCCGCCACAACCGCCCACGCCGTTATGCAGCTCAACGCCGAAGATGGAGGCAACCGCAAGTTCATCATGGTTCAGTTACCCGAACTGACCGATGAGAAGAGCGAAGCCTATAAAGCTGGTTACAAGAACATCTGCGAAATCGGCAAAGAGCGCATCCGTCGTGCTGGTGCCAAGATTAAGGCAGACTCTCCACTCACTACACAAAACCTCGACACAGGATTCCGTGTGTTGAAGCTCGACAGCAGCAACATGAAAGATGTGTTCTATTCACCGAAGGAAACATCACAACTGGAATTGTTTAGATATGTAGACAACGTAAAGGACGACCGTACAAGCGAAGATCTTCTGTTCCAAGTGATGCTGGAGCTCGGTGCAACGCTCGACAGCAAAATAGAAGAGAGCAAAGTGGATGGCAAGACCATATATAATGTAGGCGACGGCTATCTTGTGGCTTGCTTCGATCAGGACGTTTCCGATGATGTGGTGAAAGCCATTGCGAAGATGCAACCAACGTATGCCGTTCTGCGTGATACTGGCATGGCAGATGATGCCACGGCAACCAACTTCGAGCAGATCTTCAAGACCTATTCGCCTAACACGACGGCAAGAATTTTGTGAGATGATTAAAACGACAATAGAGACAATAGAGACAACAGGCTTCGCCTTGAAACAAGAAACTTATTGTAACAAAGTTGTCTCTATTGTCTCTATTGTCGTTAAAAAAATAATGATGATAATACGGCTATATTATTCGTAATAAAATCGTATCTTTGTTCTTGACATATGTCAAAGTTAATAAAACAAGTGATATGGTAGGCATAAAAGAAAGCAAGGCTTACATGTATGACGTTGTGGGCGCTATATATGAAGTGCGTAAAGAAATGGGAGTTGGGCTTAATGAGAGTTGTTATCAAGAGGCGTTGGAAATGCAACTCCAAGAAATAGGCGTGAGTTATAAACGCGAGATGGCGTTTAATCCCTACTATCATGGAAAGAAGATGAAAGCTTCTTTTCGATTGGATTTCCTGTGCAAGAATAACATCATTGTTGAATGCAAAGCTGTTTCCGAACTCAATGAAAATCACAGGGCACAACTATTCAATTATATGCACCTTCTGAAATACCGTTACGGCATACTTGTGAATTTTGCGCCAAAATACTTTGAGATAGAACGCTACCTGTATGATGAAGATACGGATGAGATATTGAATATGTATGGAAATCCAATAAGCGCAGATGAGTGATAAAGAACGACAAGAAATAATTATGATAGCATGAAGATGTAATGGTGATTGAAAGGACATAGGAAACTATGTTTTTTAAAGACGACAATAGAGACAATAGAGACAACAGGCTTCGCCTTGAAACAAATACATTGTCACAAAAGTTGTCTCTATTGTCTCTATTGTCGTTAAAAATTTTATAGTCGTCTAAAAACAATTGTAGTAAGAATAATGAAGTTAAAATTCAAGATACAACAATATCAAACCGATGCCGTAGAAAGCACCGTCGACATCTTTAACGGGCAGCCCAATCAGGGACTCTTGGACTACAAGATGGACCAAGGAAAGGTGTACGTCATTGACAACGGCAAGCGCATAGAGCAAAAAGGCATCAGTTTCAGCGGGCATGACACAGGCTACAAAAACGGCGAGATAGTGCTTTCGGAGGATGAGTTGCTCAAGAACATCCATCAGATACAGACACAGAACAACATCCACCTTAGCAATGAGGTGATAAAGCGCCTTGGAGCCTGCCAGCTCGATATAGAAATGGAGACCGGTACAGGTAAGACCTACGTCTACGTGAAGACTATGTTTGAGCTGAACAAACGCTACGGTTGGACAAAGTTTATCGTCGTTGTGCCCAGCATCGCCATACGTGAAGGTGTAAAGAAGAGTTTCGACATCACCCAAGACCACTTCATGGAGCTTTATGGCAAGAAGGCACGCTACTTCGTTTATAATTCGGACAACCTCAATCAGATAGACACCTACTCGCAGAGTGCCGACATCTCCGTGATGATCATCAATACGCAGGCGTTTAACACCTCGATGAAAGAAGGTGGTAAAAACAAGTATGCCCGCATCATTTACGACAAGCGCGACGAGTTTGGCTCACGCCGACCCATCGACGTGATAGCAGCCAACCGCCCAATCATCATATTGGACGAACCGCAGAAGATGGGCGGCGCAGCCACACAGACAGCGTTGGCACGCTTCAACCCATTGTTCACGCTCAACTATTCGGCCACACACCGAGAGACCCACAACCCCGTGTATGTGCTCGATGCGCTGGATGCCTACAACCAGAAGTTGGTGAAGAAGATAGAGGTGGTGGGCTTCGAGCTTCGCAACCTCAAAGGCACGGAAAGCTACATCTATTTCGACAGTGTCGTCCTGTCGAAGAACGAGCCACCAATGGTGCGCATGGAGATAGACGTGCAGAGCAAGAGCGGCAACATCAAACGAGCCTACAAGAATGTAGGCGAAGGCGACAACCTCTTTTATCTCTCAGGAGAAATGGAGCAGTATCGTGGCTATATGTTAACAGAGATTGACCCTTTGCGTGGCAAGGCTATATTTAGTAATGGCGTAACGCTAAACGTGAAAGATATCCAAGGAAATGTTACAGCCGACCATAAGGCACGCATACAGATACGCGAAACCATCAAGGCGCACTTCCGTAAGGAGTCGGCCTTGTTCAAGCGTGGCATAAAGTGCCTATCGCTATTCTTCGTCGATGAAGTGGCAAACTACCGCCAGTATGACGACGACGGCAACCAGCAGTTGGGACGCTATGGCGAGATATTCGAGCAGGAGTATATGGATGAGCTGAATAACAATCAGAACATGTACGACCCTGACTATATGGCGTACCTTGAAAGCATATCAGCCCACGCCACCCATGCCGGATATTTCTCGATTGACAAGAAAGGCCGTTCTATAAACAGTTCTGTAAAGCGTGGCAGCGACCAGAGCGATGACACCTCGGCTTACGACCTTATCTTGAAGAACAAGGAGCGACTGCTCAGCCTCGACGAGCCTGTGCGCTTCATCTTCTCCCACTCAGCGCTCCGTGAAGGTTGGGACAATCCCAACGTGTTCCAGATATGTTCGCTTCGCCAGTCGAACAGCGTTTCGCAGAAGCGTCAGGAGGTGGGCCGTGGCTTGCGTTTGTGCGTAGACAGATATGGTGTGCGCCAGGACAACGACGCACTTCCGGAAGAGGTGCATAAGGTAAACCGACTTACCGTCATAGCCAGCGAAGGATATGCAACCTTTGTGGCTGACTTGCAGCGCGACATCAAGCAAGACCTCTACGACCGTCCGACAAAGGCAGACGTTGACTTCTTCACTGGTAAAATCGTGACCTGCGATGATGGTTCGAAGTACACCATCACGAAGAATGACGCACAGGATATCTACTTTCAGTTGCGCACGAAGAACTATATCACCAAGGAAGGAGAGGTAACGGAAATATTCCGCAAGGCTTGTGCAGATGAAAAACTGGAACCGTTAGCAGATGAGTTGCAGCCCATGAGCAATTCGGTGATGAGACTTGTTCAGAGCATCTACGATCCGAGCGTATTGAAGGACATGATTGACGATGGCAGCAAGACGACAACGCCTGACAACAAGCTCAACGACAACTTCATGAAGAAGGAGTTTCAGGAACTTTGGCGACGCATCAATCACAAGTATGCCTACACGGTCAGCTTCGACAGCGAGGAACTTATTGAAAAAGCGGTTGCCGCAATAAACAAAGAACTGGAGGTAACCCAGTTGAGCTATGTTGTGACACGAGGCGAGCAAAAGGACAAGGCATCGCTCAACGACATGAAGCACGGCGAAATGATGCGCCAGCAGGAAAGTGCAACAGAGAAACTGAAAACGGATATTGTAAGCAATGTGCGCTATGACCTGTTGGGCAAGATAAGCAGCGCTACTCGTCTGACCCGAAAGACAGTGGCAACAATACTTTCAAAGATACGTCCGTTGAAGTTCTGCATGTATAAGATGAACCCTGAAGAGTTTATTCGCAAGGTAACACGCTTGATCCTAGAGCAGAAAGCCACAATCATCGTTGAGCATATCAGCTACAACAGAATAGACGGGCAGTTTGACAGCGACATCTTCACGCAAGAGAAACACGGAACAATAGACCGTGCCTTCGAGGGCAAGAAAAGCATTGTTGACTATGTGTTTACGGATAGCGAGGGAGAACGCAAGTTTGTTGGTCAGATTGACACGGCAAAGGAAGTTGCGGTATATGCCAAGTTGCCCAAAGGATTCCATATCCCGACACCAGTGGGCAACTATTCTCCCGACTGGGCAATTGCGTTCCAAGAAGGCGAGGTGAAGCACATCTATTTTGTAGCAGAGACAAAAGGCTCTATGTCGAGCATGGACCTGCGCGAAATAGAGAAGGGCAAGATAGCTTGTGCCGAAAAATTGTTTGATCAAATATCTACGTCCAATGTGAAATATGGTAAAGTGGATAGCTTTGAGACACTGATGGATATCGTGAAATAAATCTCAAATCGATCATTAGATTTCAATCCCATTCACCACAAATATGCACACATCGCGGAGCTGCCGGATTTCGTTGGAGTCCAGCAGCTTCATTCGTCTTGCGCCTTCGCTCCCACGGTCCTACAGGCGCACGCCGACCCTTCCGTCCCACCGCCTTGCACACCTTTTCCCACTTGTTTATAAAAAAAATACTGCAAAGCGATGAGTTCTCTGCAAAAAATAGTTTATCTTTGCAGAAGATAGGCCGCATCTCAGCATAATGTTCAAGCAAGCTTGATATTCTGCCTTCGATTTGCACTATCCTTGCAGAAGATAGGCTGCTCTATCTTTGCAACATGCAAGCCGCATCGCATCATCAGGGCGGCAACTTAAACCCATAACTTAAACACTTACGTACTATCATGAACGAACAGAACGCAATGAAACCATACGTCATTGGTCTCGACCTCGGCGGCACCAACTCGGTGTTCGGCATCGTCGACGCGCGTGGTGAAATCAAGGCTACGACAGCCATCAAGACAAAGGCCTACGACAACGAAGAGGATTATGTGAACGCATCGGTCGACGCGCTCCACATCATCATCGACCAGGTGGGCGGCATCGAGAAGATCAAGGCGATGGGTATCGGCGCACCCAACGGCAACTTCTATACGGGCAGCATCGACTTCGCCCCCAACCTTCCTTGGGCACACGACCACTCTGTGCCATTGGCCAAGATGTTCTCGGAGCGTCTGGGCGGCATCCCTGTGGGCCTCACCAACGACGCCAACGCAGCAGCCATCGGCGAGATGATCTACGGTGTGGCTCGCGGCATGAAAAACTTCATCATGATCACCCTCGGCACAGGTGTGGGATCGGGCATCATCTGCAACGGCCAGATGGTGTACGGCAGCGACGGTCTGGCCGGTGAGCTGGGCCACGTCATCGTGCGCCCGGAGAACGGTCGTCTCTGTGGTTGCGGGCGTAGAGGATGCCTGGAAACCTACTGCTCAGCAACGGGTGTGGCTCGCACGGCACGCGAGTTCCTGGAGAAGAGCGACACGCCGTCGCTGTTGCGCGACATGAATCCGGAGGACATCACATCGCTTGATGTGTCGATCGCCGCCCAGAAGGGCGACAAGCTGGCCCTGGAGATCTACGAGTTCACTGGCGAATTGCTGGGTGAGGCTTGCGCCAACTTCGCCACTTTCTCTTCGCCCGAGGCCTTCGTGTTCTTCGGCGGTCTGACCAAGGCTGGCGACCTGCTCATGAAGCCCCTGGTGAGAAGCTACAACGAGCACGTGCTCAAGATCTACAAGGGCAAGGCCCAGTTCCTGCTGAGCGCGCTCGACGGCAGCTCGGCCGCTGTGCTCGGAGCCAGCGCCGTGGGATGGGACCTGTAACCCGCCACACACCAGGAGCGTAGGCGCACCCCAAGAATCCACGGGCGAGAATGTGCCTGAGCGCTCCACCATTCATACACCAATAGCATCGGCAACGCCTGCAAAAGGAGGCGTTGCAGGTGCTATTTTACGTTTTGGCGGATATTCATGGGGCAAAAAGGCCGATGCGCTGAGGATTTTTCGTACCTTTGCCGCGCAAAACAAACAAAGCAAACAGCAAATAAAAGATTATCAGATGCAGAAGAAAGAACTCTGTTACATAGCGATCGTCGCCGTGTTGGGTCTGTCGTTGTTGATGGGCTTTGTGGTCGAAGTGTTTCATGTCGACTTAGGTCCCTGGGCATGGGTGGCCCAATGGGTGTCGTCGCCCATCGCCCTGGCCATCGGTTTCGTCTTCGCCCTGCTCTTTGGCAAGGCGTTCCCCACGTTCAACAAGACCATGTCGAAGAAGCTCCTACAATACTCGGTCATCGGCCTGGGCTTCGGCATGAACGTCAACCAAGCGCTTGCCTCGGGCTCCGAGGGCATGCTGTTCACCATCGTCAGCGTGTTTGGCACGTTGGGATTGGGTTGGCTGTTTGGCCGCAAGCTGCTGGGGGTCGACTCGCAAACCAGCTACCTACTGTCGTCGGGCACCGCCATCTGTGGCGGATCGGCCATTGCCGCCGTCGGCCCGGTGCTGAAAGCCAAGGCCGAGAGCATGTCGGTGGCGTTGGGTGTGGTGTTTGTGCTCAACGCCGTGGCCCTCTTCATCTTCCCCACCATTGGCGACGCCTTGGGCATGACGATGAAGCAGTTTGGCATGTGGGCGGCCATCGCCATCCACGACACGTCGTCGGTGGTGGGCGCAGGTGCCGCCTACGACCAGATGCACCCGGAGCTGATTGCCCAGCAGGGAGTGAGCGCCTTGGAGGTGGCCACCACCATCAAGCTGACGCGCGCCCTGTGGATCGTGGTGCTGGCCTTGGTTACGCCGTTCTTCTTCCGCCAGACACTGGCCGCCTCGACCGACGGCCCCACGAAGCGTTGGTACCAGTGTGTGCCGCCCTTCATCGTGTGGTTTGTGGTGGCCATCGTTTTCAACACCTACGTGCTGAGCAACGCCTCGCTCCTGGGCGACACCGCCGCCACGATGGGTGGGCAGATGAGTGGCGCGGTGAACAAGTTGGCCAAGCACCTCATCACTCTCTCGCTGTTCTTCATCGGCGCGTCGCTCACGCGCGAAACGCTCCGCAGCGTGGGTCTGCGCCCGCTCATCCAGGGTGTGCTACTGTGGCTCAGCATCAGCCTCATCACCCTCGGCTACATCTACTGGGTGGCCTAACCGGAACAGGAGAATAGCATCATCCACTTCGCACAAGCATACCTACAAAAAGGGAGGCAAGCACATCCATCTGCGCTTGCCTCCCTTTTATTTTAGAATCACCCATGCGGATCACTTCGTCCGCACACGGCGGAATGGGCTATTTCACAATGCGGAGCGACTGCGATGCCTTGACGCGCACCTTGCCGTTGGCCACCTTCATGCCCTTAGCGGGCGTGGCAGCGGCAACCTTGGCAGCCGAAGCCACGGGGTAGGTGTGGCTCAGGGTGGTAGGCTCGGCATTCTCGATCTGCGAATGGAACGCCGTGCGAGTGATCGACGTGCCATTGGCGTCGGTCACGGCAAACACCAACACATACCAATCGCGCTCAGCGCTGGTGAAGGTCTTGGTGTAAGTGAACGTGCCGTCCTGCAACTGCGACGTCACATCGGTGGCCTTGTCGGAAGCCATCAGCACTGGCCAGGCGTCCGACGGATTCTCATAGCCCTGGGTGCCCTGCAGGTCGTTGAGCGCATTGTCCCAATCGTTCTCGCTCATCAAAAGCAGGGTGGCCTTGGTGATGGGAGCCGAGGTCTTCGAGGCGAAACTGTAATGGGCGTAGAGCGCGCGATTCTCGACGCTGAAGCTGTCGGTGTTGAGCTTCGGACAGTTGTCGTTGCTCACCGGCTTGATGTAGATGTCGTCTATTTGTCGCTTCACCTGGTCGCCATTGGCATCCACGCCAAGCACAAGGAACGAGTAGTGGCTCTCTGCCGACACATTCCACTTGTTCTCGCCTTGGGCCTGGAACTCGTTCCAACTGCTGGCGGTGAAATCGGTGGCCTCGGTGGCCATGATGTAGTCGTAACCCTTCACGTTGAGCAACTCATCGATGCTCTTCTTCGTTCCGAGCACCATGTGGAGCGTCTTGATGCCGTCGCCCGGATTGACGCTGAACGTCACCTTGCCCGCATCGTCGAGACCGTCGTAGGTCACCTCGAGCGACTCGTCGCTCTCTTCGGGTTCGGCTGTGGAAACAACCTTATACGACATATCGGTGCCCAGCGCATAGCCCTGTCTCTTATACACATCTCCGAGCCCACGAGACTACGCTGCA
>ENA-OZSK01000316-OZSK01000316.1-human-gut-metagenome-genome-assembly--contig:-NODE-316-length-11909-cov-4.274422_pt1 | contig 11909 bp, 5 predicted proteins | sample MGYA00244117_ERZ653956 | MGnify/ENA primary metagenome ERZ653956 (study PRJEB26926, sample SAMN06164473) | human gut metagenome | biome: ENVO:00009003; feature: ENVO:2100002; material: ENVO:00002003... | reverse complement strand
TCGCCATACTTCTCCTGTTCGGCGAGATAAGTCATGCCTTCGCCATTGCTAAACCTTTCCGAGTATTTGCCAAACTCGCCCGCTTCGCCGCTGGCGTTAATGGCGTCGAGCGTCCAGCCGAATATGCCCATGCGCCACCAGGGCATTTCTTCGGGCTCGATGGGATGGCTCGATGGGGTGGAGTAGACGTGACCTTCCACGGTCATGGCTGTCTCAGGTTGATAGCGCAGGGGCTTGTCGGCAAGGATATCCTTGACGTCATAACGCCTCCATCCCTGCACCATGAGCAGCAAGTCAAGGCGTGCCCGATGGGTGCTGTCGTCTGCTTCGAAATAGTAGTCGGGGTTGGCTACGAAGCCTTTCAGGTCGCTCGCCAGAAGCAGGTCGGTCAGAATGTTGCCCGTGTCGTAGGTGGGGGTATCGTAGCTGTTATCTCTGACGGCCAGGCTCATGGTCTTGATGTTGGCGGGAGCCTGTAGCTTCAAGCTGATTTTCTCGTAAGGACCGTATTCTTTTTTAAGACCTTCGACCGTTATCTGTTGTTTGTTGAGGTCATGATGATCAACGAAGAACAACCTGTCGGCCAACACTTGGCCCTCTTGGGTCATCACCACAAGATCGTTGACGCCCGTTGGCAACTTGCTGGTGTTGAGGCGAAGCGACGCTGCGCCTGTTGCGTCGAGGTTGATGTCTTGGTAGTCTCTTAGTTCGCCACGGCATAGAATGGCTATGGTTAGTGCCGGCGCATTGAGTCCCACGGCTTGCAGTTGCAGCTGGTCTTGGTTGAGATGGATGGCTATTCCTTGCGGTTGGGCCACTGGCAAGTCGAACGAATACGACTTTCCCTTATAGTTGAACACCACTTTCTCTGATGCGTCTTGGTTGCTGTTGAGCGAGAATACGCCGCGTCCCAAGTGGTTGGCCACGATGGATTGCTGTCCCAGGCTGCCCATGAGGTTCACTCCTTCGTCCAGTTCGTTGGTCGCTTCGAAGGCTATGCGCTGTGAGGTGCCCGCAATGCGGTTGCCGCCTTCGGGGAAGAAAGCCACGTTCAACTGCGGTTTCGGCACCTTTCGAGCTCGCTGGCGGGGCCGGGGAACAATGCTCTTCAAGGAGTAATCGCCTGCCTGAAGTGGTCTTTCGTAGATGGGCACGACGCGCGAATACAGACTTCCGTATTCGCGAAAGAAGTCGGCGGCCATCTTCCGGTTGTAGAATTCTTCGCGGTAAATGCGGTTGTACGACTTTTCCGTTACGTTGAAGTTGAGCATCCATCGTGTATAGGCTCGGAGCTCGTAGTAGCCCGAGTAGAGTGAGTCGGTGAGCGCAAAGTTGCCCGCCCCATAGCCATTGGCCGACACGATGAGCTGCTGGCGCTCCACCACAAAGCCGTCGGGCGACACCAGTTCCACGTAGACGATGCGGCTCATATCGGTGGGCGTGAGGTCGTTGGCTTTCACCACGTATGCCTTATACCAGAGCGTGTCGCCCATGAAATAGCTTGTGTTGTCGAGGTGCAGATACACCTTCTCCTGTATGGGCGCTTTCTCCAAGCGTCCTTTGAGGCTGTTGTCTTGCGCTTGCATGCATAGGGGCATACACAACAAGCCCATGAGTAATCTGAAGATACATTTGTTCATAATGGAGCCGATATGCGTTTGTATCTTGTTGGCGGTTATTGTGAAACCACCACATGTCCATTCTCGGTGATTCCTTCTGCCGAATAGTACAAGTCGTGGCAAGTGCTGTTGGCCAAGACCTCGAACGACACCTTGCCGTTGGCGTCTGTTGTCAAGTTGGGCTCCCAGAGGAGCGTTCGGCGGAAATCTTCGTTGGGTATGATGCCCATTAGCTCTCTGTCTTCGTAGGTCTCGGGGTAGGTAAGGCCGTGGAACCATGTGGTGCGCAGTCCATTGGGCTTTTTGCGATAATAGCGGCCTTGAGGGTTTTGGTACACAAAGATCTTTATGGCGTTGGGGCCAACCTGCTGGGCGCGCCAATCGTTGATGTCGGCGTTGGCTGTTGTTACGAGCACCTTGCTCACCTCATCCATATAGAAAGGAAAAGCGTAGGGAACCACGGCGCCATCTCTCTCGCTTTCTATGTTGTTGGGGTTGTCGGGCTTCCTTATTCTTCTTGATACGCCCGTGGCGCAAGCAAAGCGATTGTTTACAAACCACATGATGGGGCGACGCCCATAGGTCAGGCCTGTGTCGTAATAGTTGTATTGGTCTTTGATGTAAGGCATGTAGCCCGACACGTTGTCGCTTCCTTTGAGCTGAGGCAGTTTGCCCTTCAGGTATTCTATCAGCGTGGGCATGGACATGCCTTTGTCGAGCAGTTGGTCGACCTCATCGCCTGGACGGAATATCAGGTCGGCCGTATTCATCTTGCCCTGATAACTCTCCCAATAGTTCTTTTTCTGCCAGCGCTTGGCCGTTACCAACAGTTGGCGCAGCACATGTATGCTGTCGGTGCTCAGCGTAAGGTCGCCACGGTCAATGGCGTCTTGCAGGTTGATGGGCGGCACGGGGAGTTGTATGGGTTGCCTCTCTTGAGGGTCGAGGGCGCGTGGTTTGGGCGAGAAGTTGCGGCTTACGCCAACGTAGTAGCCTTGCAGCTTGTCTTCCTTGCTGGTCTTCACGTACATGGTCCAGCCATTGCCCCAACAGTCGGGCACGGTGAAGCGGTAACGCCCTCGGCTATCGGTCTTGGTGTATCCCTTAAGGGCATCGCCATCAGCATTGTTGAGCACCAGTGTGAGGTCGATGCCTTCCACGGGCTGTTTCTTCTTGGTGCGGTAAATCTGTCCGTTGAGAATCATCTGTCTCTCAATGGGATAGTCGAAGGCGAAGTTTTTCTTGCCCTCCATCATTTGGAAGTCGTAGCGGTGCCATCCCTGCACCAGCATCAGCAAGTCGGCTGCTTGACGATGCTCATTGTCGTCGCTCTCGAGATAGTAGGCTGCATGGTTGATGTAGCCTTTCAGGTCGCTGCTTAGCAACAGCCATGAGGCGGCGTTTTGGTTCCATTCGCTTATCTGGCTGCCTGCGTCTCTCACGGCGAGCGAGAAGGTGGTGTTGGGCAATGTGGTGGCCGACATCTTGATGGTGCGCCCTGTCACGCTATCCATGGCGATGTGGATGGGGGCCACCTTGGTATGGGGATAGCCGAAGAGCATGCGCGAGGCGAGTATCTGCCCGTGCTCGTCGATGACGGTTAGTTGCGACACACCTTCTTTCATCTGCCTACGTGGCACCGAGAAGGTGAGGGGCTTGTCGCCCAACGTGTGTTCCTCGCAAAAGTAAACCTTTCCGTTGTTCATCAGCGTCACGCCAACAGTCTGCCCTTGCCAGTCGGCTGTGGCTGATAGTTGAATGGGTACTTGGCTCTTTTGCATCATGTCGACGCTGAGTGCCACGCCTGATGTCTCGGCGGCAGGGAGAGGGATGTTGGTGCTGCGCCCGTTGTCGCATACTACGTACAGCGTGCAGGGCGAGTTGTTTGGCGTCATAAACACCATGCCGCGCCCATCGTTGTTGGTCTGTGTGCGCATCAGCGTCTGCGTGCCCTGTTTCAGCGTGCAGGCAGCTTTCAGCCGTTGCCCTTGCTGGTCCAGCAACTCGAAGGCCACCCGGGTTTTGAAGCCTTTGATCAAGTGGCCGCCCTCGGGATAAAACTTGGCGTTGATGTTGTGCTTCAGGCCTTCTGACTTGTCGCGATTGCTGGGCACGTCGGTCGCCCTGGGTGTCCAGAGCCTGGGATTGCTGTAATCTCCTTCTTTCGCGGGTTTTTCAAAGACGGGTATGGTTCGGGAGAATATGGCGTCCTTGCCCCAGTTGAGCATGTAGCGTGTGTAGGCGCGGATCTCAAAGAAACCACCGCGGAGGATGTCATCGAGTTTGATTTGCCCCATGCCCACACCATGATTCAGCTTCACCTTCACTTGTTTTTCCATTTCGCCTGTCGTGTTGTAGAGCTCCACGTAGGCTATGTTGCTGCGCCCACCCAGCGAGTCGTTGTTGCTGCAAACCTGATAGACCTTGAACCAAAGGGTCTCGCCGATAAAATAGCCTGTGTTGTCGAGATGAAGGTATAGCTTTTCTTGCGGAAACACATGGTTGAACTTCCCCACAATCTTCGTGAAGTAACTGATGCTGTCGTTCTCCGCGGCGTGAATGGGGAAGAGCGATACCATGAAAAAAAGTATGGTGGTCAGGCTTCTGAGCCTGTAGGTCTTGTGTTGTTTCATGGTTGTTTCGTTTTAGAGGGTATTTGTCAGATGGCCCCCAGCCTTCATGATGACTTTTACTTACAATAGCAAAGATAAAAAAAACATGGAAAACGCAAGCGTTCTCGCGATTTATTTTGTTTTTATTCCTTGGTTTCGCTTACCTATCTATGTTTCTCAACGCAGCCTACCATGTACTAAGCACTTTGGGGCCTTTGCCCCACACAAATGACGAGGCCGCATGTTGCAAAACATACGTCACTTTGTGAATGTTCCGAAGCAGCCCTCGCGTTCAAACTTTCTGATGATGGCCTCTTCGGTGGAGGTGGTTTTCACGATCTTGTAATGCTCACGGAAGGCTTCGTCGTTGCCCCGTTGGCTCAGGGCGTTGTAGATGTCCTCCTTGCGTGTAGACGTTCCTTCACCGATATCATAATTGCCAATGTTGAACAGGGTGCTCCAGTAGACACCACCGTAGTCGTTCTTGCCTCGGTTGACTACCATGCGCGTGCCAATGGACGCCACCTCGTCGAATCCGCGGTCGTGCTTGTAGGTCATCTGGATTTCGATGTCGCGCGGACAATAGCGAAACATGGATGTGGGGCCCGACGTGCGATAGCGGATTCTTACGAGTTCGTTGTGCACCTTCCCGCGAAAGGATAGCAGGCGTAACTTGTCCATGTCAAACATCAGTCTTCCCGTCATGGCGTGAGTGGTGCCCTGCGCCGTTTCGCCAAACTGCACCACGATGATTTTTGAGTCATCATCGCCTTGCAAGATGGCGTATGACAGGTTGTATAGGTCGTCATAGTAGTGCTTGGTCCACTTATAGGGCAGCGGTGTGTAAAGGTCTTTCCATATACCGGGATCGGGAAGCATCGGGGCGATGCAAGAAGTGGTGTAATAGTTGCGAAACTTATAAAAGGGCTTCAGCGTGTCGCCACTTTCGATGTTGCCATAGCGTCCCGTGGTGAGCATGAAGTTGCGCAGGGCGATGTCTGACTGGCTACGGAAGAAAGCCTCGATGAGTTCGTTGTAGGTGGTGTCGTTGGATGACATCTGACGGTAGAAGTAATTGGATTGCTCGAAGCGAAACTGTGCATACTCCATTTTGAGTTTCTTCACCAGTTTCTTGAGCAAGCCCACGACATCGATAGGTGTAACGGTCACCTCTTGGAGCATTCTGGCATAGGGCTTCAGCGCCACCTTGCGCCCCAATTCGCTGGCCTTGACGTTCTTGGCGTTGTAGCCGACGTAGGTGATGCGGAGCACGTCTTCGGGTTGCGCCACGATGGAGAAGTCGCCCTCCTGGTTGGTGATGGTGGAGTGGGAGGAACTGACATATACGCTTGCCATGGGCAGCGGGTCGCCTGTGGTAGCGTCCACCACGCGAGCTGTGAAGGTGCTTTGGGCACAGACATTTGCCAAGTTCAACAGCAAGAAAAGGATTATGATAAGATTTCTTTTCATGGCAGTTCCCGTTTTATATAGGTCAGTCCCACTTTGATGGGAATCTTGCCGTGCAAAATAATAATTGTTATTTTGCGCGGCAAGATGCTTATTGATATACAATGAGTAATGAACGCTGTTTTGAGGCGTGTGCACGTGGCGGTTACGTCGTCGTTCTTGCCTGTGCCTATTGCAAGGCTTTCCACAGTTGGTGGAGAGCTTGCTGCAAGATGGCGCGTGGCGTGGCCACGTTCATGCGCATGAATCCCTCGCCGCCTTGTCCGAACATTTCGCCATCGTTGAGGGCGAGGTGGGCGTGGTTTACAAAGAGGTCGACGAGCTGATCGTGGGTGAGTCCCAGTTGTCGGCAGTTGAGCCACACGAGGAATGAGGCTTGTGGCCGCAAGGGTTTTATCTGCGGCATGTGCTGTCGGCAGTAGTCCTCCACAAACAGGATGTTCTGCTCCACGTAATGGAGCATGGCCTTTCGCCACGCTTCGCCCTGCTGAAAGGCGGCTATGGTGGCGATGGGCGCGAAGAGTGTGGGCTCGTTGAACTCGTTGGCAGTGAGCCATGAGTAGAATTTCTGTCGCAGGGTGTCGTTGGGCACGATGGCGTAGGAGCTTACAATGCCCGCAATGTTGAATGTCTTGGAAGGTGCTCCGAAGGTGATGCTGCATTGTGCGGCCTTCTCGGAGGCCATGGCAAACGGCAGGTGCTTGTTACCCCAGAGCGCCATATCGCAATGGATCTCATCGGAGACGACGAGGATGTGATGGTCGTAGCAGAAGTCGGCCAGGCGCGCCAATGTGGCCTTGTCCCACACGATGCCGGCTGGGTTGTGGGGGTTGGAGAGAATGAGCACCTTGCACTTGTCGTCGGCCACTTGTGCGAGGTTGTCGAAATCCATTGAGTAGGATCCGTCGGCGTTCTCCTTGAGGGGGTTGTACACCACCTCGCGGCCGTTGCCTTGTGGCGTGAGGCGGAAGGGGTGGTACGCGGGTGGCTGAATGATGACCTTGTCGCCGGGCTGCGTGAAGATGTTGATCACCATGCCAATGCCTTTCACGATGCCGGGGATGAAACTGAGCCATTCAAGCTCGACGTTCCATTGGTGGTGGTCGTGGAGCCATTGCTGCACGGTGGGCCAATAGTTCTTAGGCTCGACGGTGTATCCGAAGAGCGAGTGGTCGAGGCGATGGCGAAGCGCTTCGGTGATAAACGTCGGTGTTTCGAAATCCATGTCAGCCACCCATAGCGGTAGCAGGTCGGCCCGTCCGTAGCGCTCCAGGAGCACCTCGTGCTTGAGGTCGCCGCTGCCTGTGCGGTCGATGATTTTGTTAAAGTCGTACATGTGGTCTCCGTGTTAGGTTTGTTATGCTTTCAAGGCCTGCTTGATGTCGCTGAACACATCGTCCATGTCTTCCAATCCGACGGAGATTCGCACCGTGGTGTCGAGCACATCCATGGCAGCCCGCTCCTCACAGGTGAATGTGCCGAAGATGGTGCTTGCGGGGTGTATGGCCAGCGTCTTGTTGTCGAAGAGGTTGGTGGCCCGCCTCACCAGTTTCAGGTTGTCGATCATGCTGAAGCACGCCTCCTTGCTCTCCAGGTCGATGGTCATCATAGCGCCGGCCGTGGGACCGTATTGCTTCTTGGCGATGGCGTGGTAAGGATTGTCGGGCAATCCCACGTAGTTGACGCGCTTTACCTCGGGCAGTGTGCGCAACTTCTCGGCCAAGTAAAGGGTGTTTTGGCTCTGCACGCGGTAGCGGGCGTCGAGCGTCTCAAGGCCGAGCGATTGCATGTAGGCCACGTGGGGTGTCATGTAAGCACCGAAATTGAATAGCATCTCGTTCTTCATCCTGTGGCCAAATCCCTGTGTGGTGCCATAGTCGATGGCCAGTCCGCCCAGCGATGTGGCGCCGCCCGAGAGATACTTGGTGCTCGACACCACCTCGATGTCGACTCCCAGGTTCTTCGCCGAGAACTGCGTGAAGGGGATGACGGTGGTGTCGGCCACCAGTGGCACGTTGTGTTCGTGGGCAATGGCTGCCAGTTCTGCCAGGTTGGCCACCTCCATCTGTGGGTTGGTGATGATTTCGAGGAATATGCAACAGGTGTTATCGTCCATCTTGCTTTTCACCTCATCGAGGTTGAGCAGGTCGCAAGGTCGCGCCTCCACGCCGAAGCGCTTGAGCGACTGGGTGATGAGCGAGAAGGTGTTGCCAAACATGTGGCGTGAGGTAACGATGTTCTTTCCGGTGGCGGAGAGGGCCAGCATTGTGTTGCTGATGGCGGCCATGCCTGATGAGAACGCCACCACGTTGCTGGCGTTGGTGAGCGCTTTCACCTTGTCCTCGAGGTACATCACCGTGGGGTTCATCACTCTCGAATAGTCGGGTGCGATGACTCTGCCCGTGAAGGCGTCGGCCATGTCGACCGCTGTGTTAAACTCGTATGCCGCTGTGTGGTAGATGGGCATGCTCAATGATCCGTAGGCGTCGTGCTTTTCAAATGGCGTATCGATGGCCTTTGTCTTATTATCCATTACTTTTTAATTGAGTTTGTGTGTTGCAAAATTACATTAATTTGCGCTTTTTCGTGAAAGACTGATAGAAAGATTTCGCAAAAAATGCACAACAGTGGGTTGCTAATGTCCGATTTGGGACAATAAGACACCGCTCTGTTAGGCGTGTTGGATTTGTTGCCATTAACAGAGCGGTGGTGATGCAGGCGGGTTCTCTGTTATTGCAAGAGAACCACCTTTTGCCCGTTTTGGATGTAAATTCCGTGTCGTGGATGCTCCACGCGTCGTCCTTGCAGGTCGTAGAAGCCTTGCTTCTTTGCTCCCTTCAGTTCACCTTTATTGCTTACGTCCTCAATCTTGTTGGCCACGTTGTTGCCCAAGCGCAGCAGGCGCACGCCGTGGCTGGGTACGGCAATGCTGATCTTTCCCGTTGCTTCACCCAGATCTTCATGGTTCCATATGTCGTAAACGGGAACCACCTCCTGCTTGCCATATCCAAGTGACGAGAGGTCGAAGATGAACGGTTCTTGCTTGTCGGTGTAGAACAGGAACTCCATGGTGGTTCCGGTCTGCGAAGGATTGTCTTTGTCGCAACTGCTGTCGTAGCCGCAGAGTGCGCGGAAGGTGGTGAAGCGATGGCCTTCGGGCAGATCGTAGACCAAGGTGCACTGTGCGTTGAGGCCCAGGCCTGTGGTGTAGCTCTTTCCGTCCACGCGAAGCGTGCCACCCTCAACGTTTTTGTTCATGTGGAGTGAGCCCCAATCGGATGTGTAGGACGTGTGGTTGAGTGTGGTCAACGATGTCTCGTTTCCCTCGTCGTCGACGAGTACGGGATTGATGAGATCGGCTCGGTCGTAGGCAAATCCGTCGCCCCAGTTGCTGACCACAATCTTAAGCTTCGACGCCCCCGTCACGTCGGCCTCAAGCGTTTTGGCCTTGACTCCCGCGCGAGATATCAGGCCCGATCGCGCTGCCGCGTCGTCTTGTTCGGCTGATAGTGGGTTTTGGTCGAACACCATGAAGCGCAGGCTGGTGGTGGCGCCAGGTTGGTTGATGCCAGAGTCGTCGGCAGCGCCCTTTCCCTTGAACCGAACCACATCGAGCGAGTCGGGAATGGTGAAGAACAGGGCGGCGTTGGCGTCGGTTGAGAAGCCGCGGTTGTAGGTGGTTCCCATGACGGTCATCTTGCCGCCTGTTTCCACGTTCTTGTTTTCATACACCCTATTGAAGTAGGACTTGGTATAGTAGCGGGTTTTGTATTTGCCCGTCAGCGGCACCTCTCTGCCATCGCGTAACACCAGCGTGGGATTGATCCAATCGCCGTGATCGTAGTTGAAGTTGTCGCCTCCATCGTCCACGACGAGCACCAATGTCTTGCTTCCCTCAGACCAGTTGATGTCCACGTCGACGGCATGTCCGTCGGTGGTGTAGGCCACCACGTCCGACTTGTAGAGAGCCTTTCCGCCCACCACCCATCGTGTGTTGTCGCGTTGGAACAGCGCAAGGTAGCGGTTTCCGGTTGCTGGGTCTTGTGAGGTCCATGCCAGGTGCCCATTGTCCTCATCATAGCTCACCTGATGGGCGTTGGTTCCATATTTGTGCATTTGGTGGTACTCTTCGTTGTTGAGCAAGGAGAGCGTGAAGGCATCGTTCTTTGTCATCTCTCCCCCGAAGAAAAGCGGCGAGTGGCAGATGCCCCAAAGGGTCATCATCGATAGTTGTTCGTTTTGTGTGAGTTGCGTCCAACGGCCAGCCTGTGCGCCCGTGTAGCCTGGGTCGGCGATGGTCATGGCTATCTGTCCCAACGGCAACATATCGCAGTCGGCGTAATTGCCAGGACGTGCGTATTGGCTCCATACGTTGGCTTCGTTGAACACAGCGTCGACACTCGACCAGTTGTCCCACAGGTCGTCCATCATACGCCACATGTTGGCGTTGTCGAGGCAGTCTTGCGCATACGAATATTGCGTCTTTCCCGGGCTCAGCGACAATACCATTGGGCGTCCCGTTTGGTCGATGGCGCGCCGAATCATTCGCAACTCATCGGTGTAGAAGGGGCGGGAGAGATCGTCGATCTTCAGGAAGTCGACACCCCATGAGGCGTAAAGGTCCATGATGCTATTGTAATAGAGCTGGCCAAACTCGTTGTTCTGCACGAGGAGATTGTCCTTGAGCCAGGTGCAAGGCGAAGTGGTGCCGTTGTAAACCTGCTTCCAGGGAGTGGCCTCGCTGCCCTTCAGTTTGTAGTTGCCGTTGACCACGCTTTTGGGAACGCCACGCATGAGGTGAATGCCAAACTTCAGGCCCATGCGGTGAAGCGAGTCGGCAAGCGCCTTGAAGCCTTGGTTAACGCCGCCAACCATGCACGACGGGAAACGTGTGGGCGAGGGAAGGTAGCGCCCGTATTGGTCGAGCACATAGTCCTGGGTGCCTTGTTGGTTGTAGTTGCCGCCACCCAACGATGGGTGGTTGCAGTACCAGCGTATGTCGACCACGATGTATTCCCAGCCATGTTTCAACAGGTCGTTGTCGACAATATAATGCGCATTTTGCATCACTTCTTTTTCGGTGACCGACGAGTAGTAGCAATCCCATGAGTTCCAGCCCATAGGTGGAGTTAGCGCCCACTTGCGGAAGGTGGCCGTGTCGGCGTCTTGGGCCACGGCTTGGCATAGTGCCAAGCAGCATCCTAAGAGCAATAATGATAATTTTTTCATTTAGCAGAGAGTTTTGTTTGTAGATAGTTTGTCGTTATTTTCTCATCCATTTCTTTCCCTTGCTCACCGTTACGCCGTGGTGGTTGCTTCCTACGCGTTGGCCGCTGAGGTTGTAAGTGGGAGCGGCGTTGGCGTTGTCATCTCCCTCTATGCGGTCGACCCCTGTGGGGTTCCCGATGACGCTTTGCAGCTCTTGGGCTGTGAGCGGATAGTTGTAAAGGCGAATGTCGTCGATGAGGCCGCTGAACAACGGATCGGCGTCAAACTGGCTGCGTCCGATATAGTTGAGCACCGGGCGGATGTCGCTGGGCTTGATGGTGACCGACGATGACGAACCGACGGCCTCGCCATCGACCCACAGGGTTACGTTGCCCTCGCCCATGGTGACGGCCACGTGGTGCCACTTGTTGCCTTGCAACTTGCCGTTGGCGTCGACCGTTTGCTCCTCGCCTCCGTTCTTGATGGCGAAGCGCATGTTGGATCCGTTGCTCGGTGTGAGGAACATGTAGTTGGAGGTGCCGTTGCCAAAGTCGAAGAGGCGTGTCCAGTTGTTGCTGGCGTTGGTCCATTTCACCCACATGGCAATGGTGAACTCGTCCATGTCGCCCACTTCGTAAGGCAGGCGGAGGTAATTGTTGGATAGGCGCAGCGCCGAGTCGCCCACCCGATGTTCGCTCATGAAGCGAGGAGCGGTGGAACAGGTGGCGTCCATCATGTTGACCGTTGCGTCGTGAAGGTCGCCTTCCATCTGCCAACTGGTCACTAAGGTCTTTTGGGCAGTGGGCGAAGCCGTGGCGGGCTCGCTCATGGCCGACACGTTGGCCGATCGGTCGATGGCTTTCACCTTATATATATAGGTGTGTCCTTGGCGGCAAGTGTTGTCGGTGAAGGAGGTGGCGGTGATGCCCCGGGCGATGGTGCTCCATAAGCTCCTAACCAGTACCAGAGAGGCAAGAAAGATTATGCTGCCCAGTACCAGCAG
>ENA-OZSK01000310-OZSK01000310.1-human-gut-metagenome-genome-assembly--contig:-NODE-310-length-11953-cov-4.749622_pt1 | contig 11953 bp, 9 predicted proteins | sample MGYA00244117_ERZ653956 | MGnify/ENA primary metagenome ERZ653956 (study PRJEB26926, sample SAMN06164473) | human gut metagenome | biome: ENVO:00009003; feature: ENVO:2100002; material: ENVO:00002003... | reverse complement strand
CGAGATGCAGCGTAGTCTCGTGGGCTCGGAGATGTGTATAAGAGACAGGTTGTCGACGGCGTCTTCTCCTCGCTTGGCCACACTCTTGAGGTTGCTCTTGAAGTTGTCGAGGCGGCGGCGCTGTGTGGAAATGTGCAAGTCCTTGTAGATCTTGTCAAGCACATCGTGGAACTCCTTGTACACCTTGTCCTTCTCCCTGTAGGGCACATGGCCGATGCCGTTGTATTCCTCGATGAGCTGCTGCACCTTCTCCTGCACATTGTCGGTAGCTTCCTCGGCTATAGCCTTCAGCTGCTCTATGACGTTGCGCTTCTTCTCCAGGTTGGCGTTCTCCTCGCTTCTTGTGCCGGCGTGAGCGGCCTTGCGTGCGTCGAAGAAGTGGTTGCAGGCCGTGAGGAAATCGCTCCAGAGCTTGTCGCCCAATTTCTTGGGCACTGTTCCGATGGTCTTCCACTCCTTCTGCAGGGCCACGAGCTTGTCGCTGGTAGCCTTCCAGTCGGTTGAGTCGGCGAGCTCCTGTGCCTGAGCCACGAGGGCGCGCTTCTTCTCGGCGTTCTCGGCAAAGCGCTGCTTCATCTCCTTGAAGTGTGCAGCCTTGTTGGTGAAGAACTCATCGCAGGCGGCGCGGAAGCGTTCGAAGATCTTCACGTTCATCTTCTGCGGTGCGAATCCGATGCTCTTCCACTGCTGTTGGATAGCGATGATCTGCTTGCTGTGGTTCTCCCAGTCGCTTGAGTTCTTGTTCTCCTCCTTGGCGATGGCTTCCACCTGCTCACAAAGCTCGGTCTTTTTCTGCAGGTTCTCTTCCTCCTGGGCTCTCAACTGCTCAAAGTGCTGCTGGTGCTTCTTGTTGATGACGGTGCTGGCGGCCTTGAAGCGGCTCCATATTTCCTCGCGAAGTTCCTTGGCAACGGGGCCAATCTCGCGATACTGTACGTGCAGCTCCTGCAACTGGTGGAATGCGCTCACCACATCATCCTCAGTGCCCAGGCGCTCAGCCTCTTCGCAAAGCTTGGTCTTCAGTTCCAAGTTTTTCTTGAAGTCGTACTCGCGTGCCTCGCGGTTGAGGTTGAGCAAGTCGTAGAACTGCTCCACATAGAGTTGGTAGTTGCGCCACACCTCGTTGGCCTTCTCAGCGGGAACGGCCTTGATGTCTTTCCATTCCTGCTGCAGGGCCTTGAACTCATTGTATGACTTGTTGGCCTCCTCGGGTGAGGTAGCCATGGTTTTTATCTTTTCGATGATTTCCAGCTTTCGCTTGAGGTTGCTCTCTTTCTCAGCCTCTTGCTGCTGGAACAGCTTGGCGCGCTTCTCTCTGATGACCTGCATCTGCGCCTTGAAGTCGTCTTCGTCCTCATCGGGTGTCACGACATACTTCTCGGGGTCGCCTCCGGCCTCCAGGTAATCTTTCTGTTGCTGCTCGCGCTCTGCTACGTGGAACCTGTAGAAAGCCGACTTCAGGTGCTCCACCTCGTCTTTGTTGGGAGCATCCTCGCTGCTGGCTATTTCCTTGGCACGCGCCAGCACCTCTTGCTTGTTGGCGTAGATTTTCTTGAATGTCTCTTCCTTGGGTGCGCCCTCAGCGTCGTCCGTTTGGGCTTCAGCCACCTCTTGGTTGCTGGCCACATTGTCGGCTTTCGCCTCCGGCTTGTCGTTGGGCGTTGCTTCCGCCTTCACCTCTTCGGTGCTCACATTCTCCACTTCAGAAGCAGCTTGCGCTGTCTTCTGCTCGTTTTCAAACTTGTCCTGCTGCAGAACATTCTCTTGAGAGTCCATCATTTCACTGTTTTAAGTTTATGACTCAGGTTCCTGTGCCATGCCCTTTGCGCAACGATAGCCGTTGAAGGGCGTGGCGACCAATGTTTTAAATTATTTTTTGCAAACTTAAACAAAAAAAACGGATATGGCAACAAATCGATGTTTTTTTTTCGTTGCATGGCCCTTTTTGTGGTCCTTGCCCTTTCATCGCTGGGCGAAGGCAAGGGCCATCTGGCTAATAATACTCTTCTTCGGTTATCTTGGCCTTGACGGGCTCACCGAATGATTCCTTGAGGAGATTCTCATAGTCCATTTTCCTAAGCATCTTGACCTCTTGCTCTTCTTGCGGGGTCTTGGCATGGGTGAGCACCTCGTCGAGCGCCAGAAAGTAGGCCATCTTGCCATCCTTGAACAGGATGACGCTGGCTCGGTTGATGCGGTCGTCAAAGTTGTGCTTGGTGCTGATCAGAGCGTCGTAGAGTTCAATGGCTTTGGCAAAGGCCTTGCGTGCCTGGGTGCGGTCGCCCTGATAGTCGTGCGCCATTCCCTCAAGAGTGTAAAACATCGGGTCTTGCGGATATACCCGGTGCAGGGAGTCGAGGCATGGATACAGGTTTTGGAAGTCATGGCTGCGCATCAATGCGTCAATACGCATTCCGGCTTGAAAGCGTTCTTGCTTGGCTTCCTGTTGCCTGTCTGCGCGCACCTTGCACAACCACAATGTGAGAGCCAATGCACACACCAAGATGAAGAGGGTCTTGATAGTGAGCGTTTTGATGTCATTTTTCATAATAAATGTTGTTAAAACGTTATTGATGAATTATATTTGCTCGTGCCTTATCAGCACGCAACAATCTTTTCAGTTCATGATTACGCGAAGGCTAAACGTCTGGTCTCACCATAGTTTTCTGTTTTCTTTTTCATAAGAGCACTTGCTCGATCTTTTCTTGAGGGCGGCAAGGGATATCCGCTTGAAAGGATGGTCCTCATAGTAGTCATATTTCGACTTGTGCTTGTGGATGACGATGCCCTCCTTGGAAAAAGATGCTTGATAGCCGACACTGTCTTGGAAAGCCTTCGCCTCTTGCAACCATAAGTGACCGCCTTGCTTGAGCGCATCGGCTGTGGAGTGGACCGTCACTTTGATGGGGCCGCTCAAGAATTGCGTCTTGCGTGAATCCAACACAAACGAGAAGCCGTCCCCATGATTTTGGATGTTCTCCATGGGAAGGACGAAAAAGCCAGGGTAGTAGCCTTCACGTGCCTCAGAAAACTCGTCGCTGGTTCCCCAAAAGTAACCAGTTGCTACTTTTCCATCCTTATAGGATAATTCCAAGATGCTGGTCGAGCATTCATCATATTCTTCCTGAAAAATGTAATACACCATGGAGTCGAGTTTAGGAGTGCTTTCACCAACTTCAGATATTCGCGTTGTGGAGCACGAACAAACTCCAATCCCAAACAATACTGTTATCAATGCCTTCATTATGGGTACAGACTTTCTCATTTGCATATGGATTTTTAGCGTGAATGAATCTACTAAGGATTTTCTATGTGTACTCACTCTTTTGGGGACTCGTCTTTAAATGAGTTGAATTCACCGCCGAGCAATTCCTTTTTCGAACTATTGTAGTCGAAATCTCTCCAGGCGTCCCACCAGATGGAATCATTGCGATTCTTTGGGTCTTCGATGATTCTCTCAAGAGCCTTTTGATAAACTTCTTTACCATACAGTATTTACAGGATGATTAACCTGTTTACCACCTGTCCCGAATTGGAATCTGCAGCAATGATCGAGTCGTAAAGACTTAATGACTTCTCAAATGCTGGCCGTGCTTTTATACTATTGCCTTGCATATCATAGATGTATCCTTCAGCAAAAGGAAATTGCGGGTCTCGTGGATATTTTGCTTTTAGGGTGTCCAAAAAGAGAAGTGCAAGTTTGAAACCTCCATTGCGCATCATATTAGTCAAGCGTATTCCTGCTTGAAAACGCTCTTGTTTGTATTTCAATTGCCGTTCCTTGTTTTGCGCGCAAGACATTAAGGTTGGCGTCAAGAAGCAGAACAATAAACACAGGACAATGCTAATGGTGAGTGTATGTGATTTTTTCATATGTCCGTAAAGTTGAGGGTGGTGGCCCGTGTAGTCTGATGTTTGATTGCACTCTTTACAATCTGTCGCAAAGATATGGGTTTTTAGGTTCTCCTCCAAGTGTTTTGATGCTTTTTCAGTTTTTTTGTTTAGGAGGGTTCTGTAAGGCATGGACATAAAAGACGCATCGTGTCTTTTGTGGCTTGTGGTTTGAATAGAGGTGGAGACGGTAAGCTCGCAAGGAACCTACCGCCCCGTTGTCGTAACAAAAAGGCGTGTGGTTTGCTCAGGCAGGATGGCTCACAGCAACCGCTTGTATCGCAGCACCACCCAGCAGAGGGCGCTGACGGCGAACGACATGACGAGCGTAATGGCGAATCCCCATGAGTTTTCTTCCAGTCCGTTGATTACGTTCATGCCATAAAGTGATGCGATGAACGTTGCCGACATCATGATGATGGTGACGGAGGTGAGCGTACGCATCACCGTGTTCATATTGTTGTTGATGATGCTCGAGTAGGTGTCCATGGTCGACTCCAGGATGTCTGAGTAGATGCTGGTGGTCTCTCTCGCCTGCGTCATCTCGATGTTGACGTCTTCGATGAGGTCTGCGTCGAGCTCGTCCACCTGCAGCTTGAACTTCAGTTTCTGCAGCAGGTTCTCGTTTCCTCGGATGGAGGTGATGAAGAATGTGAGCGAGTCTTGCAGCCTTGATAGTCCGATGAGGCTCTCGTTGTTCACCTCGTGGTCGAGGTTGTGCTTGGCTTTCTCGATGAGCGCGTTGATTTGCTTCAACCGTTTAAGGTACCAAACGGCCGACGACAGGAAGAGTCGGAAGATCATGTCAACGTAGTCGGTGAATCCCTCACCGCGTTTCTGCTGATACGACACGAAGTCGATCATCATGTTGGTTTCGTAGAAGCACACCGTGATGGTTACGTCGCGCTTGTGGATGATGCCGAGGGGCACGGTGGTGTAGGGCGTGCGCGACCGTATCTCCTTGACGTAGGGTATACGCAGGATGATGAGCATCCAACCGTCGTCGTACTCATAGCGTGCGCGCTCATCGGTATCGCTGATGTCGCTGAGGAAATAATCGGGTATGTTGAACTTCTCTTCGAGTTCTCGCTGGTCCTCGTCGGTGGGGCATGTCACTTGAATCCAGCAGTTGGGTTGCCATTCGGGAATGGCTTTCAGGGTCTTTTCAATGTTCCAATATGTCTTCATTGTAGCTAATCTCCGTCATTAAACATGTTGTGGGGATTAGCCGCGTCTGCGTCTGATCCTCACGTCATTGGTTGAAATTGTCCGCGTGATAATCGTCCATTTGTTTTGTGATATTGGTTTTGTGGCTGCAAAATTATAAAAAAACAACCAAAGGGCGCGCAAAAAACTCTATTTTTTGCGCGCCCTTGGTTATTTTATCCGTTTTGTCACACAGGGGTAGGCTGCCATGGCAAGTGGCACCTTCGCTTGTGTGTTTACTTCTTCGGAGCCTGCTCCAGGACGGCGATGAGCATCTTCCAGAACGGCTCGGCGGTGGCAATCTCGAAGCGCTCCGTGGTGGTGTGCGGCGAGAGCAGTGTGGGGCCAAACGACACCACGTCCATACCCGGATACTTGCTCAGGATGACCGAGCACTCCAGTCCGGCGTGGTCGGCCTGTACGATGGCCTCTTCGCCCGTCTGGTCCTTGTAGACCTTTCTCATGAGGTTGAGTATCTCGCTGTCGGGGTTGGGGTCCCATCCGCCGTAGCTGCCGCTGAGCTCGGTCTTCATGCCGGCCATGTCGAAGCAGCTCTCGAGCGTGGTGGCCACATACTCCTTCATGTCCTCGCGGCTTGAGCGTGCCAGGATCTTGATGACGGCCTTTCCGGCCTCGATGTCGATGATGGCGAGGTTGGAAGAGGTCTCCACGACGTTGGGGTAGGCCGGGATCATGCGCACCACGCCGTTGTGGCAGGCATAGATGGCGTTCACGAGGTTGTCCTGTATCTCCTGCGGAACCAGTTCGGCGGGGTTCTCCACCTCCTCGACAAAGAACTCTACGTTCTTCTCGATGCCGCGATACTCATCCTCGATGATGGCGCGCTGCTTGTCCACGAGAGCTTTCAGGGCTTCCACCTGGTCGGCGGGCAGGGCCACGACCACTTCGGCCTTGAAGGGGATGGCGTTGCGCATGTTGCCGCCGTGCCATGAGGCCAGGCGTGCGCCCGTCTCGGCGATGGCCTTGCGCACCAGGCGCACCATCTCCTTGTTGGCGTTGGCGCGTCCCTCGTTGATCTCCAGTCCGCTGTGTCCGCCGCGCAGTCCTTTCAGCGTGACGCGCACGGCCTTCTCCTGGTTGTTGGCCACGGGCTTGTACTCGAGTGATGAGGTCACGTCGATGCCTCCGGCTGAGCCGATGACAAACTTGCCCCAGAGCTCCGAGTCGAGGTTTATGAGGATGTCAGAGTGCAACTCGCCCTCCGGCAGTTCGTTGGCGCCGTACATGCCGGTCTCCTCGTCGCGCGTGATGAGCGCCTCCACGGGTCCGTGCTTCAGGTCGGCGCTCTCCATCACACCCATGATGGCTGCCACGCCGATGCCGTCGTCAGAGCCCAGCGTAGTGCCGCGTGCATGCACCCATCCGTCCTCTATGTAGGTCTCGATGGGATCGGTCTCGAAGTTGTGCGTGCTCTCGGGCGTTTTCTGCGGCACCATGTCCATGTGTGCCTGCAGCAAGACCACCTTGCGGTCCTCGTAGCCCGGTGTGGCGGGCTTGCGCATCACGATGTTGCCGGCGGGGTCTTGGAAGGCCTCCACGTTGTGCTCCTTGGCCCAGTCGAGCAGGAACTGCTGTACTTTCTCAAGATGTCCTGACGGACGTGGCACCTGTGTCAGCGCATGGAAGTTGCTCCAGATGGCGGCGGGTTTCAGGTTTGCGATTTCACTCATAATATTATGTTTTAAAAGTTAATGGAATCAGGCTGTGTGTGGCGCCATGGCCGACCGCTTGCGTGTGAACGAGAGCGCCAGCCAGGCGTAAACGCCGAGGAGCACCACCAGCAGTGTCTGCACCGTGTGCACGATGAGCACGAAGAAGAGCGCGTCGTTGGCTCCCACGCCATAGAGCATGAGCATGGTCTTCACGGCGAAGTGCCAGGGCCCTGCTCCGTTGGGCGTGGGCACCACCACGGCTATCGATCCCACGATGAAGGTCACCAGGGCGCTGCTCATTCCCAGGTGGGAGGTGGCGTCGAAGCAGAAGAACGTGAGGTAGTAGTGGAGGAAATAGCTCAGCCAGATGGCCGCCGTGAGGCCGATGAAGAGCGGCACGTTCTTCACGTAGCGCACCGACAGCACGCCTTGCCACAGTCCGAGGAATATTCCTTTCACCTTATTATATATGGCCATGCTGCGCAGCAGGTACCACAGCAGTATGATTACCGCCACGCCGCAGATGGCCGTCACCATCCATCCTGTGGAGGAGAAGCTGGCCAGCATCTCGTCGACGCGTGTGCCCGTCTTCTTGAAGAAGGTGTCGAAGATGCTGAATTGGCAGAGTAGCGTGACGCCCGTTACCACGAGGATGAGCGTCGAGTCGATGGCCCGCTCTGTCACCACGGTGCCCAGGGCTTTGGGAAACGACACGCCGTCCCACCGTTTGAGCACGCCGCAGCGTGCAAACTCGCCGATGCGCGGTATGATCAGGCTTACGGCATACGAGAGAAACACGGAGTTGATCGCCACGGCGGTGCGGGGCTTCTCGCCCACGGGCTCCAGCGTTTGCCGCCATCGCCAGCCACGGAAGGCTTGCGCCATGATGCCGAATGGGAACGACAGCAGCATCCATGTCCAGCTCATCTCGTGGAACAGCACGTGCTCCATGCGATGGAAATCGAAGTCGCGATACATCCAATAGAGAATGGCACCGCCGAGTATCAACGACAGCGCCACTTTGAGAATGTCGCAGAGGGTCTTTTTCATTTATTTCTATCAAGGTCTTGCCATAGGGCGCAATGGGCGTTCGCGCGTGCTGCGCCGAATGCAATCTGTGTTATGCTGTGATGCAACTTTATTAGTACAAAGATAGTGTAAATCGGTCGAACGGCAAAGGAAATAAACTTTTTTTTGATTTTCCACCTCTTTATTCCATCTGCCAGTGGCATGGTAGGGGACGGGGTGGCCGCCGTGGCGTGCCAAAATGGCCGATGGCACACGCTGAATGACATATAGGCGCATGCTGCCGACTTAGGCTTGACCTATGTCAAACGGGGGCGTTGATATGCGTCAAGCGAATTGACGCGGGTCAATTAAATATAGGAAAAACACACGATTTTAGCCTACTGTTTGCGCACACAGCACGCTTTTTGTACCTTTGCATCGTCGAAAGACAAGAAGATTGTAATTCAAGTAACACCGCGCAAGCGGAAAAAAGAAAGGCCGCCCACAAGGGGTGGTGATTAGAAAATTAAAAAAACAGAGAAAGGAAAAAGTTATGAGTATGATGACATTTATCACAATTGCAGCTGTCATGTTCGTAGGTGCTTCAGCCCTGGCATTGGTTATGGACCACATGGTGGAGGGTGCCAAGTAAGCGGACAGCCGCTTTTTAATTTTGACTATTAGTTTTGATTCGATAAAGAAGGCTGGGGTTCCCACGTGGAGTCCCAGCCTTTTCCTGTTGTGGCGGCCATGGTGCGGTGTAAAACAAAACTCATGCGGATGGCTTCTGAGAAGGACCGCGTTTTCCACCACCGCGCCTTCGCCCTGAAATACGCCCATGGTGGGCTGTTTGCAAAGTGTTGACTATCAGTTGGTTGCGTTTAGTGTGGCAGCCAAAGGCCCTCTTTTGCCCCTGTTTTGGGGTGAAATACCAAAGGAAAAGACCACTTTTTGGGGGTGCTCGTCTCACATCACCAACCTCCAAAGATGCCTAATTTGTAATAAAAACCATAGGTTTCCCGTTGCGTTTAGGCATGTATCGAGTTGGGGTTAGGCATGTATCGAGCCTCGGTTAGGCATGTTTCGAGTGACGAAAGGTGCCCAGGCGCAACTCGGTTAGGCATCTTTCGCAAAAAAAACTGTATTTACGCGGATAAAACCGCCCCTTGTCCCCAGTTGGGTCCTTCCCATGCGCCACCTACCGCCCATTCGCCTCGCCCAGCGGTTCGGAAGTCGACGAATGACGCTAAAATAAAAAATATTTTTGTTACGGTATTTTACTTTTTGTCCGATTAAATCATCATCAATTCGCACCTCGGCCATCGGGCCGTTTGAGATGCACGAATGTGATGGGCTTAATCATTCTTGCCTTTTTCGGTATTGCCCACTCACTTATCGCGCTCGTCATGCGGTGGAATGGATAAAATTTCGTAATTTTGCGCATGATGGAAGGAGCACACAATCCGCAAAAACGATAAACATGAAAAAAGTTAGGCCAAAGAAAAACCTGGGTCAGCACTTCCTGACCGACCTCAACATAGCCCGCCGCATCGCCGACACGGTGGATGCCTGCCCCGATATTCCCGTGCTCGAGATAGGGCCGGGCATGGGCGTGCTCACGCAGTACCTGGTGCAGAAATCGCGCGAGGTGAAAGCCGTGGAGATCGACGATGAGAGCGTGGCCTACCTCAACGCCACCTATCCCCAGTTGCGCGACCAGATCCTGGGCGAGGATTTCCTGCGCATGGACCTCAACCAGGTGTTTGGCGGAAAGCAGTTTGTGCTGACGGGCAACTATCCTTACGACATCTCCTCGCAGATCTTTTTCAAGATGCTCGACTACAAGGACCTCATTCCCTGCTGCACGGGCATGATACAGCGCGAGGTGGCCCAGCGCATCGCCTCCGAGCCCGGCAACAAGGCCTACGGCATCCTCAGCGTGATGATACAGGCGTGGTACGACGTGGAGTATCTCTTCACCGTCGACGAGGGCGTGTTCAACCCGCCGCCAAAGGTGAAGAGCGCCGTCATCCGCATGACGCGCAACGGCGTGGAGAACCTCGGGTGCGACGAGAGCCTCTTCAAGCGCGTGGTGAAGACCGCCTTCAACCAGCGCCGCAAGATGCTGCGCGTGTCGCTCAAGCCCCTCTTTGGCAAGGACCACATGCCCGACGCCGCCTTCTTCGCACAGGACATCATGACGCGCCGGCCCGAGCAACTCACCGTGGCGCAGTTTGTGGACCTCACCAACCGAGTGGCAGAAGTGATGCCCAAGCCATAAATTTTTAGCCAATTAGTTGCATCATTAGGAAATAATCCCTAAATTTGTGCAAAGAAACAATTCAGCAAAAACACATGATAGACGTAAAGCAAACATTGAAGGACGCTGAGGCTCGCATGCAGAAGGCGTCGAAGTATCTCGAAGAAGAGTTGGCCCGCGTGCGCGCCGGCCGTGCCAATGCCGCCATCCTCGATGGCGTGCGAGTAACCGCCTACGGACAGACCGTGCCCCTCAACCAGGTGGGCAACGTGTTGGTGCCCGACGCACGCACCATCACCATCCGCCCCTGGGATCGCAAGGCCATCAAGGACATTGAGAAGGGAATCCTCGACAGCGGCGTGGGCATCACGCCCGAGAACAATGGCGAGATGGTGATCCTGCGACTGCCGCAGCCCACCGAGGAGCGTCGTAAGGAACTGGTGAAGCAGTGCAACAAGACCGGGGAGAAGACAAAGGTCGAGGTGCGCAACGTGCGCTCAGAGGTGAAAGACAAGCTGAAGAAGGCTGTGAAGGACGGACTGTCGGAGGACCAGAGCAAGGACGCTGAGGCCGACCTGCAGAAACTCCACGACAAGTATATCAAGGACATCGACGCCATCTTGGCAAGAAAGCAGAAAGAGATCATGACTGTCTAAGCAATGCACGGCACAGTCATCAAGAACACAGGATTCTGGTACACCGTCCTCACCGACGATGGGCGTGAGGTGGACAGCAAGGTGAAAGGCAACTTCCGCCTCAAAGGCATACGGTCCACCAACCCCGTGGCCGTGGGCGACGGTGTGGAAATCTGTGTCAACGCCGAGGGGCAGGCGCTCATCACCGCCATCGACGACCGACGCAACTACATCGTGAGGCGCTCCACCAACCTCTCCAAGCAGAGCCATATCATTGCCGCCAACGTCGACCAGGCCTTCCTGGTGGTCACCGTGGCACACCCGGAGACCGCCACCACCTTCATCGACCGGTTCCTCGCGTCAGCCGAGGCCTACTCGGTGCCCGTGGTGCTCGTGTTCAACAAGACCGACCTGCTCAGCGACGAGGAGCGACGCTACCAGGAACTGATGGTGAGGCTCTACGAAACCGTGGGCTACGAGTGCCGACAGGTGTCGGCGGCCACCGGCGAGGGCACCGACGACCTGCGCACCCTGCTCGGCGACCGCGTAACGTTGCTCAGCGGCAACAGCGGCGTGGGCAAGTCGACCCTGCTCAACCTGCTCATACCCGGAGCGGGAGCGCGCGTGGCCGACATCAGCGACGCCCACGACACAGGTATGCACACCACCACCTTCTCGGAGATGATGCCACTGCCGGGCGGCGGATGGATCATCGACACACCGGGCATCAAGGGCTTCGGATCGTTCGACATGGAGCCCGAGGAGATAGGAAGCTACTTCAAGGAAATATTCAAGTTCTCCAAAGACTGCCGCTTCAACAACTGCACACACACCCATGAACCCGGGTGCGCCGTGCGGAAAGCCGTAGAAGACCACTACATAGCCGAGAGCCGATACCGCAGCTACATCTCCATGTTGCAAGACAAAGACGAAAACAAATACAGAGAAGCTTATTAGCCATGCGCGCCCATCGTGGCGCTGAGGCTAATAAGCTTTTTTATTTCCAACGCCATTCTCCCCATTTACGCCTATCCATCGGTGCAAGCCGACGGGCCAAAGGCATTTTCCCCTTGCGTGGCAAGCACGCTTTTTGCCCTGATGTGCGCCAAAGGCGGGTGTCGGTGTACGGTCGTCTATGATGACCGCTTGGGGTTAAACGCAAAAGAAGGGAGTGTGGCAAAAGTCAAACGAAGCGGGCTGAAAGCCCAAGGTTGCGCATAGCCCAGGGCAAGCGAAGCGACGCCCTGGGTAAACCGTTAGCGCTACGCCACGCCCTGCTA